>JGI24712J26585_10001578_pt1 | contig 19386 bp, 10 predicted proteins | sample BioPla3DNA2_FD_26585 | JGI IMG/M metagenome (IMG submission 26585) | reverse complement strand
GGCAGCTCGCTGCCTGGCAAACAAGAAGCAACCATCTGCCTATGAGACCCCTTGGATATCTTTCACCTAACGAGTTCATTAAACAACACAATGTCCAAGATATTTGACAAACCCACAAGAGCTGCTGTTGTTGTGTTTGTAAACACAACTGGTTTACGAGAGGAACAATATTAGCTACTCGACTAGTAAAAGTGTTATCGGAAAAATAGATATAATCAAATAGGACAGTTTGAGCTCCCTTTTAGATTCAAATGAAATCGGATCCGAATTTCGACTATTCCGCCCAAAAACCCGACAGCATTGAAACTGTCGGGCTTTTCTTATTACCTCATAAAACAAGGCTATGTCACAGTTGCATTAAGTGGTTAGCTACATACATGATCATATAGCAAGAGTTTTGTTGTAGCTGGTGCCAAAACTGACCACAAGGATGGTTTTCTTTGGGCCTTACTTAGATAGATCCGAAGTGAGAGTCCTAAGAAGCCATATTGTAAATAGGAGGAGAGGGATTGTAATGTTCATCGTTCGAATGCCTTTCTTGATTGTAGTAAATGGAATGAATCTATTTTTATCGCCATTATTCGCTCCGGCCGAAAGCAAACATGTGCGTAAATTCAATCAAAAAACCCACTTTTTCGAAAAAAAGCGGGTGCACACAAAAATGCCGAAATAAGCCATACGGCAGTCTGGGGGCAAAACGCTTTCTTCGGAAGCATTGCACCGGGTTATTCAGCAGGTTTCCTGGCTCTCGACTCATTGCTTTACCGCGCCTTCTCACAAAATGCAATGGCTGTTGCGGCAAGCTCCTCGATTACAGTGACCGGATCGCTCGGGATTTGCACCCGATTCCCTTTTACCTTGGCTTGCGCCAAGCACTGAACACCCTGACAAGGTACTGAACCCATCTTAGAGTATTTTGAACGTGGTTGTCAAGTGTTAAATATGCGGCTTCATTCCATTACTTGTGAGTGCTCTAAGAGCAACTTTGCCAACCGATGTCAGCTGCTTGACTTATATTTGACCTTTGGGTTGTCTTTGCCGATGTCTTCGGCATATTTGGGAGTATTGGCAAAAATAATTATATTGTTTATAATGTTGATGTCGAGTACTTGAAGACAATAGAATTCTTTGCATCCTATATTATCCGGAAAGGAAGAAAACATGAAAAAAATAGCTATCCTTGCTTGTCTCAAAGCAAATAATGTCTGCGCAGGCGTATCGTGTTTACAAGCCTTTTATGGCAGAAAAGCATCATTTGATCGCTATCAGGGGGAAGAACTTACACTTTGCGCCTTTTTGCGTTGTAGCCAATGCAGCCAAAGTGACCAAAGTATCCTTTCAGATAAGGGCATGATGGAGAAATTGCACCGTATTCTTGGTTGCGGGGTAGAGGTTGCTCATATTGGAGGCTGCGCCAAAAAAAGTGACGGTACGCCTTGTGCCTATATGGAACAAGCAGCTGACTTTTTATCTGGCCAAGGCGTCCAAATTGTTTGGGGTACTCACGGTTAAGCCATTATATAGTTTGAATCGGAAAATTACAGCGCTCCGTGTTTCAATCGGCGGAACTGACGTCATAAACAAGACTCAACAGTAGTCCTGTCTTTTTAGTTCCGCTTGCCATTTTCTATGTACCTAAAATGCCCTTGGTGTTTCTTGCGCCAAGGACATTTATAGATGATGTTTGTTTTTCTAAAGCATTTTTTGTATAAAGTCTTTTTCTTTTGTAACTATTTTAGCGGTAAGAACCATACATCTATCTAAGTTTTTTGGTATGTTAAGCCCCCAATAAGGGTCGCCCTCGAGCGTTTGAGAAATTCTTAACATGTTATCTGTACTTAAATCGGAACGGCCTACCCAGCTAATCTTTTCAACGGTATTAGTTATATTTTGCAAGGAGATTTGTTTGCCCGCAAAACGGTACGGGTCAAGTACATGTACAAACAGCTCATGATCTTTATGCGTAAAACGTAAATTTGGCGCTTCATAAACGTAGGTGTCTATAGCTTGTGTGCCATAAATAGACTCGCCGCAGTTTTTAAGCCATAAGCCGATAGTATCGAGTGTTTTTACGCTTTTTTCGGGCACTGAGCCGTCTCCCCGAGGGCCGATGTTGAGCAGGTAATTACCACCCCGTGACACAATATGAAGAAACTTTCGCAATACATCCTCGGGAGGCAGCCAGTCGCCATCAAAATGTTTATACGCCCACGAAGAATTTAAGGTTGCGGGTATCTCCCACAACCTTTTAACAGGGTATGCGGGTATGCGGTTATCCTGTGTTGTCATATAATCCCCAAGATTGTTGCCGATACGGCCGTTAATAAGACAGTTTGGCTGCAGGGAACGTACGATATCAACTAGTTCCTTGCTTTCCTGGTAGGTCATGTCCATGGGCGTGTCAAACCATATCATGCCGATATCGCCGTAATTTGACAAAATTTCTTTCACTTGGGGAATACATTTTTCATCAAGGTAACGGCGAAAATTCTTCTTAGAATTATCTTGATATGCCCGGTAACCGTCCGGATGGCGCCAATCCTGCGCTTGAGAATAGTAAAGGCAGAACACAAGACCGTATTTGCTGCAACCGTCCGCCAACTCTCTGACAAAATCACGCTGGCAATCGGACTGGTCAAAGCTGTTGTAGGGGTCTGCGAAAGATCGATACATAGCATAACCATCATGGTGTTTAGAGGTGAAACATATGTATTTCATGCCCCATTCTACAGCCTTGCGGCAAATTTCGTCGGCATTAAAATGAACAGGATTAAACCGTAACGTGAGCTTTTCATACTCTTTAACGGGTATGTCTAAGTCATTCATGATCCATTCTGATAGACCGTTTGTTCTTTTACCCTGATACTCGCCACCTAAGATTGAATAAAGACCAAAGTGGATAAATAGACCATATTTACCCGATATAAACCAATCGTGTCGCATAATATTCCTTTCAGATGCTACTATTTACGTGTTATTATTCTTACTTGCTCTGAATCGATTACAGGGTAATTTGTTTCAGAGGGGTAGAGCGCGGAACCATAGAAAATATCACGGTTGTTCATTGTGGATTTATCTGTAAGTGTTTTGGTGAAATACACATGCATTTCCTTGCAGCCCGTGTACTCCGCCACCTTGTCTGCGGTGAGGGGTGTAATACCGGCTCCCGGCATAATGATTAGGCGGTCACCCGCGTATGCTATCATTTCTTTGACTGTATCAAGCGCTAAAAGCACATTGGGCGCAAGGCCGCTTGTGAGTACACGCTTTACGCCTATGTCCGCAAGTTGGTCAATGGCTTTTTTCCAATCGGGTACAACGTCAATGGCACGATGGAAGGTGATAGGCACATCTCCTGCGAGGCGCACAAATTCATGTGTAAGCTCTACATCCACAGTGCCGTCTTCGTTTAAAAAACCGAATACAAGGCCGTCAACGCCATACTCAAGGAAGGTTTCCATATCACGTCTTGCGGTAAGGAGCTCTGTTTTGGTGTAGCAAAAACCGCCCTCACGGGGGCGAATCATAACGTTCAGCGTAATATCGGACTGCTCGCGTACAGCCTTTACCGATCCGAGGGTAGGGGTGAGACCACCCTGAAACAAATTGGAACAAAGCTCTACACGGTCTGCGCCGCCAAGGGCTGCTCGGATGGCATCCTCCGCCGAACCGCAGCATACTTCCACAAGAAATTTTTTCATGACACTTCTCCTTTATTTTATGGGGAGGAGGGATTCCTTCCACTTTATTATAGTTGTTGGCCGTAGGATTTCAACCTCTTCATTAGGCGGATAACGGATTTGTCTATGGTTTTGGTAAGGTTATTAGTCATTTTATGTTTCTTGCACACAAACGTCTAAACAAGGCGTAAAGCCGTCATCAAAGGGATATAAGGGACGAGTGAGGTTATCAAACGCTAAGTTCTTTAGATCCTGATTAACGGAACCCGGAGTCAAAAGCATTGTCCAGCCTTTGGCTGCCCTGCTTAAGTCCGGCTCAAGGTAGCCGATTTTAACAATAACAATATCGTAATCCTGATAGGAACCAAGCCCCGCGTTTTGGAAGTTTTTTTCGGTGGCAAATTGGTATCTGTTTGAGGTTACAACGAGGCTTAAGTTGTCTTTTTTCAAAACCACACTATCTCCGGCCTTGGTATCCGAATACCGATTTATAAGCTGCATGGTTGTATTCACGGGGCCGCCCAAGGCCTTGTTGATTTTACCGCCAAGGTTTACATGGACATAGTCGTCTATTTGATTGGCCTTAAGCTCTTGAACGGTTTGCTCATCTTTGATGGAAACGAGGGCTATTTTTTTATTCTTTTCTGCGCCAGAATTTAGTATTTCTTTCAATACAATCACAGTGTCATTATCGCCGCCAGCGCCGGGATTATCGCCCGTATCTGAAAGGAAGTATGGCTTTTCTTTTGATTCAAGGGCTTTTTGAAGCCCCTCTTTTAGCGGCGCGACAGGGCCTACAAAGGTGAAATCGTTCTTATAATCCCAGAACTTTTCAGCAAGCTCTTTTGCGCAAGCGACAGTATTGTCTTGATTGAAACCGTACGCGCAAACGGCGGCACGGCTGCGAGGCTGGTCTGCCCACGGGAAACCCATCCAAATGGAAGTGTCTAAGACGCCATCTTTATGCAGAAGTTGCTGAGGTATTTGAGCGTATAGGCTTTTACCCGGCTCTACTTCTGTTGAGGTTTGTTCGCCGGGCAGAAGGATAGGCACGGATACCATCGCCTTGGCTATTTTTTTGCCTTGTTTACGGCCGTCAAGCACTGTAAGCAAATTTGTTAAGTTACGCTCTCGGGTTTGCACAGCATCTATATGCGGCGCTGTACGATAGCAAGTTAGTACGGTGCTTAAGTCAAACAAGGTTTGGGATATGTTGCCATGCAAATCCATTGAGGCGCAAACGGGCGCCTTGGGTCCTATTTTTTCCCTTAATGCACGGATAAAATCGCCCTCTGCGTCAACAGAGCCTTCCAAGCTCATAGCTCCGTGGATATCAAGGAAAAAACCGTCAAGCTTGAATTGTTTTAAAGCTAAATCAAGCACCTGCATAAAGTCTTTCAGGTACTTGTCATAAAAGCTACGCTTCACAATTCCGCCGGGTAGCGCTCTTGCGTGCATGATTGGGATAAAATTTACTTTGTCTTGGTATGTATCTATCCAAGGGTAACGCTTTAAAAGCTCGTCTCCCTTTGTTATGAAAAAGTCTTTTTCGCCCGAACGATAAGGTGTAAATGTGGAAGATTCAATATGTATACCACCCACAAAAACATTATATTTCATGTTTTCCTCTCTTTTAGCCTTGACAGTACTTAACTATAACGCCGTTCGACATAAAAACTTTTGTGTAAACGAGCGATTGATAAGTATGGATAGGCAAATGCGACAATAGTTATGTAGTGAGAGATATACGCGCAAATGTTTAAAACATGTTGATTGCCGTTAATCCTTTGGCCATAAAGGGAAAACAGCGCTGGTATTCTTACATCCTATTTGAAACTCACGAACATTTGGATTGTACAATAATTTTAGACGTTAAGTCAAGCGTAGGAAGTTTGAACCGACTTTCTTCAGTTGTCATAAAAATTAGATAGTTTTTAGTATTGAATTTATGACGGAAAGAAACAAGGTTAAAAAATTTACATAAAACCTATATCTTTTTTCTGATGTTTGTGTTATTATTCTGATGTGACAGAAAGGAGGGATGGGATGTCGCAATTAGAATCCATGCAGAATGCGCAGATATTTCACCATGCCTGCCGTGTGCCCATTGCCCTCTATCGGGGTTTCAGGTGCTTTCTGTCCCTGCCGGAAGAGCGAACAACGGCCAGTGTGCTGCTAAGTAATGTTGACCCTATACGAACGTTGGACATTCAGTTTCAGCAGCTTTTCCTGCCTCAGCACGTTCGTTCCAAGTGGCGCGAGGAGTTCATTTTCCTTAATGCCGGGGATGATTTGTTGGTGTTGGTAGGCCCATTGACTCTCAGGGAAATGGATGATACCCGGATGCGACGATTGTTTCGTATGCTGCGTCCTGTAGTACAGCGAGAAGGCAGCTTACGCAAGTATCTGTCAGGCCTTTCCGTGGTAGGTAGAGAGACCCTGCACTACCTGGGGCGTATGCTACAAAAGTTGTTTATGCAATCCGGCAAAATGGTCACACAGGAAGAAAATGTGGAGCAAACTCTTAACGATGTTGGCCATGAGCTATCTTCTGTTGTACGTAACGCTATGGTTTTTATTGACCAAAATTTGACGGAAAAATTGACTGCCCAGATCATTGCCGACCATGTAGGTGTACATCGGGATTATTTATCTTCTCGTTTTAAGAAAGAAACCGGTATTGCCATGATGGTGTACATCCAAAAACGCCGGACAGAGGAAGCCTGCCACTTCCTTCGTTTTAGCCGGTATTCCATTCAGGATATCGCTGCCCTATGTCAATTCTCTTCCCAGAGTCGCTTTACCGAGATTTTTAAGCGGCATATTGGGATGACACCTAGTCAATACCGAGATGAAGCATAGCCCCTCAGCGACAATAGATTTTAGCTTTTGTTGCTGGAAAGTAGAGCCATTCAATTTGTTTCTGAAGTTTCTCTCCCTGTATGACAAGGTAAATTAACACCTATATAAAGGAGGATTTATGCCCTATACTACGGATATTGTGGGACGCAGCAATCAATTGCGCCAGGATATGACTCTGAAAAATCTATTTACCATCATCTGTGCTGAGGGGAACCGACCCGCTTCCCACTGGCTTCAAGGTGAAACAGATGGGCTATATACCTATGGAGATTTAAAACAAAAGTCTTTGGACTACGCAGCCTATCTTAGGAAACGGCTTGGGGAAAACAGCATGGGTAGTTTTGTAGCCATCCAGCAGGATACCTGTAAGGAATGGTTTCCCTTGTTTTGGGGTCTTATCTCGTCAGGATATAATGCACTGTTGCTGGACGCCAATTTAAGCGATGAGATGACTGCCTATATGCTGAAAGAAGCGGGTGCAATAGGTGTAATTACCCAGAAAAAGCGCTTCATTGATAAAAGTTTTGTGCAGGTATTGTCAGAAGATTTGTTTAAAGCGCTTCCTGCACCCGATGACTTTGAACCATCTTTTGCTAACAGCGTTGCGCTGTGTACGTCGGGCACTACTGCCACCAGTCGTATATTTGTGTATCATGAGCGGGCTATATGTGAACAGGTGCTTAACTCCGAGCTTTTACATAAACTCAACCCCCGCATTGTGGACGCTACTCCCCGTCGAGCGCTCGCTTTCCTGCCTTTTCATCATGTTTTTGGCTTTATGGTGAGCCTTCTGTGGGCTTATTTTATAGGTTATGAATCAGTGTACCTGCAAAATCGCAGCCCTGAAACCATTTTGTATACCTGCCGTCATTTTAAGGTGGAATTCTTGGTAATAGTGCCTCTGTTAGTTAACAGCCTTTCTGTAAGCTTGCAAAAGAAGGTGGCCAAGCAGCCTGCTGGGAAGCGCATCATGTTCAAGTTCGCTAAAAACTTAAGCCTGTTGCTGCAGTCGCTGTTCCCTGAATGGGGTATGGATTTTGCTCGCGAGAAGCTGTTTAAGGATGTGGTAGGGCAACTGTTAGGTCCCGATGTTCGCTGCGTTATTCTGGGTGGCAGCCACACTCCTCGGGAACATATGCGAACCATTTCATCCTTAGGTTATTACACAATTTGCGGTTTTGGCATGACGGAAACAGCCATTACTTCGGTGGAAACGAACATGGATTTAGATACCAGAACCTCAGGCTCTGTTGGGCGACCGCTGAGTACGGTGGAATATAGGGTGCAAAGTGATAATCAACAGGAAAATGTTGGCGAAATGTATATAAGGGGTACCTCCATTCATACAGGACGTTTGGAAAATGGTACGCTAATTGGTCCAGGCATTGATCAGGACGGCTGGTTTCCAACAGGCGATATTGTGCGCCTTGAGGAAGGTATGCGCATGTATGTAGAAGGGCGTTGCAAGGATATTATCATCAATGAATCGGGAGAAAATGTCTATCCTGATGAACTGGAAGATTACTTCAGCGACTTAGAGAATGTGGATCAGTTTTGTGTTCTGGGTATCCGTACCCAACAAGAGGAACGGACGATGTCCACTCGAACTTGGAACAAACTCCAGTATGAAAGTATTACCCTGGTACTATCGGTAGGTGATAGGTATCGGGAGGAGCAGTTTCTTATGGAATTGATACGTAAGGTAGCGGCCATCAACGCAAAGTTGCCTGTGTTGAAAAAAGTTACCCGAGTAATTGTGACACCTGATAAATTCGAAACGGCGAACGGTATTAAGGTGAAGCGTGTCGCTTTAAAAAACATGATTGAAAACCGCCGCATTACTTACCGGGATTTGAGTTTACAATCGGGTGTTGTCTCTATGACGGAAACGGCTCTTCCTGCAAAAGAAGAAAAGGGAGAGGAAGATTTGAACAAAGAAGAAATTCGTACTCAAGTACGCGAAATGTTTGCTGAAGTCCTGGAGCTTCCGGCGGAAAAAGTAGGGGATAATGCTCACTTTATTAACGATCTGGGTGGAGACAGTCTACAGGTATTAAGCCTTATGCTAAAAATAGAGGATTTGTTCTCAGTTTTAATCCCCATGGAGGATTTCGGCCTTTGTACTACGGTGAATGATTTGACAGACCAACTTTGCCGGCACTTATCAGGTCGCACACTGGAAGCGGACGAAAAAAAGGAAATTATTCCCATTACCGATTTTACGCAAGCGCCTGAGTTTCAAGAGTTTGCCTTGCGTGAGAAGGCGCTATTGGGTTCGGGCCAGCCTAATCCCTACTTTGTATGTCACGAGTCAGCGCTGTTTGATACAAGCGTGATGGACGGCCATGAAGTGCTCAACTTTGGTTCCTACAACTATGTGGGTATGTCGGGCCGAAAGGAAACCAAGGAGGCTGCCAAGCAAGCCATCGACAAGTATGGTACCTCTGCCTCGGGTAGCCGCTTACTGGCTGGGGAAAAAAGCTTGTATCAGGAACTGGAAAAAGAAATTGCCGACTGGAAACGTACTGAGGCGGCGTTAGTGTTGGTAGGCGGTCATTCGACCAATGTTACTTTTGTTGGCAACTTCTGCGGACCAAACGATTTAATTGTTTATGATGCTTTAGCGCATAATTCCATTGCCCAAGGCTGCCAATTAAGCCGTGCGCAATCACGCCCCTTCATGCATAATGACTTTGTTATGTTAGAAAGTATCTTAAAAACCCACCGGCATAAGTATGAAAAAGTCCTGATTGTTATTGAAGGTGCCTATTCTATGGATGGTGACATTGCCGATGTACCCAAGTTTGTGGAAATCAAAAAGAAATACGGTTGTTTTCTGATGGTGGATGAGGCGCACTCTGCTTGTGTTATTGGTGAAACAGGTGGCGGTGTGGACGAATACTTTGACCTTAAACCTAACGATGTGGACATTCATATGGGCACCCTTTCCAAAGGGCTGGGTACTTGTGGGGGTTACTTGGCGGGCAATCGAGCAATTATCGAATATATGCGCTATAACCTACCAGGGTTTGTTTTTTCTGTGGGTATCAGCCCTCCCTTGGCAGCAGCATCCCTTCAGGCAATCCGTTTGTTGCGCAGTGACAAAAGCATCATGAAAAGACTGCACGAGAACATTCGTTTCTTTACGATGGAAGCGCAAAAGCGCGGCTTTAATACTTGCTTAGCAGGGAAGACAGCAATTATCCCCATTCTGGTGGGTCGTGATGAGGATGCCTTTTTGCTTAGTAATATGCTGCGAGGGAAGGGTGTATTTGTGCCCCCGGCAGTGTTCCCCGCTGTGCCAAGAGGTAAAGCGAGGCTGAGGTTCTGTGTCATCAGCGAACATAAACCGGAGCAGATTATTTTTGCGCTGGATAAGCTGGCAGAAGCAGCTCAGGAAGCGGGTATAGAATTGCCCGGATACTAAATTTTAAATGTGTATATTAAACCCTTACGATTAAAAGCTACTTTTAATCGTAAGGGTTTTTGTCACCCCAAAGACAACGTATGCATGGTTAGGGTAGACAGTACGATATGCGCAATAATTTTAGCCTTAGCTAGTCAATCAACTGTTGGATGATTAATGTCAGAAAGAAAACAATAATTGCCTGCTTATCGATGTATTAGCCTAACAATAAGGTGTATTTTCCCTAAAAAGCCAGCTCTTGATGGCTCTAACTTTAGTATGCTAAAATGCCGGTGAAGAATATTAGAATTTGCGAAGGTGTATTTGTGAAGTGTCTATATTGTAATAAAGAAATGAAAAAACACAATCCAGTCTATCTGTCGCTATATATGTTGTCTTTAAAGGCAGAATATCCGGCGGCTTATGTTTATAGAGAATTTTCTGAAATTATGGTTGATTATTGTATAGATTCCAATATTATCTAATCATCAACGAAGTATTTTTCGTCTTAGATTTTTCTATTAAAGGGAGGTTGTGCAAAATGCAAACACAAGACAAGAAACGAAACCACCAAAACAATCACAATCGCTGGGCTTTTGGCATGGGCACGATAGGTCGTGATGCTCTTTACACGATGGTCAGCATGTATCTCATCTATTATCTGACAGACGTGCTCAATGTCTCTATTAAGACCATGTGGAGTATCAATTTTGTGTACATGGGGCTTCGGATATTTGACGCTTTGAACGACCCTTTCATGGGTCTCGTTGTGGATAATACAAAAACACGATGGGGCAAATTCCGCCCTTGGATTGTGGTAGGGGCTTTCTTTTCTGGTATTTTTATGGTTTTTCTTTTTACTGATGTAGGGCTAAAAGGCTGGCAGTATATTCTCTATTTCACAGTTGCCTATGTTCTTTTTGAAGTAAGCTACACCATGAATGATCTGGCTTACTGGTCAATGTTACCTGCGCTTACCCAAGAGCAAAAAGAGCGGGAGAAGATTGGGGCGGTGGCTCGTATTTGTGCTAATATCGGTCTTTTTGCTGTTGTTGTAGGAATTGTACCCATTACCAAAGCTTTGGCTACTTACACTGGCAGTCTCTTGAAAGCCTATCAAGTGCTGGCGATCGCTCTTGTTCTCATCATGTGGCTTTTTCAAATGATTACCGTCCTTTTCTGCAGGGAACAGGTTGTGGGTTTGCCAGATGAGAAAACGGATTTGCGTGATCTTTTTCGTGTAATTATCGGTAACGACCAGCTCCTCTGGATTACTTTGGGTCTTTTACTCTTTATGGTTGGCTACACAGCCACAACCAGTTTTGGCATCTACTACTTTAAATATATTTACGGCAATGAAAATATGTATGCTGTTTTTGCTTTGGTATTGGGCATTTCCCAAATTGTGGCGCTCATCATTTTCCCGCTGCTCAGCAAGCGTTGGAAGCGAAGTACCCTATATAGTTTTGATACGGCCATAGTTGTTATTGGTTACTTGCTCTTTTTTCTGGCACCGGCGGGAAACTTTGCCATGATTGGGGTTGCGGGTATTCTGATTTTTGTCGGCCAGGCGATGATTCAACTCTTGATGCTCATGTTTATCACGGACTCTGTGGAATACGGAGAATGGAAGCTTGGGCGGTGCAATGATTCCGTGACATTTTCTCTCCAGCCCTTTATTTTTAAAATGTCCGGCGCTTTGGCCAGCGGCTTCGTGGGTGTAACCTTGGTCATTTCAGGCATCAAGACGGACAGCGGCGTGTCCGAACTCACGGCATCAGGAATGCTTTTTTTTAAGGTGATGATGATGCTTGTTCCGCTTGCTCTGATTGTATTAGGTTTTGTCATTTGGAAAAAGAAGTACAGCTTAGATGAAGTACGTTATGCGGAGATTTTAGAAGATTTGCGCCTTCGTCGTGAAACGGCAAAGGCAGAGTTGCAGGAATAGTACCGGAAAGTAGACCGTTATTTCAAATATGGGGGACTTAATAATGATTAATATGCAAAGTCGGTTACGAGATATCTATGCCCATCCGATAGGGCGTGATATTTTAGACAAAATTCTAATGCAAATGGGACGCTCATCCAAGTGGATAACAAATCCACTTGTGTCTTCGCTCAGCCTTTCAATATTACAAAGGTTCTTAGGCACAAGGTTGGGTGAAGATTTGTTTGACACATTGATTAACCTTCTTAACAGCGAGCCGGATAAACCACGCGCGGACAGGGTACCAGACACGCCACGCTGGTGGAAAGAAGCGGTCTTTTATCAGATTTATCCCATTTCTTTTCAGGACAGTAACGGCGATGGCTTAGGTGACCTGCAGGGAATTATTCAGCGATTGGATATCTTGCGGGATTTGGGCATTGATGCTCTCTGGCTCTGTCCCGTCTATGATTCGCCTTGGGATGACAACGGCTACGATATCCGTGATTATCGTGCTATTCTCAAGCAATTCGGCACGCTAAAAGACATGGATGAGCTCATTTCCGCTGTCCATGCACAGGGGATGCGCATTATTATGGACTTGGTAGTTAACCATAGTTCGGATGAGCACCCTTTCTTTTTGGAAGCTATGCGGGATATAAACTCGCCCAAGCGTGAGTACTATTTTTTTCGTGAAGGCAAGGAAGACGGCGGGCCGCCCAACAACTGGAAGTCATTTTTTAGCGGTTCAGCTTGGAAGGAGATGCCCGACAAAAGCTATGCTCTCCATCTATTTTCTTCCAAGCAGATGGATTTTAACTGGGATTCACCTGCCTTGCGTGACGAAGTGGCAGCCATTGTGCGCTGGTGGCTTGAACGTGGCATTGACGGTTTTCGCCTTGATGTTATCAACTACATTTCCAAATGTCCGGGCCTGCCGGACGGCAACCAGTTTATTGGCGACTTAATGGAATTTACTGGTATTGAGCATTATTATTATGGACCTAAACTCCATAGCTATCTGCACGAATTACGACAAAAAGCCTTTGAACCTTATGGGGCTTTTTCTGTGGGAGAAACGCCCGGAATAGGCTGTGAAATGGGCAAACTTCTGACTCAGCAAGACCGGGGTGAACTGGATATGATTTTCAACTTTGACCACTTAGAAACACCCGGTCATATGCGCTTTGATGATTATCGCTACGATTTAAACTTTCTCAAGCGTTACTATATTGATTACTCACGTTCACTAACAGGGCATGAGTGGCTCAGTCTTTTCTTTGAAAATCACGACAATCCCCGTATGTCATCAAAAGTCAATCCAGACCCCGCTTTACGCGAGCCCCTGTCTAAGCTTTTACTCAGTATCTTGCTTTTGCTAAAGGGTACTCCCTTCCTTTTTCAAGGACAGGAATTAGGCCGAGGAAATCAGGATTTTTCTTCCTTGGATGAATTACGTGATGTGGAAAGCCTCAATAAGTACCGGGCACTCTTGGATGAAGGCAAGTCAGAGGAGGAGGCTTTGGCCGTCTTGCAGGCAGGTTCACGTGATCATAGCCGTATTGTTATGGCTTGGGATAATAGTCTGTATGGCGGGTTTTCAACGGTTGAACCCTGGATCAAGCAGGATGCGTATTTTAAAGATGTCAATGTTGCTACACAACGTGACGATGCGAATTCCGTTTGGCGTTTTACACAAAATTTGATTAGCCTGCGGAAGCGTATTCCCGGCTTTGCTTATGCGGATATCCGCTTTTTTGAGGAAAAGCGAAAGGACTATTTTTGTTGGGAGCGTGTAGTGCGAGCTGAGCAGGGGAGAAGTCAAAGTATAGACGCTTCTCCTTGCACCATCCGTGTGGAAATGAATCTCTCTGCCGAGCGCAAAGTATTGCCTGCGCTTCAAAATGTCGAAGCTCAACTTGTACTCTGCAATTATGTTCATAAAGCTGTGCCGAGTCTGTTTGAACCCTATGAAGTGCGAATCTGGCATTATTAACAACGTACTCTATTTTCAACTATTCTGTAATGGAAGGTAAGCACAAGAAAATTTGTACCGGATGCTGTTTAAGAGTGAGTCATGACCAACTTTAGTGACACTGACATCCACAATTCTTGATTTACCGATGGATGTCGCAGATGCACCATTGATATTGCTGCAGCAACGAAACATACTAAAGTATAATTTTGAGCAAATGACCTGATATTCGATAATTAGGGCGGGCCACATCAAGTGGTTCGCCCTTAATTTAAGGTAGACAATTATTTATTTGACATGGTTTGATTTTTGGCAGGTAATATTTAACCGGTGTTAGGTGGTACATAAGAAATATTTTTCATCCGGTATCACAAATGGAGAATTTGGGTGAAAAAGCATTTAAGTATATCTGAAAACGAAGAATTTTCGCTATATTTTGACGTTAATGCTCAAAAAAGGGCAAAAGTAAAATTTCTGAATATATTAAGTATATTAAAAAAATGTTTCAATTCTGGGTTGCCCCCAATTTCCTTGTAATTATAAGGGATTTTTTCGATAAAAAATTTTTTTAATTTTTAAAAAATTATTTTTAGCTATTTGGTGGTATTATATTTAACTGCAAAATAAAGCAAATGTAATATTTCTATCGAACACGCAAACAACTAGAGCAAAACCTCGTTAAATATGCAGAAAAAATTCTTTCAAAATTATGCAAAGTTGCATAAATATGCAAAACAGCATAATTCTAAAGGGTTTGATAATCCTTTTTTTGTGTGATAGAATAAGCATGTCCTTAGGTTAACCATTAATCCGAGCGATGAATAAAAACAATGTATATGATGAATATTATTTCAAAACCAGATGACTTATTCTGGATTAGGAGGTCTAAAGTGATGAAGAACCATCTCACCAATCGAAAGAGTCGCATGACGCAGGTCATTGCGATGCTTCTTGCATTGACCATGTTGTCATTGTTTGTGCTGACCGCAATGGCAGATGAGGGGACTGAGGTTCCCGGAACCGAGCTTACCACAAATGTAACCAATGAGCCCGCAGCTGAAGAACCTGCGGTCGAAGAACCTGCAGTTGAAGAACCTGCAACCGAAGAACCTATGGTTGAAGAACCTGCAGCCGAAGAACCTGCAGCCGAAGAACCTGCAGTTGAAGAACCTGCAGTTGAAGAGTCTGTGGTTGAAGAGCCTGCAGTTGAAGAACCTGCAGCCGAAGAATCGGTTACTGAGATCTGTGTTGTCACTTTAATTGACAAGGATGGAAACCCTTTACCAATAATAGAGGTTGTAAAGGGCGAGACCATGAAAAAACCGTTGGCGCCCGAAGTAGGCGGATATGAGTTTGTGCATTGGTATTTAGTGAACCATAAATTGGAAGGTGATGCTCAAAAGGCTTTCGACTTCAAAAATATTATTGAGGCCGATTTGATCTTGTGCGCATTATATGAAGAAAAAACCGATGTGCTGCCCGAAGCGCCCGTACAGAATGAAGAGCCTGCAGTTGAAGAACCTGCAGTCGAAGAACCTGCAGTCGAAGAACCTGCGGTTGAAGAACCTGTGGTCGAAGAACCTGCGGTCGAAGAACCCGCAGTTGAAGAGCCGGTAGTTGAAGAACCTGCAGTCGAAGAACCTGCGGTCGAAGAACCCGCAGTTGAAGAACCCGTAGCTGAAGAACCTGCGGTCGAAGAACCTGTGGTCGAAGAACCTGCGGTCGAAGAACCCGCAGTCGAAGAGCCTGTAGTTGAAGAACCCGCAGTTGAAGAGGCTGCTGCCGAGGAACCCGCGGTTGAAGAACCCGTCGACAAAGACTCCGAAGTCTATCTTGCGGATACGCTAACCTCATTGGCCAATGAGCCTGCCGCAGAACCCGCCCCCAAGCCCTTGAATAAAGCGCTTGATAACGAGTCCGAAACTTCGGAAGATGAGGAGCTGGGTGTTTTAATTGCTGAGTTGATTGATGAGCTCTATCCGGACAGATGCATTCAGATTTATGCGTATTGGGGAGAGAAAGAATTTGCGGCTTTTGGCGACAGCATTTGTCTTACTGCCAAACTTATCGGATATGAAGCGCTTGAATACAATTTGCATTGGCAATACTTGGACAACCAGGACGACATCTGGTATGATTTAGAAGGGGAAACCGAAGAGCAGTTGAATCTTATCCTGGATGAAATAAACGCGCAATGGTTTGTGCGGGTGCAGGTGGAAATCACCGGCATTCTTCCCTAAAGCTGCAAGCCCCTAAACAACTATAAATTTTAGAATAGTGGGGCTGTAAGCCCACTGGAGGTAGAACATGAATAAAACAACAACTCGCAGGTTCATGGCATGGATCCTGACAGTAGCGATGTTAATCGGGATGCTGCCCATGAATGCCTTGGCAAGCGACAACCCAAAAGACGATTCCCAATCTGTTTTTATGGGTAGTTTTCTTGATCCGGATCAATCCAAGGGAGGCGCCGGCTCCAAGGGGATAACTCCGCCCCAAAATACCTATACCTACATATTTAAGGTAGACGACGAAGAAGAAGTAGAAAGACAAAGTGTAAAAGACGGAGAATACTTAATTGAGCCTGAGGCTCCGGTAAAACCCAATCATAAATTCAAAGGTTGGTTTGTTGGGTCTAATCAAATAGACTTTTCCCAACCTATTTCTGTTCCACAAGAGGTTCCTCCTGTAAACACGAACATAGTAGCCAATGCCAAATTTGAGGAGGTTTACTACGTCTTCTTTATGGATGGCGTGGGAGGAGAAGGCGAACCTAATCCCCGCGTGTTTAAAACCAAAGAAGGAAAAACAGGAGACACTGTTACCACCTCCGATGTCAAGCTCCCGATTGGTTCAACACAGGCTGTCACCGGTTGGTATAAGGACCAGGCCCTTACAGATGGGCCTGTTGGAACCAACTATACAATTGGTACTGTTAATCAAATCTTATGGCCCAAGATAGAAACGGGCAATTATTTGTATTTTGTTTCCGGTGAAAATGGAACCTATATTGAACCGCAGTTCTTTTTACCTGGTGAAAATACAGTGGCGCCAAATCCACCAACGAGACCTGGTTATGACTTTAGCCATTGGTCCACAACTCAAGGCGGATCTGCTTATACCTTCGGCCAACCGATTATTGCTGACGTGACGCTTTACGCCGTTTGGACGGCAAAAACCAATACACCTTACACCGTTGTCTTCTGGAAGCAGTCGGTTAATGATGATAAGAACGCGGCTGACGATGTAAAGACTTACGACTATGCGGAATCGGTGGCTAGAACAGCAGCAACCGGAGCGACCGTTTCGCCGACAACGGCTGATGGGAATAAGAATTACCAAGGTTTCCATTACAATTCTGCAAAATCAACCAGTGTCACCGTTAAAGGTGATGGAACGACCATTTTAAATGTCTATTATGATAGAAATTTGTTGACCATTGATTTTTATCGATATCAATCTTCGGGATGGGGAGGGTCATGGATAATAGATCAAACCATGACCGGCCTCTATGGCCAAACCCTAGCTAAAAATGGCTATACCTGGCCCAGCGAGTATAGGTGGCGTGCACAAAAGAACAGTGGTAATACTTTGACGTTTCTGGATAGCTTCATATTTGATGATTTGCCTGACTATGGAAGTAAGACTCATATAAAAGTATATCGCCAAAGTCTATCTGGAACCGCTCAGATCATTCACTATAAGCAAGCATTGGACGGAACCTGGGTTGTAGCCAATACAATTCAAACAAATAGTGGGACATTTAATTTTTCCAATAAGTATACAGGCTTTACTGTAACGCATTACAGGGCTGATAATGGAAATTGGAGATCAACCTCACCGGGTGGCTCAGCAAATTATAGCAACAAATTAGAAGTTAGACATACACGTAACAGCTACAACCTTGCCTTCTATAACTACAATACTGTAGCTCGAACAGAAAATTTAAAGTTTGAAGCATCATTAAGCAGCTATGCTAGCTATAGACCATCAAAACCAGCAGAGTTGCCGGATGTTTATACATTCCAAGGTTGGTATAAGGATAATGCATATTCTGTGCCTTTCGACTTTGCCACAGAAACCATGCCCTCAAATGATTTGATGATCTATGTAAAATGGGCGCCGCCCGTTTTTGATGGTACATTCCACGTTCAGATGTCTGGTGATGATACTCCCAAAGAAGTAACAGTAACCTATAACGATACAATTGATCCTGCGACTATGCCAACGGTCAAGGATCATGAAGGCAATGTTCTATCTCAAGGCGATGATGGCTATACCGTCACTGTACCGAAAGATCATAAATGGATTGGATGGGCTACAAAGGTTGACGGTAACTATATCACCTATAACTTCAATACTCTTGTACAATCGGATATTGAGTTGTATCCATATTATGTAGACAATGCGCAGTTTAAGGTTTCTTATGACGCGGGCAGTGGAACTGGTACACCACCGGAAGATACGAAGAAATACGCAAAGGATACCTATGCTGATGTAATGTCTCCTACAGACCTAACTCCGCCGACCGGAAAAGTTTTCCTTGGATGGGAAAACAAGGGTGTGATTTATCAGCCCGGCGACAAAATTCGAGTGACCGGTCCTATGACCCTGACTGCGCAGTGGGGAGTCGTCCCGAAAAAAGTTGATCTTGTATACAACTATAATTACGGTACAAATCCTGCCACTAAAACTTTTGGTCCTTTCCCAGTGAACAGCACTGTAATAGTTAAAGAGTTGGGGGATTCAGATCTTGGTGGATGGGTAGCGCCTGAAAATTATGAGTTTGTAGGGTGGAATACAGAAGCAGATGGATCAGGTACTTCATTTGCCGCCGGGGATTCTGCGATGATTGACGCAAAGAATCCCAACGAACTCTATGCCATTTGGGCTCCGGTTCTGACGGTAACATCCGGCGATGGAACTTGGCAATACGATGGCAACAGCCACACCTATCAGCAGTATGACTTAGTATACGGCGACCAAACAATCACCGGAGGCGAGGGAGAGCTCTCCTTTATGCTGAATGACGGCAAAACCGTTACAATTACGCCTGAAGGTAAAGGTGCCGATGGTGTTAAAACAGTCAGTGATAACTCCGATAACAACAATACGTTTTCCGTTGAGGTTGATACTTCTGTTCCTCAGGGAACGCATGTATCTGGCACGCTGACAATAACACCAGTAACCGACAAGGTAACGGTAACCATCACCGAAAACAGCGGCAGCTTTATGTACGACGGTAGCTTGAAGACAGTGAACGGCTACGAAGTCACCTCCATCAGCAACCCGCTGTACACCGAAGCTGACTTCACATTCAGTGGCACCGACAGCGTGAGCGGTACCAACGCTGGTATCTATGATATGGAGCTTGTACCTGCTAACTTTACGAATAATAACACAAGTTTTACAGATGTTGAGTTTGTAATCGTCGACGGCACTCTGAAAGTAACGAAGGCTCCTGTAACGATTAAGACTGGCAGCGCTGAGAAGGAATATGACGGAAGTCCATTAACAAACGCAACAGTCAATATTG
>JGI24712J26585_10001577_pt1 | contig 19390 bp, 17 predicted proteins | sample BioPla3DNA2_FD_26585 | JGI IMG/M metagenome (IMG submission 26585) | reverse complement strand
GATAAGCTTTCACTAACTTCGGAGCAGTTGGATCAATTGCTGCAAGCTTTCATGGCTGTACTTCCTAAAGAACTTAAGGAAAGACTTCCATTGTGTGCGTAGGGACAGAAATTACGATACTTGACTAAAGCCAAATATTGAATTTTCAAGGTGCATATGGATTATTGATGTGCGAAGTTTAAGTAAATAAGCTTAAGAATATTGGGCTTTATCGTGTGCAAATTTTTGAAGAGGAATTTGAAGATATAGAATCGGAGCATTTATTCATAAAAAAACATGCTGAAAATGTTAAGAAAGCTAAAGAGTTAATCAATGACATATCTAACGGGAAAGGAGTGGAAGCTTCTCAAATGGATAATGTTGTTGATTCAGTATTAGACAGACTTGAAGAAAGAAGGGACATTGTCAGTTGTCTAAACCAAATAAGAACTGTTGATGAATACTTGTATTCACATAGCATCAATGTTTCCCTTATTTCCATGCTTATTGGTAAATGGATGAAATTAGGGGAAGATAAAGTAAGATTATTGGTTCAGGCGGGCTTGTTACATGATATTGGTAAGACAAAAACGCCCTATGAGATTTTGAATAAACCAGGTAAACTGACTAAAGAAGAATTTGAGGAAATGAAAAAGCATACAATTTACGGATATAGAATTCTTGAACAGTCATCTTCTGTGGATAAAGATGTTTTAGCAGCTGTTTTGATGCATCACGAAAAAGAGGACGGTTCAGGGTATCCCACAGGATTAACTAGTGAAAAAATTAATTTGTTGACGAAGATAGTTTCTGTTGCTGATATTTTCGATGCAATGACTTCTAATAGGGTGTATAAAGAAAAAGAAAGTCCCTTTGAAGTGTTTAAGTATATGGAGGAAGATTCACTAGGTAAGCTTAGTCCTATTGTGGTAAATGTACTATTGAGTAATTTGGCAAACTATTACATTGGGGATAGAGTAAGTCTTTCTAGTGGGGAAATTGCTGAAATTGTTTATGTAAATCCGAGGTGTGTATCTAAGCCTATAATTAAAATAGGAGATAGGTATATAGATATGCTTGTTGAAAAGGATGTTAAAATAAAAGAAATTATTGCGTAAGGGAAATTCTAATAAAGTAGCATATACAATAATTAGCTATAAAAGCCATAGCGTAAGCAGTATAAGCTTTTAACAGAAGAATATTTTGTTATAGGCTCTATTCTAGTGGTTTAAATCAAATTTTGTAAAAAACTAGCGTATAAAGTCTGAATTTGCGATCAGGGAAATTAGAATAAAATTTTGACGGTTTATAGTATTATACGACATATAACTAGATGTAAGTTGTAAAAAAATATTATACTGTGACGAAATAAGTAGATGCGTGACATAAAAAGGTATTTGTTAGCGAAAACTTTATATATGAAATTTTATGGAAATAATATATAATATTTGTACAAGATAAAAATTTGTAGCATGGGGGTGTACAAGCATGATAAATAAGTATTTACAGAGTAGAATTGAAGTGGATTTAGAGGATGGAAGTATAGCGAACAGTAAGATGCAACTTGAGTATTATTTGATAGAAAGTGAGAATAATCGGGATTGTGGTTTTTTTTGTGACAAGGTATATGGCATTGAAATAGTTAAGAAGGATAGTGAACATTGTGCTGAGAGTGAAATTATAAGGAATCTGTCTAGTAGTAGGGAAAATACTAAAGGGATATTGGATATATTGGCAAAGAATACAGTTACGCCTGTAGGAGTGCAATTTGTATTGGATGATCTTATGGCATTGTAATCATAGAAACTGTAAGCCTAAAGCTTGATAATTTTCGCCGTGCCTATGGGACATACTGTCCCAAGACGCAAAAAAATGCCATCCGTGGCATTTTTGCTTTAAGTTATCAAGCTTTCGACAACAGATTGCACCTCTTTCGCACGAAATGAAAGGGGAAAAAGCGAAGGGACTCGATGTACCGTAACTTTTCTTCTAATGTGCAGGTCAAGTAATTGTGTCCTTTGACATTTAGACAAATTTATGCCTTAGTAAGGTGTTTTTTTTTCTGTTTTTTGCTATAGCATTATTAATTGAGTATTTTACATATCAAAAGCACAACTTTCAATAGTGCAAAGGTACATTATGGAAAGAAATGAGCTACGAGCCTTAGAGAATGCAGATGAAGCGGAGACCGATTTTTGTAAAGTAAAAAAATGTATTTGAGAGAAAAACAAAAAATGGTATAATTAATAATATACTTCTTTTGCGATTGAAAGGCTGGTGATATGATGCTAATTCGTGAAGAGCTTGAAGAATTTGAAAAAAAGACTCTTTCTCCTTTTGCCCAACTGAGTTCTCAATCAAGGGGAAGAGAGATAGAAGAAAAGGAATGTGACCTTCGAACTAAATTTCAAAGAGATAAAGACAGGATAGTTTATTCAAAAGCATTTAGAAGATTGAAACACAAAACCCAGGTGTTCATCTCTCCAGAAGGTGATCACTATAGAACAAGGCTGACCCATACACTAGAAGTAACCCAAATTGCCAGAACAATTGCACGAAGCTTAAGATTGAACGAAGATCTTACTGAAGCAATTGCATTAGGTCACGATCTTGGACATACACCCTTTGGGCACACCGGTGAAATGGTACTAAATTCTATTTGTCCTTTAGGATTTAAGCATAATGAACAGAGCTTAAGAGTTGTTGAGGTCCTTGAAAGAGACAAGGGGTTAAATCTTACCTGGGAAGTGAGAGACGGAATTAGAAACCATACGGGAGATGTAAGTCCAGGTACATTAGAAGGTAAGATTATCAGATTTGCCGACAGGATCGCATATATAAACCATGATATTGATGATGCTATAAGGGGTGGTATAATTCGAAATGAGGATCTTCCTAAAGAGTGCTTGAAAGTCCTCGGTTATAGCTCAAGCGAAAGAATAAATACCATGATTGTAAATATTGTTGAACAAAGCAAAGGCATAAACGATATAAGAATGAGTCCACAAATTCAAAAAGCAATGAATGAATTGAGAGAATATATGTTTCAGTATGTTTATATCGGTTCAAAAGCTAAGAAGGAAGAAATAAAGGCACAAAATATTGTTCGTCAGTTATATAGCTACTTAAAAGATTCAGTGGAGGTGCTTCCTAAGGAAGCGGAGCGTTTGCTTGATAAAGATGGCTTTGACAGGGTTGTATGTGACTATATTGCAGGAATGACCGATAGGTATGCGGTTAAGAAATTTCGTGAAATATTTATTCCCGAGTCATGGAACTAAATTGTTTTTTTAAAAAGAGGTACTCTAAAAAAATTAGTTTCTAGAGGTTTGATTAAAAGACATTATTATTTGAAATTGAATTAAATAGAAAGCTTGTGTATAAGAAAGCTAAGGGCATGAGTAATGATGCCTGGAAGCTTTTTTATTATGTAAAAATATGTGTTTTAAGTCTTGGATACGTATAATTTGACAGTAATATTGAAAGAATATTTTAAAATATTTATTTTTAAAAGAAGGATAATTCGATTTTATGTAGAATAATAATTGAGTTTGCAAGGGGACAGGAAATATATTTCCATAGAAAATATGTTATACTGAAATTTGGTTAGAATTTATCTTAAGAAAAGTTCGCAGCATTGCATTTACTTGTTTTCCCTGTTTGTTTTGCAAAAGAGCTTGAGCACTAAGCTTGATAGACACATGTATATGTTTTTTTGAGGGATAATATAAATGGAAACAAAAGGTCTTCCAAAAAATATATTTATAAAAATTTAAAATTGACAGTAAAAAGAAGGATTATTAATAAAAATGTCGAAGAATTATTAAATAAACATTGATTTGATTAGAGTTCTAGTAGTTTGAAATATATTATTTTACAGTAATCAGACTATAGAACATATAGGGCACATTAATTAAACAATTTTTATTAAGAATTGATCTGGTTTGTCAAAAAAAGGAGATGTATTGAAAGAAGAGAGTAGAATGTATGTGAAATATCCGGAAGAATTGATTGAAGAAATAAGAATGAGCAACGATATACTAGATGTTGTCGGTGAGTATGTAAAGCTTGAAAGGAAAGGGAAGAACTACTTCGGTATTTGTCCGTTTCACCGGGAGAAGACAGCATCCTTTAGCGTAGACAATACAAAGCAGATGTATTACTGCTTTGGCTGTGGTAAAGGTGGAAGTGTAATACAGTTTGTTATGGAGACGGAAAATTTAGAGTACATAGAAGCTATTAAGTTTTTGGCTGAGAGAGCAAGGATTACATTGCCTGAAGGTGAGAGTGAGGAAGATAAGAAAAGAGCTCTCAAAATACAGGAAATAATTAAAATAAACACTGAAGCTGCAAGGTTTTATCATGAACAGCTAAATAGTACAAAAAGTTCCGATGCAAAGCTTTACCTTAAAAAGAGAAAAGTTAGTGAGGGGATAGTTAAAAAGTTTGGATTAGGTTATTCAGCCAATGAATGGGATTTATTATACAAGTATTTAAAGAGTAAGAATTTTAGTGACGACGATTTGGCGGACAGTGGTTTGGTGCTTGCAAAAAAAGGCGGAAATGGTTATTATGACAGGTTTAGAGGAAGGCTTATGTTTCCTATCTTTGATTTAAGGGGAAACGTAATTGGCTTTGGAGGACGGGTTTTAGATGATTCGCTTCCTAAGTATATGAACTCTCCCGAAACACTTGTCTATAACAAAAGAAGAAACTTATACGCGTTGAATTTTGCAAAAAGCTCACCAGAAAAGAGAATAATTGTCGTTGAAGGATATATGGATGTAATATCCCTGTATCAGTTTGGAATAATAAATACTGTAGCATCACTCGGTACAGCTTTGACAGAAAGTCAAGGAAGGTTATTGAAAAAGTATGCCGAGGAGATAATTATTTCATATGATGCAGATACAGCAGGACAGGCAGCTACAATGAGGGGATTGAATCTCTTAAATGATATAGGTTGCAATGTAAAAGTGCTGTCCATTCCAAAAGGAAAGGATCCCGATGACTTTATAAAAGCTAATGGTGCAGAAGCTTTTAGAGGATTAGTAGATAACGCTTTAACGTTGGTTGAATACAAGATTAAGATGCTAAAGGCCGAGATTGATACATCGGCTATTGAGGGGAAAATAAGTTTTTTAAACAAGACAGCAGATATTCTTGCAAAGATAGATAATAGTGTTGAGCAGGAGATGTATATAAAAAAGATTTCAAAGGATTATGACATTAGTCAAGAATCAATGTTTGCAGAAGTTATTAAGAGAATTAAACCTAAGCATAATTATAAACCTACTATGAAAGTAGAACGCTCAAAGGTTAAAAATATTAAAAACAAAAAACAAAATGAAGATAATAATTTAGTTTATTTTGAAAGAATTGTTTTATCACTATTAAGTATGGATAACTCATTATATAGAAAAATTGAGGATAGAATTGATTTAGATTTATTTTCTTTCGAAGAAAATAAAAAGGCTGCAGAAATTATTTTTAAAAAAATAAAAGAAAAAAAAGGTATAGTGCCGGCAGAGCTTCTAAACCTAGTAAGCAAGGAATCGGCTAATATATTTGCAAGTTTGATACAGGGGGAATGTAATTTTGAGGATAACTTAAGGGCTATTTTGGATATAATTAAGAAAATAGAGGGAATTAAGCTTGACAAAAGACAAAAGGAAATACTTAATTTGATATCTTCTCAAGAAAATAAAGAAGATGTTGACAGACTTAAGCTAGAACTTAAAAGTATTTTAATCCGAAAGAAAAGTATGTAAAGCTTCATTTTATTGAATGATCGGAGGGGCAGTAGTGAAACCCAATAATGATAGTAGAAAAGCAATTTTATTGGAATTGATTGATAAGGGCAAACAAAAAGGCATGCTTGCTTATAAGGAAATAATAGATGCCTTTGAAGAGATTGAGGTTGAACCAGAACAAATAGAGAAGGTTTATGAAACATTAGAAAATCTGGGAATAGATATTGTAGGTGATATTGAGGCGGAGATGGAGGAGATCCAGCTCACAGAAGAAGATCTTGACATCACCGTTCCTGAAGGAGTCAGCATAGATGACCCCGTAAGAATGTACCTCAAAGAAATCGGAAAAGTACCCCTTTTGAGTGCAGAGGATGAAATAGATTTGGCACAAAGGATGGAAGCGGGAGATTCCGAAGCAAAGAAGAAATTAGCAGAGGCAAATTTAAGACTTGTTGTAAGTATTGCAAAAAGATATGTTGGTAGGGGAATGTTGTTTCTTGATTTAATACAAGAAGGTAACTTAGGTTTAATCAAGGCTGTTGAGAAATTTGATTATCGTAAAGGATATAAGTTCAGTACTTATGCTACCTGGTGGATTAGACAGGCTATTACCCGGGCAATAGCAGATCAGGCTAGGACAATCAGAATACCTGTTCACATGGTTGAGACTATAAACAAGCTGATACGTGTTTCTAGACAATTGCTCCAAGAACTTGGAAAGGAACCACAGCCTGAAGAAATTGCAAAAGAAATGAATATGCCTGTTGAAAAAGTCAGAGAAATAATGAAGATATCACAAGAACCTGTGTCCTTAGAGACTCCTATTGGTGAAGAGGAAGACAGCCATCTTGGTGATTTTATACCGGATGATGATGCACCGGCTCCTTCAGAGGCAGCTGCATTTACATTGCTTAAAGAACAGTTGATTGATGTTTTAGATACTTTGACACCAAGAGAAGAAAAGGTATTAAGGCTTAGATTCGGTCTAGATGACGGAAGAGCTAGAACCTTAGAGGAAGTTGGTAAAGAATTTAACGTTACGAGAGAAAGAATCAGGCAGATAGAAGCTAAAGCACTAAGAAAGCTTAGACATCCGAGCAGAAGCAAAAAATTAAAAGATTATCTTGATTAAGATGATCTGAATAAAGTTTTATATAAAAAGAGCAGACCATGGGGTAAATATGGTCTGTTCTTTTTGTTTGATTATGGGAGAATCATCCCTAAAAAAATACCCGCACAATTAGTATCAACGAAATGAAGATCTTTTTGTAACGGGACTTAGGGGAGTAAAACTGATTCATTAGTATAATAATAGAAATGATGCTAAAATGCAACATTTATAGCGTTTTATTTACTAGACATCGATAAATATGTGTCAAACATGACTTAACATGTTTAACGCATATTTATTTGTTTGAAGAAAATTTACTTCGCTCACAATTTCTCTTGTATAGGATTTTTTATAAATTCCTATGCCTTAAAAAGAATAAATAAGCTGTGTATGTTACAAAATAATGCGAGGTATACTATTTTAATTAATGAATTTAGGAGATGATTTTATGGAACAAACAAACAGGAACGAAGTAGAATTCACAACCTATGATAGATTATTAATTGCATGGGAGAATTCCATGGAAATGGTAAGAGATTTCGAAATGTATTCAAAGCGGATTGAGGATGAAAAAGTAAAAGAGGTTTTCAAACAGTTTGCCGAGGAAGAGGGAATGCATGCTAGTAAGCTCAGAGAATTGCTACTTGAATATAGGGATCAAAAACATTAATTTAGTAGTATGATTTAATATATTTAAATTGATGTTAGTGTAGGAAGGCTGAAATATACTTTTGAATTTACAAAGAAAGTAATTATTTCAGCCTTCGTATACTAAAGAGAATCGATTTATATTAGGAATTCTTTTGTTAAGCACAGTAAATGGTAGAAAAAATTAACTATAGTTTAGTAAAAAGCGTTGTGAAAAATTAGTATAATAGCGTATCGCTTAGCTATACGATGATTTTAAGTGAAATGTGATAAAATTTTTCATAAAAAACAAAAATTCCTCTTGACCAGACACCGATGCATCAGTATAATATTATTTGTGCTTGTTGTTGATGCACAAAACATAATAAATATTCCTCAATAGCTCAGTCGGTAGAGCATGCGGCTGTTAACCGCAGGGTCGTAGGTTCGAGTCCTACTTGAGGAGCCATACGGGCCTTTAGCTCAGTTGGTTAGAGCAACCGGCTCATAACCGGTAGGTCCGGGGTTCGAGTCCCTGAAGGCCCACCAAGCTCGTAAGGCAAATAGAACAGCCACTCATTAATGGGTGGTTGTTTTTGTTTATGCTCATTTTCAACGAAGGGGTTTGATGCCCCATAGTTTTTGTTACGCTTCTTTCGAACGAATCCTTTTTTATTATAGTCCTTTAAAAGCACTTAGCTATTGACATCTTAGTCTATATAGTATAGACTAAAACAAAAGTCGATACAGTATAGACCAAGGAGGTTTATCATGAAGAAATATAGGCTTGCAGAAAGTGAAGAAAAGTTTGCTGAATTAATCTGGCAGAATGAGCCGATTGGTTCCGGTGATCTTGTAAAGCTAAGCGAAAAAGAAATGAATTGGAAAAAGTCCACAACATATACAGTACTAAAAAAGTTATGTGAAAAAGGCAGTTTTCAAAATGAAAACGCTGTAGTTTCATCTCTTATCACAAGGGATGAATATTATAGTAACCAAAGTATACGTTTTGTTGAGGATACCTTTGGAGGTTCACTACCGAAATTTCTAACAGCTTTTATCAGTTGTAGAAAATTAAATCATCATCAAGCTGAAGAGTTGAAAAGATTAATTGATGAGCACAAGGAGGAGTAGCAATGAGTGAACTTTTTCTTACTGTTTTAAATATGAGTCTTACTACAAGCTATGTAATCATTTTTATAATCCTTATCAGGCTACTGCTTAAAAAGGCTCCAAAAGTTATCTCATATGCCTTATGGGGTGTGGTTGCTTTTCGACTTATAATTCCATTTTCCTTTGAAAGTATGTTTAGTCTTATGCCGAGCAATACAAATCCTGTTTCGATTCCTCATGATATCATCTATCAGCAAAGTCCACACATTAACAGCGAGGTAGCAGTTGTGGATTCTTTTGTAAGTCAATCACTTGCTGAACCGACTATCGGGGCAAGTGTGGACCTACTTCAGGTTTTTGTGAAAATAGGGGCATACATCTGGGTTTTAGGCATAATAGCATTGCTTATTTATAGCTTTGTATCTATTTTAATATTAAGAAGGCAGCTTATAAGTGCACAATTAATAGAGAAGAATATCTACGAAGCTAAGAACTTGAAAACACCCTTTGTGATTGGGCTTTTTCGTCCAAAAATCTATATTCCTTTCGGACTTTCTGCCGAGGAAAAGTGCTATATCATCGTGCACGAACAGACACACATAAGACGCTTTGACCATATTGTGAAAATGGTTGCATTCCTTATTCTTTGTATCCATTGGTTCAATCCGTTAGTATGGATAGCTTTTCTGCTGATGAGTACAGACTTGGAGATGTCTTGTGATGAACGTGTGCTAAAGGAGATGGGTAGCAAGGTTAAACAAGCGTATTCAACGTCCTTACTTACACTGGCAACAAGACAACATCTAGTAAACGGAAGTCCGCTCGCATTCGGTGAAGGGAATGTAAAGGTACGGATTAAAAATATATTGAACTTCAAAAAGCCCGCTGCATGGGTTATGGTAGTTTCTATAATGCTTGTCGCTGCTTTGGTTATAGGCTTTGCATCGAACAGACCATCTGCTACTAATTCTTCTGATTGGGAGGTATATGAATTCCCGAGTTATTTATATGACCGTGTCACTTTCAATACTGAAGCAGAAATATACCCGCCGTCCTTTGATGCTATCAATGCTGTACTGGTCAATCAAGAAATGGAAACTGGATTAACCTGCGGTAAGGCATTTACGCTTGTCAAGCAGGTTGAGGACGATTGGTGGGTAGTCCCATTTGCACAAGGGCTAACCTTCGGTCAAGAAGCAATAAATCTTCCTGTTGGGGGCAGTGAAACATACAACCTAACTTCTAATATGATTTCGACCGAGCTTAGCACAGGTAATTACCGCATCATAACTGACGTTTGGTATACAAATGAACAGGAATCTGTGGTCAGAACAGTATGGGCAGATTTCACAATAGCCGATCCCGACAGCATCGGGCTTCAAGCTTCTAAAGTCCTGACAGAGGTCCCGGACCATCCAAACGAAGACATGGAGATAATGCCCGGTGGTTTGCCGAGGGTTTATTCTGATAATAACGAATTAAACAGACCATTTATTAACGCAAAACTGCTCCCAGAGGTCTATTGGGCAACCGACAACAAGACGGATCTGCCCCAAGAGAGTGAAGCAGTCTCTATACCATCAGGCCGATTGGTTTTTGCGTTTTTGCCAACTCGTCCTCGCGAGGAAAAGTCCATCTTCATTGACGAAACGACGTTGAAACAGATCATAAACGAAATCGCCGTCGCAAAGGTATTGCCAAAATCATCTCACATCGATTGGGCACAGGCTGATTTCCAAGATTATTGGCTCAACCTGTATGTTCTTACTGACGGGAATGTTTACAATCGCATTGAGCTTTGGGGTCCTATTCGCCACAAGAAGGGTATTTATGTGAATATCAGCGTGATGAGTGTTGACGGCACACATGCTTATGAGAGCTGGCGTATTGAATCGGTCGCACTTGGACAAATACTCATTGATACTTGGGGACCGAAATTTGACCTTGAACGTTTGCACGATGTAACTCGCATCGACATGCGTGTGCTGAATTTATATGAGACGACAAAAGTTGGTAATAAGGTCACGCTTGAGGGAGATGCCGCCAAGAATATGGCTGAACGTATGCTTAATACTGCAAAAGTCATAACCGGATATGGCAAATGCGGTTATAATATCGAGCTATGCTTTACTTTTTCTGATGGTACCACTGAGCTTGGATGGCTCAACGGTGATAGTTGCACCGGAATCGCAATGGAAGATGGACCTAACATCATGTTCGACAAGGAGATTACAAGGGAACTCTATAAATTACTCGACTACGGGGAAGGTTTTATTCAAGATTAATATGTGGAATACCAAAAACCAAATAAGTTATCCTATGCTGTAATATCGCAAAGAAAAAGGACTGCATTAGAAGTATTATCCTTCGATGCAGTCTTCGTTTTTGCCTCTGCTTGAAGACCGTCGGTCAAAAATTTATTTGTTCTCGTAAATCCCTAAGTTGAAATCCCTTTAAAGGGTGGTCGCTTTGATTTATATTTTTGCAGTTTTTATTTTGATAGAATGAAATGATTTTTTGAGAACTCAATAATTCTTTCATCTCTCAATTTGCATAACTCATTTGACATGGCACTTCTATCAACGGAAAGGTAATCTGCAAGTTCCTGACGATTAAACGGGATATAAAAGGAGTTTGTACCGTGTTTTATTGCTTGTTCGGATAGGTAGGAAAGGAGTTTTTCCCTAGTGGTTCTCTTTACTATATGTTCTAACTTTTGTGTTAGCATGATATTCTTGTAGGCAAGTATTTTAAGTATATTCGCAATTAGTGCAGTGTGAAAAACACATGCCGAGGAACAGGTATTGGTGATTTTCCTAAAATCAACAAAAAGAATTTCGGATCTTTCACAAGTAACTACACTTACCGGAAGTTTTTGAACATTTGAAAAGGCGAAAGCTTCTCCAAACATTTCGCCAGGATGTATTTTTGCGAGTATAGCACGATTACCCCAAAAATCTTCTTTGATTATGTTTACACTTCCGGACAAAACAATTCCGACATCCTTTATGATATTATCAGCAGATAAAATATATTCATCTTTTGCATAAGTTGCACTTTTTGCAGATAGACAATTTAACAGGGAAGACAAATCAGTTTCCGCTATACCTGCAAATAGTGGAGAATTTGACAAGACATTAAAATAGTTTTTCATGTTTACCTCACTTTTGTTGTAAAAACAACAGATATATTACTATAATTATAGTACAATAAACTTGTAAATTCAATAAAAGCTAAGTTAAAAAAATTAATTAATAAAGATGATTACTAAAACCACTATCGAGGAGGTATAAAATATGATTAGGAAAATTATAAAAATTGATGAAGAGAAATGTAATGGTTGTGGAATTTGTGCCCAAGCCTGCCATGAAGGTGCGATTGGAATGGTTGGTGGTAAAGCAAAGCTATTGAGAGATGACTATTGTGATGGTCTTGGAGACTGCTTGCCGGTTTGTCCTACAGAAGCAATTACCTTTGAAGAGCGTGAGGCAGCACCTTATGATGAAGAAGCTGTTATGAAAAATAAAGCTAAAAAGGAAGCTCAAAATCTACCTTGTGGATGTCCTGGAACACAATCAAGACAAATAAAAAGAGATTCGACACCAGTAGTAGCCAATGAAATGCCAAATTTTGAAAGTCAACTTTCACAGTGGCCGGTGCAAATAAAGCTAGTTCCGATTAATGCTCCCTATTTTGAAAATGCAAATCTTCTTATAGCAGCTGATTGCACAGCATTTGCTTACGGCGATTTTCATAACAAATTTATAAAAAACAGGATTAACTTGATAGGATGTCCAAAGCTTGATGAGGGAGATTACGCTGAAAAGCTTACAGCGATTATTAGTAATAATAATATAAAAAGTGTAACGGTTGTCCGAATGCAGGTTCCTTGCTGCGGAGGAATTGAAAATGCTGTTAAGAAAGCACTTCAAAATAGCGGTAAGTTTCTTCCATGGCAGGTTATCACCATTTCTACTGATGGAAGGATTATCGAATAAATTGATTTTACAGACGTCTTAAATAAAATAAGGAGTTTATACTCCTTATTTTATTTTTTCTATAAATGTATCAAAATTTTCTGTATTATCACTAGATTTTGTGTTAATGCTTTTTTTAATAGCATTTTTATTCGCAATGCAATTATTAAGGCTCTCGGTAAGTATTACCGTTTCAGAAGCACTTTCAATGTCTTTTACTTGAGCAGAAAGTCTAAATATCAAGTTCATATTACGCACCTCAAATAAACTTATTTTAGTATTTATTATGCTTTGCTTTTCCTGTATAATTTATGAGAATATTAGTAATTCTCAATATATAATATACAAAAGCGACTAAAGCATTATAATGTCGGTTAGAACATTTGTATATGGGGAAAAATAATCATATATACATATTATAACAGGTGATGAAATGGTATTAAAGGGAAGAATAAAATTTATTGCAAATATGATACCTGAGTGTACGATACTCAGCGATATTGGTACTGATCATGCCTATATTCCAATATATTCGGTTAAAAACCAAATATGCAAGAAGGCTATAGCCTGTGATATAGGTGAAGGTCCTGTTGCTGTAGCAAATAGAAATATAAAGCGACATGGTATGGAAGATAGGGTGGTAACAAGGATTGGAAGCGGTTTTAAGCCAATATCTGAAGAAGAACTGGATGTATGTGTTATAGCTGGAATGGGTGGTATTCTAATAACAGAGATATTACAAGAGGATATTAATAAGGCTAAGAAGGCTAATAAACTAATTTTACAGCCAATGAACTGCATTGAACTGGTAAGGGAATGGCTTTATCTAAATGGGTTTGAAATAACCGATGAGGGATTGATAAATGAAGGATTTAGAATATATAATGTAATTGTAGCACAATGGACTGGAAAGATAGCAAAAAAGGAACTGGTTTATTACTACATAGGCGAAAAGCTAATTGAGAAGAAAGATCCCTTATTAAAAAAATATATAAATCGAAGAATTGATCTTATGGATAGAGTTCTTAAACAGATGTCAGCTATGAAGGATCAAGATTCTTCTCTTATAAGTGATCAAAGGAATATCAGGAATGAAATTAGTGCTCTGCTTGAGAGAATAAACAAATAGGAGTGATATAATGGCTGTTAAATGTGGAGATATAGTTAGCTTTATGGAGGAATTTGCACCAACAAGCTTAGCAGAAGATTGGGATAATGTAGGTCTTATGGTTGGGAACCGTGAAGATGAGATTAAAAAGTTAATGGTGTGTCTTGATGTTACCCCTGAGGTTGTAGAAGAGGCAGAGTCAAATAATGTGAACATGATTATTTCGCATCATCCTTTTATTTTTAAGGGGCTTAAGCGAATCAATAGTGAAGATCTTAAGGGTCGAATGATAATGAAGCTCATTAAAAAGGGTATAAATGTATATAGTGCACATACCAACCTTGATGTAACGGTTAGAGGGGTCAATGAGCAATTGGCTAAGGTTCTTCAACTGGAGAATTTAACAAATCTCAAAAGCTATAAAACTGAGCGTTTATTGAAGCTAGTAGTATTTGTACCGAAAGACAGTATTGATGTAGTAAGAGAAGCTTTAGGGAAGGCTGGTGCCGGTTGGATTGGAAATTACAGTGATTGTACTTTCTGTACCGAAGGTATAGGAACCTTCAAACCTTTAGAAGGAACAAATCCATATATCGGTTCTCAAGGTAGTTTGGAAAAGGTTGAGGAATATAGATTAGAAACAATTGCTAGTGAAAGGATAATTGGCAAGGTTATAAGTGCTATGAAAAGTGCCCATCCTTATGAGGAAGTTGCTTATGATTTGTATCCGCTTGAAGTTACGGGAAAGGAATATGGATTGGGTTATGTAGGTGAAATAGATTGTGCAACAAGTTTAAACGATTTTGCTAAAGGAGTTAAAAACAAGCTTAATACTCCTAATGTACGTGTAATTGGGAATCTAGAAAAAGAGGTTAAGAAGGTTGCTGTTTATTGTGGTAGCTTTGGTAATGAAATTATTGGAGCTGTAAAGTCAAAGGCAGACGTCTTAGTCACTGGAGATGTGAAGTATCACGATGCTTTAGATATGTCGCAAATGGGCATGTGTGTTGTTGATGCCGGACACTTTAGCACAGAAAGGATAATAGTGCCGAGGTTGGTTGAGATTTTGAAAGAGAGGTTTAAAGAGTTAGATGTGCTAAGTAACAATGTGGAAAAGGATCCATTTAAATTTATTTGACTTATCAAGTTATTGGAGTTATAATTTTATTTACATTGAGCCTCTTACGAACGAGGAAAGAGGCAGTTTCATAATATGAGTAAGCCAGATAGTCGCGTGTATAATACCGAAAGGTTGTACACGAGGAAAGTCCGGGCTCCAGAGGGCAGGGTGCCGGGTAACTCCCGGTGAAGGTGACTTCAAGGAAAGTGCAACAGAGATATACCGCGGTCTTTAAGCTTAATGCTTTAGAACGTAAGGGTGGAAAGGTGAGGTAAGAGCTCACCAGCGGCATGGCGACTTGCCGGCTATGTAAACCCCACCTGGAGCAACACCGCAAAGAGGGATATTATGGTGGCCCGCCAGTCCCGGGTAGGTGGCTTGAACTTTGCAGAAATGTAAGGTCTAGATAGATGACTATCAAATACAGAACCCGGCTTATAGACTTACTCAATATAATTATCAGGAACACCCGTTTTTAAGGCGGGTGTTTTTGCGTGTGTATGCAGTTTTTTTGTAAGTACCAAAAGTAAGTTTTATCATTCACATGCACTATCTAATAGCTTATTCAATTATTTTGTACGCATTTATATAATAAATAGTTTTTTAATGTCAAATCTAAGTCAATAAACTTATGTAGGTTTTATTCCTATCTCATCAACAATTCGCCAGTTTTTATGGAAAAGTTAGGATTCATAGACTATAATAAGAGTAAATGTACAATAAAATTGGGAAATTTCCTATGTTAGTATATAGATGGGTCGGAAAAAGTGTATCAGGCATGAAGGTAGAGTATTTTCCATAAAAGTAGATGGAGTGAGGGTAAAATGGATTCAACAGAAGTATTGCTTACAAATTGTATGCTGCTTGATGGAACTGGATCGGATAAGACAGCCAATGCGACAGTTGCTGTTAAGAACGAAATTATATATGACATTGGACAGGCGGATTTGCAACAAAAATACAATTCACAAGTTGTAATTGATTTAAAAGGTATGACTTTAATGCCTGGAATTATTAATTCACATATTCATATAAACTATGCAGACATTGAGTACCTTAAGAAATGGTTATATTCAGGTGTTACAACAGTTCGTGATATGGGTGTGTTAGATAACACAACTGTTCAAACTGCTATTGAAAAAAGGCGAACTATGATTAATTCTACAGACTACCCAAGAGTGATAATGTGTGGAAAGTTTATCACGGCTCCTGGTGGATATGGTGGCAGTAGTCCATTAGGTGTATCTACAGGTGATGAAGTAAGACAGACAGTTGCTGAATTGCTTAGTATGGGGTGTGACTTTATAAAAACAGTTTTAGAGGACGGATATGACCCCAGTACTTTTGGTCTGCCCAAGTTAAATCCTGAATTACTGATGGCAATATGTTGTGAAGCAAAAATAAGAGGTGTAAGGGTAGCCGCTCATGTAAGCCAGACTCATAATCTTGAGATATTAGTGAACGCAGGGATTAACGAGGCAGCCCATAATGTCTATGACCCAATCCCTGATACTTTAATAAACAAGATGGTCAATAATAGTGTACATATGACTACCACTATGAATTTATATAAAGCGTTCAGTGATAAATATGGAGCACCGTTCTATCAAACTTGTGTTGATAATTTAGTCAGGTTTGTAAAAGCAGGCGGCAATATTGCTGTTGGAACTGACTTTATTGAAGAGGAGTTACCCTGGTTTGAATCGGGAATGCCTTTATATGAGATGCAACTTTTAAAAGAAGCAGGGTTGGATAACATTCAGATAATTATGGCTGCAACGAAAAATGCATCAGAAGTTTTAGGTATGAGTCACCAAATAGGCACTATAGAGAAGGGTAAGTTTGCTGACATGATTGCAGTGGATGGGGACCCGTTAATAAATTTGGAATGTTTGAAAGACGTTGTTCTTGTAGTAAAGGACGGACTAGTAATCAAGAATGTTTTGTGAAAATGGACTACTTATACTATTTTACAGTAGGGAGTAATGAAAATAACGGTTTTGAGTATTATTTGGATGAGGGGATTGTATATCATGAGAAATATAATAATTTGCATGATAATCGTATTATTTGCAAACACAGTGATGGCTGGATGTGTTTACAAAAAGTCATATCAAGAGCCCCCAGAATTATCGATAAATATTGGGGATAAGCAGGTACAATATATCGTTGCAAAGAATCATTGGAACGGTTCAATATATGATAGAGAAGATACGTTTAAGACAATAATGAAAAAAGAGTCGGGAATTGAAGTTCCGTCTATAGAAATCGGTAATAATGTCGAGGTTAGTTTTAAGGCTAATCCACCAGACAAATTTACCGTATCTGATATTTCGATTGATGAAAAAGGGAAACAGATTTACACAGATAAGGAGATAAAGATTATTCCCGTTGAATTAAAGGATAATAAATGCTCATTTAAGATTGAGGAGCATTTTGCATCTGCTTTGAGTTCAACATATGAAGAAAACAAAGTTGATATAAGGGGTTATAGGATGACTGCAACCTGGGGTGAAAATGAATGTGAGTATGCATTTGGCACTATTATAGATAGTAAACTAAATACAATTTGTAATACTCAGTCCATATCTTCGAACCCTTATGATTACATTAAAAATAGTAAGGACTTTGAAGATATTGTAAGTATGGGTGATGAGGCATTAACATACATCCTGGCAGAATTTAAGGTCAGCAAAGACAATGGGCTAAAAGAATATGTTATGGCAATTGCATGTTCAAAGATTTTAAAAGAAGATCCTGAAAATAAAAAATGGGCTTCAGGTAGGGAGTGGTACGATAATTACATTGAAGCAAGGAAATGAATTCTATAAGGTAATTTGCAAATATAAAATTTTAAATTTTATTAGGGAGTTGAAGAGATGGGTAAAAAACTCTCAGAAATGACAAATGAAGAACTCTGGGAACTTTTCCCTATAATTTTTAAAGGAATATAACTCTGAATGGGTTAATTGGTATAAAGATGAAGAGAAATTGATTTATGAGATTGTCGGAAAAAATAACATAATGCGGATAAACCATATTGGCAGCACTTCAGTTAATGGTATGCTTGCAAAGCCTACTGTTGACATCCTTCTTGAAATTGCTGATGGTTTTGATGTGGACGAATTAATCAGCATATTAGAGCAAAACGGATATATCCGTATGACAGAACAAAGCCGTAGTCCTCTTAATTTGACACTTGTAAAAGGATATACTGAAAATGGTTTTGCCAGTAGAGTGTTTCACCTTCATATGAGGTGTTATGGAGATTGGAATGAATTATACTTTAGAGATTATTTGAGGGTAAATAATGCTGTTGCCAACCAATACCGCAATTTAAAAATAAAACTAAAAGAACAATATGAACATGATAGAGATGCTTACACCAATGCAAAATCAGAGTTTGTTTTAAAATACACAGATATTGCAAGATGTGAATTTAATAGAAGTGTTTATTGAGGAATGTTAACTATTCCATTTATATAAGACGAACTTAAGATTATTTGTATAATAGGCATGAGGGTGTTGTAGAATGCTGAATCGATTTCAGTTTTTATCATGTGGAGGACTTGAAAATATGAAGATAAGTGTTTTATATCTTATGACAATTATTTTATTACTTTTTTGGTGTGTGGGCTGTTCTCATCGTGTACCGCTTCAATCTGGAGTTGAAGTTAAAACCATGAATCCTCCTGCGACGAATACTAATGATTTGGAACCAAAGACGAATCCACACGAGAACGATGAGTGGAAAGCGTATCGGTCTATCCTGTCAGGCAACTTTACTCTGATAAATGAGGATAATTGTAAATCAGAGATGGAGCATTTATACAAGATGGATTTTAAAAACGGAAAATGCGAATGGAAATATATTTTGATGGATTTTAACAAAGATGGTAGAGACGAATTATTTATTCAGTTGAGCCCAGACTACGACGCTGCACTTTTCCAATATGAGGACGGAAATATAGGATGTATTGGCATTGATGATACAGAAAAAAATTGTTTTAAGCAACCGTTAAAAGGTGGAAGGCTGATTGAAACGTATTATTATAATGGTGCGGTCACTAAAACCATTTTTGAATATGATTCCGAATTTAAGATGGTAAATCCAAAACACTATTTTTCAATAAATGTTGATGATTATGAATATTACAAGAATAATCGTAGTGAAATAATAAATGAATATCCTATAATTACAAAAGAGGGAGTATATTATTTTCAAAATATAGACGGTAAAAAAACTGATTTATCAAAAGAAGATTGGGAACGAATACAAAAAGATATTGACGAACAGATTGTCTCTGACAGCGAGTGGAAGGATTGTTCTGAATTTAGTGCAAACTGACATAGGCAAAGAAACATAGTATAAGCATAATACGAAGTTGAGTAAGTTCGCAATATTTACACTAACAACGAAGAAAGAGAGGGCTAAGGTTGAAAAAGAATAGTAGGGATTGCCCAAATATTTAAAGGCATAGCAAACAAACCATCTTTCGGAGGTTTTAAAAATTGAATATGTAGACAAAATTAAGGTTATTCAGTAGCTGACTTGATTCTGTAACCTTGGAATTTTGCCATTAATATAGCCTGCTCTACAGT
>JGI24712J26585_10001576_pt1 | contig 19393 bp, 17 predicted proteins | sample BioPla3DNA2_FD_26585 | JGI IMG/M metagenome (IMG submission 26585) | reverse complement strand
TGAAAGCTGAAGGAAGAAGAATATCGGAAAGCCGTATGCGGGAAAACCGCACGTACGGTTTGATGAGGGGACGGTGGTAACCCCACTGTTCTACTCTATCACGGCTATAAGCCTTTATTTTACTAGGTTTGATGGGATAAATTCATGTTGTCTACTCAACCAAAAAGACCAAAATGCGCACACGGAAACATATCGACAGGGATTTTCAGGATGAATTTAGCGATGTTCTTTTCTTCTATCAAGGCGTTAGAAGAGGCTTTTCCATCTCTTTTTCAAAGATTCCAAATCTACTAGTGAGATTTGTATTTAATTTAAGTCCAGTAAATTATATAATTTGATTGAGTAGTATCACTATTGATTATCTGGATGGTGAAGGAATATGAATTACTTTAATGTCATTAATGATTCAATTGAATTTATTGAATCAGAAATCAAAAATTCAATTTCTCTTGACCAGCTATCAGAAAGAGCTAATATCTCGAAATATCATCTTATTCGTATATTCAAAGCTTTAACTGGTAAAACACCTAAGGAATACATCGATGAAAGAAAGCTTACTGAAGCAATGAAGTTAATTGAAAATCATGGATGGAATATCGCTGAAGCTGCCTTTGAATACGGGTTTGAATCCCATGAGGTTTTTTCAAGAAGGTTTAAAAATGTGTATGGGCTAAAACCCTCTGAAGTAAAGAAAGGTAGAGGCAACATTAATAAGTTTGAACGCATTCATGTAGTTGAAAGAGACTTTACCAATAGCAACAACAAACTTTTTCCTTCCTTTACTATTAAAGAACAGTGTGAACAGAAAATCATTGGAAGGAGAATTCTTTTTAACCCTTATGATACGAACCAGATTCAAAGTATTACTAAGTTTGCAGAGGATTTTGTAGAGGAATATTCTCAAATAAAGCCCTTAGAGAATCTTTATGGTGTTGTTTGCAGCGAAGGGGCAGGACAGGAGCAAATGTGTTATTTTTCAGGCACAAAAACAGAAGAGAGCAATCAGCCATTCAAGATGGAGAGTATTAGTCTGCCTGCTTCCGACTATGCAGTGTTTACTTATACTGGCAATATGGCGAATATTTACGATGTCATATTTGCTGATGTATGTACGACTCTGACTCTCACCGGAATGCAATTTAATAAGACAACCATTGATTTGTATGAGTTTTATAATAAGGATTATCACCAGACAAAAAAATTCAACATCTATATCCCGGTAAGATAAGATTCCTTAAAGTTTGCAATAATCATCAAGATTTACAGTTTCAAAAAAGCTAATCTAATACTAGGAAGTAAGTTTACTGATAGTATTGGAGGAGCATTTTTTATGTGTACGGTATTATTTATGAAAACCGAAGCTGGATTTCTGCTCGGTAAAAACAATGATAATTTCTTTAGCGAAGGGATATTGTTTACCAATAGAAGAGGGATTATTAAGAGCGCATTAATAATGCCTCCATGCAATCCCCTACAGTGGAAGGTAAAGTATGGAAGTCTGAGTTTTTCGCAGTGCGGTAAGGAACTGCCTGTGGGAGGAATGAATGAAGCAGGATTAGTTGTTGAGCAAACAACCCTCCCTGATACTAAGTATCCAGAATATAGAGGAGGAGCAGGTGTTGGAGAACTTCAGTCCATACAATATTTGCTGGACACCTGTGTAGATGTTCAGGAAGCCATCCGATATATAGAGAATACAGAGATCTGCCAACCCACATGGCCCATCCATTATGTTATAGCGGATGCGTCCGGCAATATGGCTGTCATTGAATATATCCAGAGAGAAAGAAAAATTTTCACTGGAAAAAATATCGCTGCAAAAGTTGTGACCAACAGTAGGTATGATAAGGCTAATGCTTTGTATCTTCAAAATAACTCAGATATACGATGTGAAAACGAATATGAATATAATTCTCTTCAGCGTTTTTATAAAGCAGCAGATATCCTGAATTCAACTGAGTATTTTGATATTTCTTCTGCATTTATGTACTTAGAGCAACTGGAACGCATTGATACTGTATGGAACATCATCTATGATCCACAGAACTTAAATATCTATTTTAGAACAAAAGACTCTGTAGAGATTAAAAATGTCAACCTCAGAGAAATTGATTTTGGAGAAAAATCACAGCCATTGTTATTTCCTCTTTCATATCCAATAGAGGGGAATATCAATTGCAAATTCATGAAGTATTCTAGAGAGAAAAACAGTGAACTGATAAACAAATTTTTTAAAAATGAATTAGTGGCGTCAGTGATGGGCATTACAATACCAGATGAATTGCTGGAATACTTGGCTTCATATCCCGAGCTTATGGAGGAAGCTAATCAATACCACTGAATTATATATAGGTGATTAGACAAATAAGCATTCAACAATTATTACTGGTGAGATAATGGGGAGCAGGTTTATTTCAAGAATAGATTCTAAGGTGAAAAAGATAGGGGAGCTATTTGTTGGCTATAATGAATCGGTGGGATATGTTTATGTTGCAGGGGAATATCTTTAATGCGCGCTTCCCTGCGAGAGAGCATTCTTGTAAATGGAAAACTGAATTGTATTGCCAGACTTGATGGAGGAGTAACGATTTGGGATTGAACTACAAAGGCCTGCCAAGGGGAAAAAGGCAGGCCTAAATATTATTTAAGATTTTCTACCATGCGTACTGCCATTAATAGAGCTTGTTCTCTGGTGGCGCTTGCATAATCTCTTGCTTCTTCTTCGGTCATCGTAGCACGGGGGCTGAACTTATTATTTCCTGTACCGTTGATAATGTTATTTGCGACCATAAAATATACGCTGTCTTTTGCCCAACTGGATATCTTGTCGTCATCCGCAAAAGGTGCTACCTTGGTGTAAGGAAGAGTAAATTGGCTGTCGGTCTGAATGGTCCAGCCTACAAGAGGCACTCTTTTGAATACACGGGTCAGCATGGTAGCTGCCTGTTCACGGTTCAGCAGTACGTTTGGACTGAACTTATCTGTTGCAGTGCCTGTTGTAATGCCGAGTTTGTATGCTTTTAAGACCTCCACATCTTTTATGTCTGTGAAGGGGTTATTAACAGCGGGAATAGCCTTTGTACCGGAAAGGGCTTCGAAGACTTTTACACTCATTGCCGAAAACCTGCTCGGGTGATGGGTTTGGTCAAATCTGCTCCTTTCAACGAATCGGGGATAAGACCCAACTCATCGGCTTTCTTGAGCTCATTTGTAGCCCAAGATGAAGCATTGCCCCAGGCAGGTGCTCCAAACTCAACCACATTAGACCAATTAGATGTAAGGACAAGGGTACCGTTTCCTTTATGATATTGATAACGTGCACGGAGTCTGACGTGGGTATCCTCCGTTACTTTTTCAGCTACACTGGCCAGCTCTGCATACAGATAATACCGAAAAGCTGCTGACTATAAAAGAAGGGGACTTTGTACTGGATGCATTCTGTCTGTTTTTTGGTGACAAGTTTTATTTTTCAACTTTATAGGATCTCAAACCTATACAAAATAGCTCACAGATATCTAAAGTAAATTTAGATTGCAAATTTCGACCATAATCATTATACTTATAATTAATTGGAATTTTATAGAAGCCTGCTCACCGATTTATGGGTTTGGTAAAAGTGTCAAGTGTTTTGATGATACAAATTTAAAGTTCAATTTAAAGGAGAACGAAGATATGGGAGGATTGAATCCAATAAATACTTCGAAACAAAAAGCAAGATTATTCATTATTGTTCTTGCAACGGTGCTTGTCACTGTTGTAGTTACATCTGTCCTTTTCCAAAAGGGACATGAAAAAAAGGAGAATGTGCAGATAATAACAGTTTCTACCCTGGAAAAAATCATCAAAGTCAGTGAACTATCTACTTTTACTGCTGTATACAATGGGATTGCTGAAGTGAAGAACAAAAATAATCCTGATCTGACCGACTATTTTGTATCGTATGAGGCACGAGTAAATGCAGGAATTGACTTTGATAAAATTGCTATTACAGTGGATGATGAGGCCAAAATCATAAAGGTAGATATTCCGGATGCTTATATTACCGACATCAATGTGGATATATCCTCCCTGGATTTTATTTTCTACAACCAACATGCAAACAAGTCAACAATAACGCAGGAGGCGTTTAAAGCTTGTGAAGCAGATGTTCAGGAAGAAAGTGAGAAGGAGGATGCCATTCTTAAACTGGCTCAGCAAAATGCTGTAAATGTAATAAAGGCACTGGTTAATCCGATTATAGAACAGTTAGATGCCAACTATACTTTGGTGATTGAATAAGGGGGGCCGGGGATGAAAAAAATATTAGTTCTTTTACTAACAGCTATTATACTAGTGATAAGCACATCTTGCAAACAAGCAGAACCAGAGCCTATCAACATGGAACCAAAGGTATCGCAAATGAAATCTATTTGTGAGTTGGCTGTAATGGAGTGCTATTACCACAATGTTGCAAAATTAAAAGAGGAAGACGCGGAAGGAATACTCTGGTGGAAGAAAGACAAGCATTTCTGGATAGAGTACAGTGGCATAGTAAAATTGGGTATAGATGCATCATTGGTAACCATGGAAGTAAACGGGACACAAATCAAAATAACGCTTCCAGAAGCCAAAGTACTTGGTTGTAAAGTAGATTCTACATCCCTTCAAGAAGATTCGTATATTGTAGATGTCAAATCTGCAACCATAAGTGCGGAAGATGAAGTAAAAGCTTTTGCAGTAGCCCAGCAACAGTTAGAAGAAAACGCAGCCAGCAATAGGGCACTTTTGGCAGAAGCACAGCAAAGAGCACAAACATTACTGGAAGAATATATCATCAATATTGGAAATGCCTTGGGCCAAGAATATTCTATTCAATGGGTTTATCTGGATTCTCAAGGGAAGCCCCTTAGTAGCACTATTAACACACCTATTACTGAAAATGAACCAGCCAATACAGAGAATTCCTCTAATTAAAACCTTGTTTCTCTGTGCAGAACTATATTAAATCCTGAAAGAAGTTTGTAGTATATGATCCTCTATAAAAAGACTAAGAAAGTATACAAGTCTATTTATGGAGGATTATTTTATGGGAAAAGCATCATTAGCTGTTCAGAGTTCTATACAGCAGCTATAATAAAGATAATGAGGTTTTATTATGAAATCAATCCAAGATAAGAAAAATTAAACATTAAAGGATTGCTTGATATCTTCTGGCAGTGTTGGTATAAAGCATGTCTGTGAGTGGAGAAGAAGGGAGAAATGACAATGAAAAAGTACATATTGGAGGCATGTGTTGATTCGGTGGAGTCAGCCATTGCTGCATTAAAAGGCGGAGCCAATCGGTTGGAATTATGCAGTAGTCTTATTATCGGTGGAACTACACCTAGTATTGGTTTATTCCGGCAAGTAAAAGAACTCTGCAATGTTCCAATTCATGTATTAATTCGGCCAAGATATGGCGATTTTCACTATACTGAGAAGGAACAGCAGGTCATGATAGCTGATGTTGAGATATTTCAAAAAGAAGGGGCATCAGGAGTTGTGATAGGTGTTCTGAATCCAGATGGCAGTCTTAATGAACAATTTATGCGAGAAGTAAAAAAGAGAGCAAAAGGAATGTCTATCACCCTGCATCGTGCTTTTGATGTATGTGCTAATCCATTGGAAACTATGGAAAAAGCGATTGAGCTAGGCATAGATACCATATTAACCTCTGGTCAAAGAAACCATTGTTTAGAGGGAATGAATTTAATCACAGATTTAGTAAAAAAAGCTGCAAATCGTATTGATATTATGATAGGCGGAGGAGTCAATGCCAGTGTGATTAAAGAGTTATATCCCATAACACATGCAACCTCTTACCATATGTCAGGAAAATCAATAAAACCCAGTGGGATGACTTATCGTAAAGAGGGAATATCCATGGGCGTAGCATCCTTGGACGAATATTCAATTTGGCAGACAGAGGAAGAGAATATCAAAGCAGCGAAGGAAATTTTAGAACAATACGTAATATGAAAGTGTAAAGTTAGGAGGAGAAATATGAATGGATTTCATACATTAATGTATCATGAAATAGTAGATAGAGAAGGATACGACAGAGCAAAGTATAAAGGCATAAAAGTACAGCAAGATTATTATGATGTTCTTCCTGAAGGACTTTTTTGTTTTAAGGATGAGTTTGAAAAACAGATGACCTATCTGTATGAGAATGGGTATACTACCCTTACCATAGAACAAGTGGTTGATTTCTATTATAATAACAAACCAATTCCTGAAAAGTCTGTTCTTTTGACTTTTGATGATGCATACAAATCGGTGCTGTTAAATGCGTATCCAATTCTTAAGAAATATAATTTTCATGCGGTTTGTTTTGTAGTATTAGGTTGGCTTTTTGATAAAGAACAGAAATATACGAAGGATTACTCTGTCTGCATGTCCGGGGATGAGCTGTTAAGTATGAATGATGTCTTTGAATATTGTAATCATACGGATTTGCTTCATATCAGAAAAGGAATGGAATCTGCATTACAAACTGAAGATAAAGATACCATAATGGCAGACTTAAGCAAATGTGAAGATTTTGTTACTACAAAGAAGATTTTTGCATATCCTTTTGGTCTCTATAAAAAGGAGAATATAGAATGGTTACAAGAATTCGGTACCCTTCTTGCCTTCACATCTTTTGATGGGTTCAACACAAAGGAAACAAATCCTCTGGAACTTCATCGAAATGCTTGTCTGCTTCAATATAGTATCAATGATTTTATAAAAATGTTAGAAGTGTAGAAAACAAAAAAGTAATAAATTACGTTTCAAAATATTCAAGATCAAGGGTACCTAAATGGCTTTCATTAAAAGTTGTTGACATTAGATGGAGTGAGATTATGCAAGAAAAACCGGAAGTAATATTTCATCAACCAATACTTCAAGACGTTTTACATCAATAGTTTTTTTCCTGAGAAGGTTTTCCACACGAATCAAATCAAAAGGCAGGGTCAGTGTCGCATCGCTGACCTCTTTTATTTTTTCACCTCTGGCTTTAGCAAAATCAAGCAATTTTCGCATAACAAGGATATTTTTCTTTGTTGCGTGAATCTCGATTTCAGACATTTTTTTGTTGTCTTGTCCCATTTCAAACAAAATAGCATTCATTATTTCATGACTACCCTCTGAATAAATCCTTTGATAGAGTGTAAGCAACTGCAGCAAGTCACTACGCAGACTTCCGGTATCTTCAATTTTATCAATCAATTCCCCACCCAGTGCTTTTGTCGTTTTATATACCATAATTTCATGAACTAACTCAAATGTTGTTTTCCATCGGCGGTATATTACAGTACGGCTTGTTTTAGCAGCCTGTGCTATTTGTTGAAATGTGAGATTCGTATAGCCCACTTTTTTTATCATTTCTATTGTGGCGTTATAAATGCTTTCACTCAGTGCATCTCCGCGTCTACGCATGTTTTTGCCTCCATTGTTCATTTCATCGTTCATCCTTTCGCTGGAAAGAGTTAAATATATAACTTTTCAAACTTATTATAAAATATTATAACATTTTTTTGAGGAAAAATAGGATACATATTGTACTTTATTTTAAAAAGAGTTATATTATTAAGGTACAAAATGTATCTTAGAGAGGTGAGTATATGAAAAAAGAAAAATCAACAAAAGGAATTATGGGTATTGTGTGGATCTTAGTGTTTGGAGCACTTCCACCAATGCTGGATACTACTATTGTGAATATTGCAGTGAATGATTTAGCAAAAGTTTTCTCTGCGACTTTTGCTGTTACGCAATGGGTTGTAACCGGGTATACTCTTGCTTTGGGAATTGCGATTCCATGTTCTGGGTGGCTGATTCGGAAGTATGATGGTAAAAAAATATTTATGGGATCGCTAAGTTTGTTTTTAACTGCTTCACTGCTTTGTGGTCTTTCATGGGACATGCCGAGTTTAATTGCATTTCGCGTGTTACAAGGTTTTGCCTCTGGTCTGATGATTCCAACTTTAACATCTTTGATTGTGCAAATTGCAGGGAATGATAATCTTGGGCGTTTTATGTCTATCGTTGGCATTCCGATTGTGTTTGCTCCAATTATTGGTCCCATTATCGGAGGATTGATTTTGCAATATTTGTCATGGCATTGGTTATTTTTTGTGAATCTTCCTGTCGGAGCAATTGCTTTACTGATGATGCAATGGAAACTGCCTAAATTTGAGGCGATGGATAAATCTGCGAAACTGGACTGGATTGGTATCTTTTTATTGGCAATGATATCAGGAATGTTTATCTTTGGGGTAACAGAAATCAGGGCTTCAAGATCCCATATAATCGGTGTTTCAGCATTTGCAGCTGGTATTGCTTCTATAGTTATATATCTGTTTTATGCATGGAAGAAGAAGGATTCTGCCTTGATTCCGTTAAGTTTGTTTAAATCAAAAAATTTCACTGCATCGTTTGTTTCTTTGTTTTTAGCTGGTTTTGCCACCAATGGACCTATGCTTATATTTCCGATGTTTTTTCAGAATGTGCGTGGTCTGAATGTTATCCTATCGGCGCTTTGGCTGATACCACAAGGCGTGGGGATGCTGGTGACGCGGCCTTTAATCGGTAAAATGACGGATAAAATCGGAGCACGATTTGTTGTTATTCCTTCGGTTATTATAACTATTGCCGGAACCATTCCGTTTGTATTTTTTGATGCCGTCACACCTGAGTGGATCATTTGGGTTATACTATTTTTACGTGGAATGGGCGTTGGAGGAATCAGTATCCCTATTATGAGTGATTCCTATTTAGGTCTTCAAAAGTCCCAAGTTCCTGCAGCCAGTGTTGCTACTCGAATTATCCAAAACGTAGGTGCTGCCTTTGGGTCCGCAATTCTGGCAACGGTAGTTAGCAATGCACTTCATGGGAAAGAAGCAACAGCAGCCAATATCGTTGGTGCTTATCAGAGAGGCTTTCTTACAAGCTTAATTTTTATGGTAATCAGCATAATACCTGCCCTGTTTTTAACAAATAAGCTAAACGATAAAGTTACTAAGCAATCTAATCAATTATTCCAACAATGATTTTTCAGAGAAGCTTTTGTCTAATCGGATGATGGAAGAGTTCAATTGTGTTGAATTGACTAATTACCGACGTTATAAAATAGGCTTTTTTTCAGTTTTTTTCTATGCAATACAACAATATTCCAAAAGAATAAATTCATTTGCTCAATCATGATCACTCGTAAAACGGGTGACCATGATTTATTATGTATAGATTCAATAAAAGTATTGGATGCTAAAAATTTAATAAAAAAGGATTGACAGAAGCACTATTCTGTTATAGTATATTAAACAAATAAGAATACTAGGAATTGCGATGACAGGAAGAGTAGGTTAAAGGAAATCTACAGAGAGAAATCCTCGTAGGCTGGAAGGGATTTTAGATTGAGATTAACTGAAGTGCATCCTTGAGTACCGGATCGAACCATAAGTAGTAGACTTCGGCGGGACACACCCGTTACAGTGTTAAGGTATATGAGTACCTAAAATAATGAGATGCCGGATTGCGTATTCGGTAATCAGAGTGGAACCGCGGAATAGAATTCTGCCTCTGAATAGGGGGAGAATTTTTTTGTTGCAAAATTATATTTTCTTAAACTTGAAAGGATGTTCAGCATGATTGAAGGGATCAAAGCATGAAGCTTAACTGGCAATTTATAATAGATAGCTTGCCCCTTTACTGGGAAGCAGCATGGACCACACTGAAACTTGGTTTTTGGGGCATATTGTTTTCATTAATGATTGGCTTTATATGCAGTATAGTTCTGTACTTTAAAGTAAACGTTCTAAAAACAGTTGTAAACATTTACATAGAGCTATCCCGAAATACCCCGATTCTTATTCAATTATTCTTTTTATACTTTGGACTTACCAAAGTAGGAATAGCCTTAAGTGAGACTACATGTGCCATTATTGGTTTGTCCTTTTTAGGTGGAAGCTATATGGCGGAGGCTTTCAGGAGTGGCTTGGAAGCTGTAGGCAAAACACAGCTTGAATCCGGATTAAGCATAGGTCTTTCAAAAAGCCAACTGGTGAGATATGTGGTTCTTCCTCAGGCGTTTTCAGTGAGTGTGCCTTCAATAGGTGCAAACTGCATTTTCTTGCTGAAAGAAACTTCCATCGTAGGAGCAATTGCAGTGGTTGACCTTATGAATGTAACAAAAGATCTGATAGGCATGTATTATCAAACTTTAGAAGCCTTGCTTATGCTGGTGGTTATATATTTAGTCATGATCTTGCCTTTATCTTTAGTTTTGACATGGCTAGAAAGGAAAGTGAGGTATGCAGAATTTGGGAATTAGTGTTTTTTTAAAGGGAAGAAATTTGATCCGCCTTTTTGAAGGTCTGATCGTTACAGCAAGAATTGCATTTATTGCGATTATTATTGGCTCATTGTTTGGAATTATTTTAGGAGTTATTTGGACATCAAAGTCAAAGTGGATTCGTTCAATTTGCCGTGTGTATTTAGAGTTGTTTAGGATCATACCGATTCTTGTTTGGTTGTTCATTATGTATTTTGGAGTAACTACTGTTCTAAATATAGATTTAAGCGGTGAGCTTGTTTCTATTATTGTTTTTACCCTTTGGGGTGCAGCAGAGATGGGAGATATCGTAAGAGGTGCTTTAGAATCCTTGCCAAAGCATCAGATTGAGTCTGGAAAAGCGATAGGACTGAGTTTTTGGGGACTTTACAGATATATTCTGATACCTCAGGCTGTAAGGAGAATGCTGCCGGGGGCTATCAATCTAGCTACAAGAATGGTTAAGACCACATCACTGGTAGTTTTAATTGGCGTTATAGATGTTATAAAAGTAGGACAGCAAATTATAGAGACTTCTCGTATAGAAGTACCGACAGCATCTTTTTGGGTGTATGGTTTTCTATTTGTATTGTACTTTGTAATTTGTTATCCTCTTTCGATCTTATCCAGGAGACTGGAAAACAAATGGAATGGTTAGGGGGTTCATCATGCTTAATAAAGAAGATGAAGTATTACTTGAAATAAAGGGTTTATATAAGAAATTTGACGATATGACGGTTTTGGATGATGTTCATTTAAGCGTTAATAAAGGCGAAGTGGTTGTTATTCTGGGGCCTTCTGGCTGCGGGAAAAGCACTCTTTTAAGGTGTCTTAACGGCTTGGAGAAAATACAGGGAGGAGAAATAAAATACCGTAATAAAAGCCTTGTTGATCAAGATGTGAACTGGCAGGATATCCGCCAGCATATAGGAATGGTGTTTCAGAACTACGAACTTTTTTCCCATATGACCGTGATTGAAAATATTCTTTTAGGCCCTGTTAAAGTGCAAAAAAGAGATAAACATGAAGTAATGGAGCAGGCAAATCAGTTATTAGACAGGGTGGGACTGTTAGATCGAAAAGATTCTTATCCTCGTCAGCTTTCTGGAGGGCAGAAACAGCGAATAGCGATTGTCAGGGCTTTGTGTATGAATCCAGAGATTATGCTTTTCGATGAAGTCACGGCATCACTTGATCCTGAAATGGTTAGAGAAGTTCTGGATGTAATACTGAGCCTCGCAAAACAGGGTATGACAATGCTTATTGTTACTCATGAGCTGTCATTCGCCCGAGCTGTGGCTGATAAAATAGTGTTTATCGATAAAGGGAAAATCTGTGAGATATCAGATCCTGATGAATTCTTTATTCATCCAAAGACAGAACGTGCGCAGCACTTCTTAAATAAATTTCAATATTAAATTAAAAAGAAAGGAATGATTAGAATGAAAAAAATTATCCAATTATTAACGATTGCAGTATTGGTACTGGGGGTGCTTGCAGGCTGCAGCAGTAATGCAAGTTCAACTGCTAGTACATCAGAAACTACTAATACAGAAGTAAGTACGCAAGAAACAAGTACTTCAGAAGAAAAGGGTTCTCTTGCTGAGATTAAAGAGAGAGGTACGATTAGAATTGGTGTATTCAGTGATAAACATCCATTTGGTTATGTAGATGAAAATGGAGAAAACCAAGGATTTGATGTGTATATTGCCAGAAGATTTGCCAAAGATCTTTTAGGAGACGAATCCAAGGTTGAATTTGTTTTGGTGGATGCAGCAAGCAGAGTAGCTTTCCTGGAATCCAATAAAGTTGATATCATCATGGCTAATTTTACAGTTACAGAGGAAAGAAAAGAAAAAGTAGATTTTGCTAACCCATACATGAAAGTTTCTCTTGGAATAGTTTCTCCGGAAAATGCTCCAATTACCTCAGTTGAACAGTTAAAGGGCAAAAAAGCTATTGTGGCTAAAGGAACTACTGCTGAAACCTTTTTGACCAAAAATTATCCCGAAATAGAACAATTAAAGTTCGAGCAATATACAGAAATCTTTGAGGCATTAAAAGACGGCCGCGGAGATGCTATTGTTAACGATAATACAGAAGTAATTGCTTGGGCAAAACAGAATCCCGGATTTGTTGTTGGTGTAGCATCATTAGGCGGTCAAGACACCATAGCACCAGCTGTTAAGAAGGGCAATAAAGAACTCCTTGATTGGATTAACCAAGAACTTGAACTTCTAGGACAAGAGAATTTTATACACGAAGCATATGATGCAACTTTGGCAGAAATATACGGAGAAGACTATAAAGAAGAACTTGTAATAGAAGGCGGAAAATTAGACTAATCCAAAAATCATAGGAAGAAAATAAAAGGGCTCAAAATCAATAATTTAGGTGGGATTGATTCTGATCCTGCGTTTTTATTGATTTTAAGCCTATTTTTATGTAAAAAATATGAAATATATAGAGGCTTTACAGTATTAAGGCCATTGATTTCTTACAAAATACTGATTTAAAGATGCTTACCTTGGGTCACAAAGGGGATAAGATATTTATTAATCGCTTTAATTATCAAACCATATGAAGATGTTGTTAGAATTTAAGTTTGTATATGTGGATAAATGCGAAAAAATTACCCATGACATAAAAACATGAGTAATTTTTTTATTTTTTTACTCATATTTTATTGAAATAGGAAAAGGTTACACATATATTAGAAGAAAAAGGATTCTTGACATCGCAGAAAGTTGGTAAAGAACGAATATTCCTCAATAAGCGTTTATTTGAGATTGTACAACAAACTGGTGCGGAAAACTGTTAAGCTAATTTATTTTTAGTTGATCTTGCTATAACTTTATAACACATCCATCATACCATTAGACAGTTTCATTAAGAAAAAATTTTTTTAAGTTATTTATATCAAAAATCATATCTTTCTATATTATAATCTAGTGCCTTCACGGCGATGCTGATACAATTATTTTTATAACTGGATTTATTTGTTTGGAGCCATTCGATTTTCCTAAAATCAGGTGATCAATACGGATGCTTAGGAACACATAATAGATCATGATAGAATCTTTGGCTAATAAGCGTAGTGTTATTAGTGCATCAGACGGATTTGTATAACTTAAGTAGAATAATTGCAACCGGCAATTTATGTCCATAATATTTATGATTTACTACAATTATTGTAGAGGTGATGAATATGATATTTTCTGAAAAACTACAACTATTAAGAAAAAGTAAGGGATATACGCAAGAAGAACTTGCTGAGCAACTGAATGTATCCAGACAGGCAGTNGCAAAATGGGAATCNGGACATGTGTATCCGGATATAATGAATTTGATTCAAATCAGCAACCTGATGAATGTGACAGTAGATTATCTTGTAAAAGATCAAGCGTGTTCGATTAGCCCTGTCTCAACAAAATTTAATGATATGGATGAAATTATTGATTTCAGGCTTGAAGCAAATGTCAATACATATGCTGCATTAATGAATGAAGTTGATTCTACAAGACTCGACTCCCATGATTTTAGATATGTTCGAGGTCCCTTTGTATATCATGATACATATGTTGGAGCAGAACAGTTTGCCGGGGAAGAAGCGATTTGGAAAGATGGTAAATCAGTATATGCAATGAATTATATGGGCAGGGTACTTAGCGATAAGTTTAGCGGAAATTTTCTAAAGGAAGCACTTAGAAAGGCTGATCGTCAAATGCCGTATCGAGGACCTGAATATTATCAATCAGGAGAATTCATTTACAAGTCCAAAGTATCAGGGGACTTTTCATGGTTTCAGGGATATGAGGAAATATATTGGATGAACGAAAAGGTATATGAGTGTTATTTTCATGGTGGATTAATGCGATAATTCCAAGAAATATTTTTATCACCTATCATGAACAATATGCGTCAAGTTTAATTGAGCAGTGATTAATGAATAATTTTGAATGAGGTAAAAAAATATGGGGGACTCATTGATATAATAAAATAAAGTAATGAATAATATTATGCTTCATACCGGAAGCCGGACAACTCAGATTGATCATATTGTGGTTTCCAATTATGGCATATTTGTCATTGAAACGAAGAATTATAAAGGTTGGATTATAGGAAATGAATTTGATGATTACTGGACTCAGATCATTTTCAAAAGAAAGGAAAAACTCTATAATCCCATAAAACAGAATTTTGGACATATCCAGGCTTTGAAAAGTGTTCTTAATGAGTTTAGCGATATTAATTATATTTCTGTAGTAGCTTTTACTACAAAGGCTGATTTGAAGGTTACGGCGAATACGGATGTTGTATATACTGTTAATTTGTTAAGGATTATCCGCAAATATAACAATGAGACAATTTCTGATTCCGTTAAAGAGCAGATCTATAATAAGTTGCTTTCGCTGAATATCGACAACAAAGAGAATCGGAAAGAACATATTCATGCTATACGTAATAATCTTGCAGAGAAGTATAAAAAGGTTTCTGACAATATATGTCCTGAATGTGGAGGAAAATTAGTATTGAGAAACGGTAAGTACGGACAATTTAAAGGGTGTAGTAATTACCCGAGATGCAGGTTTACTTCGAAATAGTGATACTCAAAAACATCTTTAATCCAACAATGCTCAACAATGGTAAAATTCTACATAATAAGTCTATTGTAACAATAGGATATGTTGTAAAATTAAAAGGCATAAATGTAAATAAATTTATTGGAGGAATAAATGATGAAGAGCTCCAAAAGATTTTTAGCAGTATTTCTTGTCGTGACATTCATTATTGCATCTATGCCGCAACTAGCATATGCTAACAAAGCTATAAATAGCTTTGAAAATTCTATAGGCGATGAGACTGAAATAGATTGCACTAGACTAGATAGTGGTGTGATAGAACAGATTTTGTCTGAGGAAAAGTTTGAGCTTATTAATACGGAAGATAATGCGTATAAATTTTCAATGGATATCCTTGCCTCAGAACGTATAGAAAATCAAATATTCGTGAAAGAGAGTTCTTATACCAGTGTTATATCAAATAACAGAGCAGTATTAGGAACTATTATAGATTTAGAGTATGATGAAGGTAAAATAGAGAAAGCAAGATTGAAATTTAAAGTTGGTCATCAATATATAGATAATACGGGAAGTAAATATGCTGTAGTTGATAAAGAGTTTGAAGGAATAAAAAGATTTCAAGTTTTTAAGTTTTTTGAGGATTTTAATAGGTTATTTCCAATAGAATCATATTATGATGTGGAAAATAATATAGTTTATGCGGAAGTATATGGACCAGGTACATACGGTATATTGGATTTAGAGAAATGGTTTTATGATTTGGGAATCACTCCTGAAATGATTAAGGAAGAACTTACAGATTCAGTAGATATTGTTTTTGTTGTCGATACTACAGGTTCTATGGAAAAGACAATTAAAAATGTTAAAGAAAATATGGAAAATGTGATAACTACTTTATATAAAGAGGGAATATCTCCATACATTTCGGTTATCGATTATAATGAATATTTCTCTAACCAGGATAATGGACCAACAGTTTTAAGAAAACCAAACGGAGAAGTATGGGCATACAATAAGGAAGAAGCGATAGGATTGGTGAATCAATTAAGGATTAAAGGAGACAGCCGTAAAATATCTTTAGATGCGCTAGAAAGGGTCGAAGGAATAGATTTTAGAGATAGTTCAGTAAAATTTATAGTGTTGATAACGGATAAAGGATATTATACCATTAACAAAGATGGCATAAATCCTTTACTTGAAATGACTGATTTGCTGATCCCTGATCATATAATTACCTCTGTTGTAACAAGCACATCTTTTGAATCAGCATATCAACCTCTAATAGAGGCAACAGAAGGAAAATGGTTTAATATACATTCAGATTTTAGCTTGCAATTAAGCGATTTTATTTTATCGAGAACGCAACGATATAATATACATTCAATTGTAGCCGAAGTAGTGAAAGCAGAGTTAATTTATCTTCTGTTTTTTAGTTATATAGAAGAGGAATCGCAAAAAGAATGGGTCAATCTTATCGAACCAAATAATCGCTATTCAATAAAGATTATACTCATAGGGAATGCATTTCTATTTGGTCCACAGAAAATAGCGGTTTTTTGCACAGATCTTAATGATGATAAAACAGTACAGGTTATTTCTACTTCTATTGCCAATGATGGGAAAAACTTATATGAAGAAAATTATGACTATGAATGGATGGATAATGGTGTTATTCTTACATTTATGGGAGAAGAGCAAGTACCAGAAAAGCATACAATTATATGGGATGAAGTGTTTAATAAATAGTGCATTTAAGAGAAACTTTGTATAATGAAATTTTATCTGTCAATTCTACATAACCTATTGATATAAGTTCATATGAATATGAACTTATATCAAAGATAAATTTGGATAGAATTAAGCAAATAGATTCCGCTTAGTGTAAAATTGTTTTAGGACAAAAATAGCAAGAGACCACTCTATTTGGTAAAATATTAGTCGCCAAACTTCATAAATACCAAGGAGGGTCTCTTGTGAATAATATTATACAGCAAATTTGTGAAAATTACATTAATGAGGTTTTAAATTTCTTTAATACAGATAAAATAAGAACTCTCGAAGAAATGGAGACAGAGCTTAAGAAAAAGACAGATTGTTATCTAAGAAATATGATGAAAACCTATCTCGAAGGTCTGGATGAGGCAATAGCAGAAGATAAGATGGGTAGAAAGAAAAAAGGTTATGTAGTTGAGCAAAAGGCAGTTAAAAGGGAAATATATACGCAGTTTGGCAGTTTAGAATTTAAAAGAAGATATTACAATAATAAATTCAATGGTACATACTCATACCTGCTGGATAAAGTAGTAGGAATAGAAAGTTATGACAGAGTTAGCAGTTCTGTTTCAGCAGCCTTGGTAGAAAGTGCTTCAGAGGTATCCTATGCTAAGAGCAGCAAGTATGTTTGTGATGGAAATGTAAGTCGTCAGACAGTTATGAATAAAATCAGACGGACAAAAGAATTAAAGATAGAAGCTCCTGAAGAGAAGCGTAAAGTAAAATATCTACACATAGAAGCAGACGAAGATCATGTTTCGCTACAGGATGGGACAGATACTATTGTACCTCTGATAAGCATACATGAAGGTGTAGAACGCATAGGTAAGAGAGGAAAATGCATCAATATTCATCATATAAGCAGCCATGGTAAAAGTATAGAAGACATATGGCAAGAAGCTGCAGAGTGGGTTTATGCAGTCTACGATATAGATGAAATAGAAAAAATATATCTTCATGGAGACGGAGCGAACTGGATCAAAACAGGGATAGATTACTTGCCTAAAGTACAATTTGTATTGGATAGGTATCATTTAAATAAAGCCTTAAAGGAAGTAGCCAGAGGTGATGAGTTAGCATGTGCCAAGCTAAGGGATGCAGTAACTGAAGCAGATAAAGAATCCTTTAAAGAAATAAGCAGAGAACTTTGGAAGAATGCAGAAAGTGAAAAGATTAAGGAAAAAGTACATAGCTTCAGAAAATACATCACAAAGAATTGGGATGGGATAGTAGCATATAAAGACGAAGCATCAAGAGGCAGTAACACAGAAGGACATGTAAGTCATGTACTATCCAGCAGGCTGAGCAGCAGACCATCAGGGTGGAGCCGAAAAGGTCTTAAAGCTATGGCAGAACTTAGAGCATACTGCTGCAGTGGCGGGCATATAGAGGTAAAACATATAAAAAAGACTGAAGACTTTTATAAAGTAACAAAGAAAATGATGGATAAAGTAGCAAAAGTCTATAGAAAGGCTTCTAAGGAGCTTGTGCATAACATGACAGTAATAAATAATGGCAAAGTAAATCAATTATCTCGAGTGCTTAGAAGCTTAAGAGATGGCGGCTATATTATATGATTTGCCAAATACTGAGGGTTAATATGCTTATTAAAAACCGAGAACAAATTGACACCGTCTAGATTCCGTGATATTCTTGACAATTGTCGGTTTGTAATATATAGTATTTTAAAAGCAACGAGGCGAAGAACCTTGTTGCTTTTTTGTTTTTATCAAAAAAGTTTTATATTACTTAGAGGATAGATACGGGATGATGAAAACATCTAATATGTGGTTTCAACAGTATGAATTTTATTAAAAATCGTTGTTTATAAGTGGATATTTAAAGACTATTAAGATTGATATGAAAAGGAGGAATTGAGGATGAGAAGACATAAAGAATTGAGAAAAATTTCGGAAGAGGCATATAGCATAAGATGTCATACAAAGGAAATGCTTAGTGGTAATCTGGATATTAAAATCGATACAGATCAATTTGAGTTTTTAGGAGCTTTAGCTGAGGATATTAATCAAATCAATAGTACCTTTAATTCCTACATTAACGAGATATCCCATGTATTGGCTCATCTTTCAGCTGGTAATATGGCAGTTGATTTTTCAAAGGATGTACTTTATCAGGGAGATTTTCTGCCGATTAAAAATGCGCTTCATAAAATAAGGCATTCTCTGAATTGTTCTTTTGAAGAGATTCATAAGCTATCCCTGGAGATAGATGCTATGAGCAGCCATGTTGAGAGTGGGTCCACTTTTCTGGCAGACAACACGACGGAGCAGGCAGCTTTGATTTCTGACTTAACAGAAACTATATATGATATCACGGACAAAACAGTAAATAATGCAGCCAATGCGGAGGCAGCAGCGAAAACCGTTGAAGCGATAACAAAGGAAACTGAAATCGGCAGAGACTATATGGATCAGATGCTATTCTCTGTGGATAAAGTTAAGTCTTCCATCGATGATATATCTAATATCATTGGGTTGATTAATGAAATTGCCGGACAGACCAGATTGTTGGCTTTAAACGCAACGATTGAAGCTGCAAGAGCTGGTGAAGCCGGTCAAGGTTTTTCAGTAGTTGCCAGTGAAGTGAGTAAACTGGCACAGAAGAGCAGTGAAGCTGTTGCTCAAACTACGCACTTAATTAATAATAGTAAAGTTGCAGCCGATGAAAGTGCAAAAATTACGAA
>JGI24712J26585_10001575_pt1 | contig 19409 bp, 18 predicted proteins | sample BioPla3DNA2_FD_26585 | JGI IMG/M metagenome (IMG submission 26585) | reverse complement strand
TCTATTGCAGGGATAGTCTACCCTTTTTTGCACATTTTCAGTTATTTTAGCAAATGTTATCCACATTCTTGATTTTTGAATTATGAAATATCCTCAATTATCAAATAATCTCTCATGTATAAATACTATACTATATTTGGATAATTTGTACTATTGCTCTTTTTAACAAATCCAAAAAAATGCATTTGTCTAATTTGTATATGTGCTTGTCTTTAAAAAAAATTTTTGGTTATTATTCTACACGATTCAACATGGTCATAATGTAATTTGACGATAAAAACCTTGTTTTTAATGGGAAAAATTGTAATGTTTACTGATATTCTATTGATGTTCTATAAAGCCTTCTCCTAAAACTTCCCTTACATCCCCCACAATTACAAAAGCTCTGGGATCTATATCCCTTACAATTTCTTTTAACTGAAAAATCTCTTTTTGAGAAACCACACAGAAAAGTATTTCTTTTTCCTGTTTTGTATACATTCCTCTTCCATTTAACCCTGTTATGCCTCTATCCATCTTTTTCATAATCTCATCTGCAATAATTTCGGCTTTATTGGAAATAATATAAGCTGCTTTGGAAAAATTAATCCCTTCAAGCATATTATCAAAAACTTTGCCTGAAATGTATACAGAAATAATGGCATACATCGCTTTAATAGGGCCAAAGATAAATACACCTGTAGCAATAATTACTGCATCTAAAATCATCATCGTACGCCCTACAGGGAAATGTTTAAAATAATGCTGAATAATACTTGCAGCAAGATCTGTACCTCCGGTCGTTGCAGAAGCAATAAAGACTAAACCAATACCTATACCGGCTAATACCCCTCCGAATAAACTGGAAAGCAAAATGTCTGCAGGGATTTCCGGCAGAAATTTTGTATAATATAGAGCAAAAGAAAGATAGAAGGTAGCAAATAAGGTTTTGGCTCCAAACATTTTTCCTCTTAACATGGTGCCAATTAAAAACAGGGGAATATTTAAGGCAATATTCGTAAGCCATAAAGGAATCCCACCTGCAAAGTAAGGTTCACTAAGGGCTTTTATTGCAATGGCAAGCCCAGTTACGCCCCCTGTAACAAGGTCTTGCTTTTCAAAAAACAGATTAATGGCACAAGCTAAAAGGGTTGTTCCCACAATAATAAGCAAATATTCTTTTATTACCTTTTGTTTCAGCGGTTGTCCCATATGTTTCCCATCCTCACGATTATCTTCTTTAGTGTCTATTTGTCCTTATTTTTAGCGGAAATCTTTAGCACTTCCCAGGCAAATACAGGAAGTTGAAGCATTCTTTTTGCTCTTGTAGGCTGAGTAATCAGGCGATAAAACCATTCCAAGCCCAGTTTTTGAAAAGCAACGGGTGCTCTTTTAACCTTTCCTGCCATAACATCAAAACTTCCGCCAACGCCTATACATGCTTTAGCAGGCAGTATCTTGCGATATTTTTCTATCCATTTTTCTTGCTTTGGTGCTCCTAACCCTACTAACAGAAGGTCGGGCTTTGCTTCTTGAATTCTTTTGATGACTGCTTCTTCATCGGCTTCTTTGAAATAGCCATGGTCAGTCCCTACAATTTTTAAGCCTTTGTATTTATTGCTCATGGCTATGGCAGCTTCTTCTGTTACCCCTGGTGCTCCGCCTAAAAAGTAGACTGTATAATCGGTAGATGCCATACGGGCAAATAAATTCTGAACCAAATCATATCCTGCCACTCTTTCCGGAAGACTTGGCCCTTTAAGCAGTCTTGAAGCCAATACTACTCCGATTCCGTCCGGTACGATTAATGAAGCATGATGAAGCGCCTTCATTAATGCTTTATCCTTTTGAGCTGCCATGATGATTTCCGGATTCGGAGTATAAACTGAGTGGCATCCTGTTGTTTCAAAAAAGCTCATTACCCTGGATACTGCTTGCTCCATTGTGATGTAATCAACTGGTACATCCATTATATTGATTTTATTTTCTACGGTTTTTACCCCATTCTTAAACAATCTTCCCCACTCCTTACTATCATTAATCCCCATATGTATCAATTCTATGTATTTCTATTATAAAAACGAAAACTCGTACCTAACAGCTCACAGTACTATGAAATACAATCTTTTATAAATTCCACCGCCATATTTTTCTGCTCCAGCAATTGATTTCTTCTGGACTTTACGGTTGCTTTAAGTTCATCTAAATTAGTGATAGCAGATTCTAAGTAGTTTATAACTTCTTTTTCATCCAATTGATGGATGTCTATAACTTTTCCAGCTTTCATGGTCTCTACAAAACTTTTTACCTTTGGATCATAGGATAAGCCCAGATGAGGCACACCGGCAGCGGCAGCCATAATAAGAGAATGAAGCCGCATACCAATCACATAGTCCATGGTGCCTGTAAACTCTAAAATGCTTTGGGGAGAACGATCTCCTACATATACAATAGAACCGGGTAAAGAATGAGAGATTTTTTTCGAGATCTCAACATCCTCCGGATCATGCATAGGAATAAATACAATTTCCCACCCTTTTTGAGAAAACCAATTTAGAATCTCTTTTATTTTATCAAAGAAATGATCTTCTACATTCCAATTTCTTAGATATACCCCGAGACGTTTTTGATCGGCCTTTGGGCTTTCTTTAGGGCTTTCTTTAGGGCTTTCTTTAGAACTTACTTTAAGAGTCAAAACAGGGTCTGCTACAACTTCAATTTTTTTGTTTTTTACCCCCATTTTTATGAGCTCTTCTTTGGAATGCTCGTCCCGAACAGAAATATAATCTACTCTGTTGGCAATCCATCCGATTAAAAATCGGTTGAATTTCATGTTTACAGGACCAATTCCTTGCGCATAAAAAACAACTTTTTTACGAAGCAGCTTTGCAATAACAACAATAGAAAGATAATACACGACACTTTTCCAGCCGGTAATATCCTGAAGAAGACTTCCTCCGCCGCTGATTAATACATCGGACTTCTTTATGGCGTCTATAATCTGTTTATACTTCCACCTGTTCACAGCCTCTACATGATATGCAGAGGCTGTCTTTTCAGGTTCATTGGATAATACAGTAATTTCAGTATTATCTCCTATTTCTTCTTTTAGAGTTTTTATGATTGAATACATGACTGCTTCGTCACCTATATTATCAAATCCGTAATAACCCGATAAAACTATTCTTCCCATAGATTCCATCGTCTCCCCAGTTTTATAATCCAATTGACCATAAGAATAAGAATGACTCCTCCGATGATGCCAATCCAAATACCGTGAAAGCTTCTAATAAGAGAAATCATTATTGGTGTATGAATATGCGCATAGGTATTCACTAAAGATATCTGTCCTATAACAGCACCTAATAACAATGGGAAATACTTTTCTTTATATCCGTAATACAGCATCATAAGCATCAAAGGATGTCCTATTAAGAATTCTTTTGTGCGAGGGCGAACACCAAGGATTTTACGCAGGGCATTTCTAAACATCACTTCATAAGCCGATGTTTGTCCCGTATTGCCTGTCCTTTGAACATATATAATAAGCGCAATACCTAATATCCCAACAACTACAAGGGTCAAATAGGTAATAGGATTACGAAGAAATTTTTTAATTTTATGAACTTCCAATCCACCTCTTTTGTATTCAAGCAGTAAAGGTACAAGGACAAGCGGAATCACATGGGCCACTTTAGCTCCTCTAAACATGTCTATGGTCAGTACGGAAGAGGTTTGAGACAATAGCCCGATAATCGTCAAGGCTCCTCCTAAGGAGATCAAACAAATCTTAAGGAATGTAACTATAGCTTCTTTCCATGATCTATGCTCTTGATCAATACTGGTTACCACAGCCCAGGTCGGATAAAGTATGGAAGCAGCTAATGCCATTAATTGTCTTGCCAGTATGGGACGAAGTTTTAATAGTCCTGTCCATACAAAAAGTCCTCCAAGAACAAGAATCCATGACCATTTTNCCTTATCCATCCATCTTCCAAAAAGAACAAGCAGGAAAATCGGTCCAAAGCCTATAAACCAAATAATAAACGGATTGGCTACGGGAATATTTATAGCCTTTGGATTCGCCCCAACGGTATATCCCTTTTGACCTAATTCCTTACGAATATCTTCTACTATTTTAAACCAATCGGCAAAATCCTTCTGGGGCTCGCCGCTGTTGGGCATTTTTACAAGCAATGCTTTTAAGTTTCTTTCCGTAGCAGCCAAAAGATATCGATCTACTACCTGATCCGGGGTTAGGGTCGATGTTTCTCCATCGGTCATAGTATGAAGGCGGATGGTATTAAAATCTTCTCCTCCATGGCTTGCCTTACGAATCAAGGTATAAAGTCCTTTTTGCTTTTCTGAGAAGAATTCAATAATCCCCACCTTATGGTTTTGAGCAAACTCAAGCATTAAAGGCATATCGTATCCGGGAACCGTAGCATCGTTAAAGTAAACCGTTCCTAAGTTCGGAATACTTTCCACATCCTTTAGTACATACGCTAACGCTTCTTCCGTTACATTGGTCCACGAACGAATTTGGGGAGAAATGGTTAGCCCCTGGTCAGCAATAATTTTTAAGTCATCCATGGGATACCCTGTTCCCAAGGTTAAAATGGCGTTATTGGAGACTCCTGCATCCAAAAACACTTCATTGTTTATGGTGATTTCATCATATTCCCCTAATTTATATCCCAAATGTTCTTTAATGGTATTGCGAACCGAATCGTCTGAAATCCATATATAATAATGGCTTGGAATAATGGTAGCTAAGTCTATGCCATCCATCATTCCTAAAATCTTTAATTCCGCTCCGGTGAAGGCAGTTACCTCTCCCTGTTCTTCCCAACTGGTCATGGAACCTGGAACTGCAGTTTTAATCGTTTGCTCTTTGATTAAAACCCCTGTTACGCCGGCATCTTTTAATTTTTGCGTCACGGTTTCAATAGATTCTTCATAGGTTTCTGCAGCTTTTTTGATATCGCTGTAATTCGCAAGTATCTCTACTTCTTTTTGGTTTTTTTCGGTTGAAAATCTGATAACCCCTTGTATCCCTGATAAAATCAGGGACACAATAACAATTATTGCAGGCAGTAGTCCAAGTTTCTTTTTCATCGTTTGCCTCCTAATATATCTTTTATTTATGGCAGAATTTCATATTCTCCTCTTATCATAAATACGCAGTCTGTCTCCGCATATACTCCTCTTCCATCGTCTCTCGGTATAATAAGCAGATGATATTTAGGAATAATCTGCCCACCACTAATATCTACTCCATCCGTAATATCCTGAATGCCTCCCATTTCAGAAGTGATCGCTAATCCTTTTCCACCTCTTAAAATAATTTCAGCACTCTTGCCTCCAATCAAATTTTGTCCTGCAGCTACGTTGACCACTTCATAAGTCATGGAGCCTCCTTTTGGTGAGGAATTGGTATTAGATAAAATACCTCCAATTAAATCCATGACTTCTTTCATCTGTGCATCCACATAACTTTTGGATACTAAAGGATCTTGATTGCTTCCGGGATCAATCCCCATTGCCTTTCCCGTTTGTAAAGCCAGGGCACATATAAAGAATACGGATAATGTAAAAGCTATACGTCTCCATTTTTTATTCATCAAAAACCCCCCTAATCTACAATAACCGCAGGATATACCGGTTGAATATCATAATAAATCTCTGAATCTTTAATTCTAAATCTTAAGATTGAAAAATCTTTATAGAGATTTACGTCATTACCAGAATACCATAATCCGTTAAGATTGATGTATCTTATACCTTCTTTAACTTGAACGCTTGTAGCATAGCCTTCAGCTGTAACGACAAATATATTCTTATTCTGTTCTACCCGTACCTTTTTTAATACATTATGGAATAATTCTGCTTCCATAGAGTCCTTAAAACTTCCGGAATTTAAAGGATTCTTATCCATAACAATGATGATATGAGATTGGTTCGTTGCCAAATCCCTTTGCAAATTCTTCCATTGCTCAGGATTGGTTGCTCTTATGCCGCCCTTGGACGCACTAAGCTGAATAATGCGTGTATTGTTTAAGTCTTTTACAGCATATTGGTTGTTCCAAAGCATATAAGGTACTTTGATGTCTGAAGTTTTAATCTCCGTACTGCCAGCATAGATGCTAAAAGAAGAATTCTTATTCATCTGGGTAATAACTTCTCTTTGAACTACTTCATCAAGCAGGGTATTTTTGTTCGCCGTTGTACCAAAAACAGTGATGTCAAAAGTACTTTGGCCTGCATCTTTGGATAAGGGTTTCTCGTATTTATCTTTTAATTTGGTGCTTAAAGGCAAATTCTTTGAATTGATTTCCGGTGAAGCTATGGTAGACAAATGGTCTATGTATAGGGTATTTGTTCTCTCTGCAGTATTATTTAAGGTTACGGCATAAATTCTGTCTAAAGAAATCGGTGAAACAGCAGCTTTAGGTATTTCTGCCTGTACATATTTCCACCCATTCCAGTCAATTTGGCTGGCAAAATTAATGGTATGGTTGGTTCCTTTACCGTCAATAATCCTTCCCCTTAGCCAATCCTTTGAAGAATCTCCATACACCCACATACCGATGGCTTTAGGCTGATCTTTTAGAGTTAAAGGTTTCTTAAATTGTATGTAGGCTGCCTGGGTTTCGTTCGGCTTCACTTTGAAGGAATAGGTCATCTTTACTGAGTTTTTGCCTTCATAAGCTAAAGTGCTGTCAAGAGTAACTTCTCCTGTAACATAGTTCGGATAGCCCACCCATTCTGTGTTGGCTTGAGTTTCGAAGGATTCTATGGCAGTTACCTGTTCACCGATTGCCACAGGAATATATACTTTGATCTCTCCTAAACTTCCTTCCAACACCCCTTGGCCTGTACTATTTCCTGCAATAAATTTACCATCCTGTACTGTGCCTAAAGAAGCATTGATTTTCCATGTTAGCTTACTCCAGTCAATGGGGGCTTGGTAGCCTTCTCCATCTAAACCTTCTACTTTTATACCCACACTTTCGCCGGGTTTTAACCTAATGGACCCTGGGGTCACTTTTAACTCCTTAGGAGTTCCCATGCTGGTTAATGTGGTGCTTCCTTTAACATTCCCGATTTGTGCAGTAATGATTCCTGTTCCGATGGATTCAGGATAAAATACATTTCCGGACCATTTTCCGTACATTTTTTCTGTACCCCATTTAATATCCCCCATGGAAATATTAACAGGATTTAAATTTTCATCGTATCCTATGACATTCATTTCAACCGGAGTATTTTGAAATACTCTGGTATATTTAGGTACAATACGGATTCCAAATAAATTACCGGTTGGTGCGTCTGAGAAAACCCCAAGGCCGTTCACAACTTTTCTTTCCGAACCGTCTGAAGGCACATTAAGAAGGGTTACTTCATTTTTACCAGCAAGCTTAGCTGCCACTGCCGTAGAACCGCCGCCGTCTAAATGAATGGCATCATATATACCATATTCCAAGAGTATAGAGGTCATTTCACTATGGGTTGCCCCTAGACTATGATTTCTTCCGTCTACCGCTATTAAATATACAGTTTTTCCGTCTTTAGATATACCTAAAGCACTTCTTGGATTTCTTGCATTAGGAGACACTAAATGCCCTGGACTTGCAGGAACAGTACCCTTATCCACAATTTTCCCTGCGCCACCTAATGCCATTTTAATCTTGTTCAAATCAATAGATGTCTGTAAATCAAATCTTACGCCTTGTCCAATTTTAAATTGATTGATTTTAGGAACTGCCACTGATTCTTCTATAGCAATAACATACCCGTCTTTTGGAATGTTAACGGTCTCCCCTTTTTTAGAGATATATGTAATCACGTCATTTTCCACAACAATTTTATACAGGGTTTGATTGATTTTATCCACCTGAGCAGTTGTGGTATATGCATTTCGATCTAAGTATACGCCCTTCTTAAATGTGGTGACCTTATTAATGCCTGCAATTTCAAAGGAGATTTTATCTTCGTTATAAAAATACATAGCAACTTTACAATAATCAATAAACGGAATACCGTTTTCATCTATAAAAAAGGTTGTCCATTGGTTTTCTTTTAGATTAACATAGTTGCCGGCAGATATAAGGTTTCCGTCTCTTATTACCATTCCTAAAGAAGCTGTTGGGTTTTTGGACATATCAAAAAAGTCTCCGTTAATACCTGCTACAGCTCCATTGGACTTAACCAAATCGGTTGTTTTTTCTTTTAAATTATATTCATTGGTAGATTCGATAACATCCAGTCGTATATTGGGATTGGTTAAATCTACTTTTAAAATATGGGTATCCAGCCACCCGTCTTCTGTTAAGCGCCTGTCCTTTATGTAAGAAACGCCTTTTCTAACTTCCTGCTCATCCACCTGCTTATGTAATACGTTTCTAAGAGATGCTTCTGCTGCTTGCGGAATTCCACTGGTTAATACAAAGCAAAAAATAAGAAATATGTAAAATATATTATTGTATTTTCGTTTCATTAAAATTCCCTCCTCACATGAATGCTGTCATAAAATTGGCTTATATTTTTGCTCTAATTATCCCCCCTCGTTTTTGTATATTTTGTATAGCTACATATAGATTAACACCGAATGCTACTAGAAATCAATGGAACTATTTTTTATTACATAGGAAAATCTTAGAAATTTTCTATGTAATGAAAAACTGTATTCGCATGAATACAGTTTCCATACTAACTATATATTACTTTTCGTCCAGGCCTAATACAATTTGTATGTCGACATTATCACTTAACTCAGAGTCATCTACGATCACTGTACTGTTTTCAAAGTATGCCTTAAGGTCTTCTCCCCATCCCTTTTTACGGACGAAAATTCTTGTACTTTGTTCCTTAGTTCCTTCATAATTTCCTATTTTAACAACATTATATCCGTCTGCTTTTAATTTATCGCTGGTAGCCTGAGCCAGACCCGAAACGGAACCTCCGTTTAAGACTTCAATCCTTGCATCTTTACTATTTTCCACTGTGGATTCTTCGTCCGCCTCTTCTGTAAAGAATATTTTATCGATCAATTCTTTTGTACCTTGTTCATCGTGAATAAAATATGACTTTCCGCCAACCATTCTGGCTTCTCCGGGAATGGTACTCATTTCAATATTGTTAACATCAATATCATCTAAATATTGAACATACTGCAATGCACTATTCAAATCTACATCTGTCTCTACATAATCAAATAGTATTTTTATAATGGACGGAGCATTTAATATATTTTGAGGGCTTAACATCTTCTTGGCAAAAGCTTTTAAGAATTTTTGCTGGGTTTCTATTCTTCCTAAGTCCCCATAGCCTCCGCCTCTATTATCTTTTCTAAAACGAACCAGCTGCTCCGCTTGCTCTCCATTTAATGTCTGTGGTCCTGCCTTTAGATTAATAAATAATCCACCTGCTCTGTCTACATAGTAGTAATCTCTGTCTAAAGTAATTTCAACACCGCCTATTTGGTCTACAATCTTACGAAAAGCCTCAATATTTACTTTAACATAATAATCTATATCAATGCCTAAAAGTCTTTCTACTTCTTTAACAGAATATTCGTTAGCTTTTTCTTTGCCTGCATAAGCATGTACTTCGTTGATTTTTACTGTATCCGGTACGCCGGATATTCTGCTTCGCATATCTGCAAGCATGGATTCTGTTAAGAATACCCTTGTGTCTCTTGGAACAGAAACAAGATTGACCTTCTTAGTTTCACTGTTAAATGTAGCTACAATAATTACATCGGTTCTTGTTTGATCCTTATCAACCCCAAAGATGGCTACATTGGTTCTAATTTTTTTAGGCGTCTTTTTAAATAAATCTAAAACACTTTTTTTCCCTTGACTCTTTTGACTGGGTGTCATATCATCGGAATTCTTTGCTTTTGAAAAGTGAAGATATCCATAAGTTCCTATACCTGCTAACACTATAAATGAAAAAACCATTAAAAATACTATGGAGAAAAATCTTCTAACCAAATAATGCTTACCCTTTTCTTTTTTCTTTTTTTCAGCCATTGATTTCACCTCAAAGTCTTTCTGCTATTTTCTACAATTCAAACAACTCATCCAATATTTCCTTAGTTTTTTCTTCATCCTGCATTTCGTACCAAACTCCGTCGATCTTTTCTCCCTTGTCGGAATGGTTACCATGTTTGCATCCTGTAAGACAGTATCTATTTTAACTTCCAATAAATATTGTATATATTTCATGCCATCAAGAAGTCCAAAATCTGTCTCTACATATTTGTAGCCCTCTTTTATTACTTTAAATATATCAACAGGATTCTTCATTCCCATAATTTTCTTCGCTAAAGATTTGATCACCAATTGCTGCATTCTAATTCTTCCTAAATCACCATCAGCATGTCCATAACGATTTCTAACCAATTCTTCTGCCTGTTTACTGTCTAAGGTCTGTATACCTTGATTAGGCAGTTCTACCTCTAAGCCCTCTACCATATCAATGATCGCTTTAAATCCATCTAAATCTACTTTTACATAGTAGTCAATGGGAAACCCTACGATTTCCTCTGCAATTGCTTCAACTGTTTTAACTGCCTCTTCTTTATCTGCTATACGTACTATACGATTATATACTTCTGTAAGTTTACAATAATTAATATTTATATTCGGATTTTTTTCTTTAATCGAAGAAAATCTTGGTTCTTCAAAATTAACATAAAAATCCCTGGGAATAGAGATCAATTTTACTGTTTTGTTGGTGGGATTAAAGTGAGCTACCATAACGACATCTGTTAATACCTTTGATTCATCCAAACCGATAATAAGACCCGTAATATCTTGGTCTTTTTGAGTTTTTTCTTCTTTTTTAGCTCTTGTTTTTTCCCATCGCTATTTACTGCTCTTTCTTCTGGTATAGGTTCTTGTACTTTTGAATCGGAAATTCTTATTAAAAACAAAAAGGTTCCAATTACTGTGAATACAGCTATAATGATTGTTAATAACTTTTTTATATTTTTAGGATATTTTAAATCATTATTAGTATCTTCCACAATTTCCCCCCTCATACCTATCAACTTTATATTATCATACATAAATTATAAAGTTGCAACAAAAGCATAAAATTTGCTACAAAATAATTGTAAATAGGCTTATAATAGCATTGAAATATCACCGTAGTATATAATAATCCAAAATAATTTAAATGTAAATTAATTTTAATAATAAATCTTTCTTTATGAAAAGATTAATTATCTGAGGTGAATTCCATGCAATTTAAGGATAAAGTTGTGGTTGTTACAGGTTCTTCCAGAGGAATCGGAAAAGAAATTGCCCTTTCCTTTGCAAAGGAAGGAGCAGTCGTGATTATTAACAGTTCTACAAACATTCAGGCTTTAGAAGACTTGCAAAAAGAGATACATCTTCTGGGGGGAAAATGTATTTACTTTTTAGGAGACGTATCTGACTATGATTTTGTTTCATTTATGTTTAAATCCATCCATGAAAAATTTGAGCAAGTTGATATACTTATCAACAATGCAGGCATTTCTCATATAGGGTTATTCACAGAAACCACACCCGAACAGTGGAAAAGAATTATTGATGTGAATTTGACATCTCTATATAACTGCTGTCATGTAGCTCTTCCTCCCATGATTAAAAATCATCACGGAACTATTTTAAATATCTCCTCGATTTGGGGGGTAAGTGGTGCTTCCTGTGAAGTGGCATACTCTGCTTCTAAGGGAGGGGTAAACAGCTTTACAAAGGCTCTGGCAAAAGAATTGGGTCCTTCAAATATACGGGTAAACGCCATAGCCTGCGGAGTGATTGATACACAAATGAATAATTGGCTGGATGAGGATGAAAAAAATAATCTCCTTGAACAAATACCTTTAATGAGAATGGGAAGCCCAAGGGATGTTGCCAATCTATGTCTTTACCTTTGCTCTGATCGTGCAAATTATATGACAGGGCAAGTGATTACTCTAGATGGGGGCATGATTTAAGAGCCTTGTGATTTCTTCTTTTATGAACTGCATGTCATCCGGTTTTCTTTCTGCTTGAGGGATATTTATAGTAAACTTTTTAACTATCTTCGCCGGCTTTGGGGATAATATAAGGATTTCGTCCCCTAGTAAAAGAGCTTCATCTAAATCGTGGGTGACAAATAGAATGGTATTCTTCATAGATTGGTGGAGATTGTAAATCTCTTTTATAAGCTTGGTTTTTAATTTTAAATCCAGGGCTTGAAAAGGCTCGTCCATTAATAAAATCTCATGGGGATACAAAAAAGCTCTCATGATCGCTACCCTTTGTTTCATTCCTCCGCTTAATTCTTTAGGGTATGCGTTAGAATAATCTTTTAGTTCCATAAGCTCTAAAATTTCATTTATCTTCTTAATTTCTTTTTTGGGACATACCAGTTCTAAATTTTTTCTGACAGTCTCCCAGGGCAGTAATCTTGGTTCTTGAAAAATATAACTTACCCTTTGCCCTTGTAAGTCAATGTTACCTTTACTCGGCTTTTCAAGCTCTGCAAGAATCCTAAGGATAGTGGTTTTCCCGCATCCTGAGGGACCAAGTAAGGAATATATTTTGCCCTTTTCTATAGAGTGACTTAAACCCTTAAAGACAATTACATCGTCATATTCCTTGGTTGCATTATTGAGTATAAGCATCTTCTCACCGCCATTTTCTTGTAAATGCTGACTCTAATCTTTTGATTAACCTACTTGAACCGTATCCTAAAAGTACCAAAACTCCTGACCATACAATGACTTGAGCAATCTCTAAATTAATCCGTGCCACCCCCATGGTAGCACCTATTCCAGTTCTTGCGGTTAAGAGTTCTGCCATGGCTACCCCTTTCCAGGTTAAGCCGCTACCGATGGAACATCCCGCCAGCCAGTAAGGAAAAATTTGTGGAATATAAAAATGAAGAATCTTTTTCTTCAGAGGAATTCTAAAAACCTTGCTCATCTCCATTAATTGCGCATCCAATTGCTTTGTGCCTTCCATAACATTCACGATTATAAAAGGGATGACTATAATCCATATGATAAAGATTGCCGCTGCCCCATCCCCCGTTCCAAACCAAAGCCATCCGAGAATAAGCCATGACACAGTGGGTGTCGTCTGGGTTAATACTAATAAAGGATAAAAAAATGCTTCTATTTCTTCTCTAAGTCCCATCCAAAAGCCTAAAGGAGTTCCAACAAGTACTGCAAGAAAAAATCCAATAAATCCTCTCCCCATAGAGATTGCGATATCTTTCCAAAAGTCTGGCTGTATGGCTAAATCAGCTAAGACTTTTACCGTTTCAATGGGAGAAGGCATGATTAAGGGTCCAACGATAATGGATGAAATCTGCCAAATTATTATAAATATAAAAATAGAAATAAGAAGGTAAGCCCTCTTATTTCTTATAATAGAATGGTTCATCGGGTAGTTTTCCCCCTATCATATCTCCTGATATTTCATTTAAAGCATTTAAATAGGTTTCCACATCTTTTTTAGCTTCCTGGGCAGGAACAAATTCTAATTTTGTTCTTTCCATGGATTTTTCAAAAACTGCAGCCGGTATTTCAAGCTTTTCTTCTATTAATGAAGATACGGAAGCTGGATCATTTACAACTGCTTCTAAGGCTTCTTTATAGGCATTTTGGAAAGCTTCTACTGCATCGGGATATTCACTGGCAAAGGAAGTTCTAACCGCAATACCTGTCTGAGGCAGTTTGCTTCCTTCTCCATTAATCTTTTCCCATTCTTTGCTGTAATCCATAGCAATCTGCATATTTTCTGCCTTGGTAAGACCTTGAGTTACCAAAGGCTCTGGTAATACCACCGTATCTGCCTTTCCGGCAATCATCCATTGAAGCATTTCCGGAGAAGTTCCATAGGAAATGTTTATTTCATCTTCTTTAATTCCATTTTTATTTAATAAATATCTCGTAATAACATCCGGACTGGCACCCTGTGCACCAACAAATAAATCTTTACCTTTTAAATCCTCCCAGGACTTAACCTCCCCGTCCCTTGACAGCAGATAAAGAATGCCCCAGGTATTCACATTAAGCAAAGAGATATCCGCTTCTTTATTGTATAATTTAGAAATCACATTAACAGGAAGTACTGTAAAGTCAGCTTCTCCCCGAGCAACCCTTGTAGTCGCTTCTTCGACGTTTTGGTAAATAATAAATTCAATATTACCTTCGTCTACACTTCCTTCTAGCATCTTATCTTCTACTAATTTAATTAAAGGTGCTGTTGGCGGTGCGGAAGGTGCTTGAATCACGATTTTTTCAGACTTTTTAATTTCTTTCGTCGTTGTATCTGATTGCCCACAGCCTGTAGCCAGTATTATCATTATAAAAAGTAAAAAAACTGCTTGAAGCTTTTTCATTGTATCTCCCCTTAATATATGTTAATTTATTAACTATAACAGTATAGTATATAGAATACCATTTGTCAAAAAAACTACTCATTTACTTTTACAATTGCTAAGAATAGGTTATGATGATTAAATAAAAATAGCAAAATATCAGATAAAGAATGGAGAATAAAAATGGTTAACGAACATTCAAAACTACCGGGAATTATGTATTCAGCTATTCAAGCAAATTTATGGATGGCATACTGCCTGGTGAGCAGTTTCATAAGTATCTATCTATTATATTTTGGATATTCCAATTCAGAAATAGGGTTTATAGTGTCCATAGGGAGTATTCTTGCGGTACTCATTCAGCTGGTGAGTGCACAAATACTTGACAGACACCCGAAAATACAATTATGGAAGTTTACTTGCTGTCAAATCCTTATCATTTTGCTCCCTGCAATTCTTCAGTTGTTTGGGAAAAAAGCAGGCGTTCTCATTACTGTAACGGTGATTTTAGTATATTCCCTGACTACCTCTTTGCAGCCTCTTATTAATTCCTTATGTGTACAATTGGAAGACACACGTTTAAAAATTAATTTTGGCCTTGCAAGAGGAATTGGTTCCCTGGCTTATGCAGGGATCTCTTATGCAATGGGAAAAATACTCCTGAAACAAGCTCCTACAATCTTAACAAAATCTTATATTGTCCTTTTTGCGTCCTTGTTTTTATGGATTCTTTTCTTTAGATATGAACCTACAAAAAAGGATACAAAAGAAGTGCAAATAAAAAAAGAAGCCGGCATCAGTCTTCTTAAAAAATATAAAAAGTTTCTTATATTTGTTGTAGGCTTAGTTTGTATTTTATTTGGACACAACTTGATTAATCAGTATATGATACAGATTGTTACATCTTTTGGGGCAAACAGTGATGTAATGGGAAAAGGTATTTTTATTGCCGCCGTATTGGAACTGCCTGTTATGTTCGGATTTTCAAAAATCAAGTCAAAATTCAGCTGTGGCTGGCTTTTATGTATTTCAGCCGTATTCTTTACGTTAAAACACATATTAACCTTTTTAGCAAACTCCGTTTTAATGTTCTATACAGCTCAATTTCTGCAAATTGGAGGATTTTCACTTTTAGCTACGGCATCTGTTTTTTATGCCAAAGAAGCCATGGAAAAAGAAGATCAGGCAACAGGACAAGCACTGGTATCTGCCTCCATGACAGCAGCCGGCATCTTTGCCAGCTGCCTTGGAGGATTGCTTTTAGATTATACCAGTGTTAAAGGAATGCTTTTCGTTGGAATGATTGTGTCTATAATCGGTATGATATTGGTTTTCGCCTTTACGGAAAAATCCAGGAAAGTAGAATAACTCACTAGATTTTAAACTGGTCCATAGCCCCCATCATATCTTTAGATAATTCATTTAAGTCTAAGGCTGAGGAGGCTACCTCCTGATTGGCCGCACTTAATTCCTGGGAGGATAATGCAATCTGTTTTGAAGCAGTAGAAATCTCTTCAGCTACAGAAGCTGTTGCTTCAACACTTTGAATAATAGTCTCCTTCTCACTATTTATAGCATTCATATTATTGCTTACGGCATGGATCCTTGGAATAACATCTTCAACATCATTAATAATTTCTTTAAAAGAATTAATAGAGTTGCTAATGACTCCAATTTGTGCATTGAATTGAGTATCCATATGATCTGAAGTTTCTATAACCAAATTGCTTTTTGTGATCACATTTTTAAGCAAGCTGCTGATATTTGAAGCCGAATTTTTAGATTGCTCTGCCAGCTTTCTAATCTCCTCTGCCACCACTGCGAATCCTTTCCCCGTTTCCCCTGCCCGTGCTGCTTCTATAGCAGCATTCAACGCCAGAAGATTGGTTTGTTCGGCAATATTATTGATAAGACCCGTAACCTCTCCAATTTGGGATAAATATACTCCAAGTCCTTTGATCTCCTTGCTTACATCAGAAAATGAACTATTTATATCCTTTATTACATCTTCAAGCACTGATAAATCTTTATTACTGATTTGGGCTTTAGAGTTAATATCCTCAATTTTGGAATTAATCTCTTCAATTGCTCTTACGGCTTCATATATTTTAGCTCCAAAGTCATTCATAAGTCCATTGATCTTTGCCATTTCGTCAGATTGTGAATGTATTCCTTTAGCCACTTCTTCTATTGTTGCCGTAACTTCTTCAGAGGAGGCTGCCATCTCTTCCGATAGGACGGATAAATTGTTAATGTGTTCAATGACGGATTCGCAAGCCTGTTTTAAACGGCTTAGGGTATCTCTAGTATTCGTTTGCACGGTATTAATCGATTCGGCAATTGCTTGGATCTCATCTCTTGTGTTTATGCTGAATGAAACTGTTAAATCTCCATCCGACATTAAGCTTAAACCGTTTTTTAAACATTGAACCCCTGATGTAATTTTTCTGGAAAAAACAAGACACATTAAAATAGCAAAAATTAAAATAATTATTAAGGCAACGAGCGTAGTTTTAAAGAAAGTCGATTGTATATATAGAAAATTCGACACATCACTATCAATGCCTGCAATTGCGATGATCTCTCCGGAAGAATTTTTTATCGGTGCATAAGCAGAAATAAAGGTTCCTAAGTCATCCGAAACAGGTTCCTTTGTAAAAGATATACTGCCGTTAAATGCTTCTTCCATCGCATATTCTAAATCATACTCTTCTCCAATAGGAGATGTCCCGATCAGGGTTGCATCTACCATAATATATGCGTTATCATTTTCTCCTTTTATTAACGTATAAAAGTATTTAATATCTTCATCATTCTTAAATTCTACCATGTCCTGCTGTATTTCCTTATATTCAGTGCTGTCCATAGAGCGACTGTCGATCACCTTTTGCAGCTTCTCACTGTCTATCACCCCTATAGCTTCACTGACAGTATTTTTTAAATCTGCCTGTAATTTCGAAAACATTGACCTAAAAATCCAAACGTTTACGCCTATAAAAAGAACCATCGCAAGAAGCGCTATTGACACAACCATTTTTAAAATCTTTACACCTATTTTACTCATAACCCACCTCATCTCATTATTAGCGCTACTAAGTTTTCGATTAATTATACCATATTTCGTGTCAATACCAAACAACTTAAGAATATTTTAACATTTTATTTGTGAATTTTTGCTATTTATGTATTATTTCTTTGAATTTATTAGAGTTTTATCTCATAATGATAATGCTTTAATTTAATTGACAATTAATATCCCCACAAATAGTATATAAAAAATCGCCAAGGATTGTTCCTTGACGATTTTAACCTCTTTTATTGTTCATAAGTCTCACTAACTTTAGTAACTAAATCAGGCATTGCCCCTAAAATAACCTGATACTGCTCCACAACGGCATCCATATTCTCTTTGGAAATCTCCCCATACTCGCTTGGATCTTCCACACCGTGTTTCCCGGCATCAATTAAAGCATAAACGGTATTTAGCTCCTGAACCGTAGTCTCATCAGCTTCCCATCCATTTTCTATGGCCAATGCAGCCGCTTGATTATACAAAGGTTCCAGTTCAGCCAGTACATCAGAAATTGCCTGTATATGTTCTCTTGTCACATTCTCATAAGGCCATTCGGTTTCCTCTGTACTGTTTACCCCAGGAGTTGTATTCGTTTCTTCCCCCTCCTGGTTATCTGCTCCTCCACAGGCTGCAATGCTCAACATCATTACAATCGCCATCATTAATACCAATAATTTTTTCATGATAAGTCCTCCATTCAAGTATATGTAATGTACAGGGAGTATTCCCTAGCATTTAAAGTACCATATAATCTTCTTTAAAAACCGTCCGCTGCATGAAACATGATTTTTTCGACATGAAGCATGATTTTTTTACAGCAATATGGAAAGTGCTATTTCAATTTTGCCTTGAATAAGAATCTAAATCTATTAAATTGCGCCTATGCTGGGTAGCATCAAGGAAGCATTTGGCTTGTGAAACCCTTTCGCTGAGCACGATCGGCAAAGTCAACAAAATACAATATGCACGAGTGTACATCCGGCCCGTAGGACTTTTCATTTCATAGGAAATTAGGAGAAATTTCCTATGAAATAAAAAAAGCTTTCATTCCTAAAAATAGGGACAAAAGCTTAAAACTCTTGTTCATAATTTTACTTAATATATATTAAAACCATGCTGTCATTAAATATAAATATTATCTATATACTATTTGTTAGCCTCTCATAAGAAAACCTATGAGTTTATCAAGATCTTCCGGTTCATATGCGATAATTTCCATTTCTGAAATGGTTAAATCACTAAAAATCTTAGTAAATGAAACATATTGAGATAACTTTGACTTTAAGTTTAATCTGTCTCCTTCAGCTGTTACTAATTCAACCTTTCCTTTACATTGATCCACAACTTCAAAAAATTTATCTACATCTTTTATGTTGGTTATTTTCATAGATAACTACCTCCTTTACATTATAACCACTTTTATTTTATCATTTATTTCAAAAAATATCCACTTTTATATATGTATTTTAATAAATAATTATAACTTTTAAATTTATAATACCTAACTTTATTTTCAAGACTATCAGATATCCGTATTCATCAAAAAACCGCCAATGGGATTTTTCCCACCGGCGGTTGATTTCCTCCACAAACAAACTTTGTAACTTTGAACAAACTTGTTTGTAAGTTGACACAAATATGTCCAGTTACACACGAGTTTGCTCAAGGAGTGACAAAGTTTGCTCGTCTTGAAACCGAGTGATTTCAAGCCCTATAGACCATAAGGTCATTCTAGTTACAAAGTTTGCTCGTGGGTTGGATTTACTTAAAAAATATAAAAAAAGATATAAAAAATGAGAAAATGACAAGCGAGTTTGCTCGTGAACAGTGCAGAATGACAAAGTTTGCTCTAGAAAAGGGTTAAGGAGTTGCTTAAATAAATATACATCGAGGGTGTAAATAATTTTCTGTTTTTAAGACTCATCAACTCAAACTCAAGCAAGAATTAAATTTAAATTTATATGCTTTATGCTCTTAATATTGCCAAAAT
>JGI24712J26585_10001571_pt1 | contig 19433 bp, 18 predicted proteins | sample BioPla3DNA2_FD_26585 | JGI IMG/M metagenome (IMG submission 26585) | reverse complement strand
TAAGTTATCCACAATCAATCCACATTTTGTGCATAACTTAAGTATTTTTGACTTTATTCAAAAGATATTAACACCTGCTTTTATAATATCAAATCTTAAATTTATAATCAACAAAATTATCCACAATACTAACTATATGTTGATAACTCTTATTAGAGCTTTTGTAAATGAAAAATCTTGACATAGCAATATTAAATCAATATAATCAATAGTAGTGTTTAATTATATAAGAGAACTCTATATTGATATATATAATAGGAAACTTTCAAGGAGGTGTTTTTAGTGAAGAGAACTTATCAACCAAAAAGAAGACAAAGAAGTGTAGAACACGGTTTTAGAAAAAGAATGAAAACTAAGTCAGGTAGAGCTATAATAAAGGCAAGAAGAAAAAGAGGAAGAAAAAAATTATCAGCATAGGCCGCTATTTAGGTGGCCTTTTTGTTACATCTTTTAAACAATATTTTTTGCTTACATGTAAGTATACCTAAGCATTTAGACAAGGGAATTTTTTTATTCCTTAATCACTTGTTTATGCTTCTAAGGAGTTAAATATGGAGAAAAGGTATAGATTAAGAAAAAATTTAGAGTTCGAAAAAGTATATATTTCTAAGAACAATTATTGGAATAGAAATTTAGTTTTGTACAAAAGAAAGAATAATTTAGAATATTCAAGGATTGGGATTTCAGTTTCAAAAAAGATTGGAAATGCAGTAATAAGAAATAAGGTTAAAAGACGTATTAGAGAAATTAGTAGGCTTCATTTACACAGGATAAAAGACGGGTATGATTTAATCTTTATTCCAAAGAAAAATGTAGTTGATATATCTTATGAAGAATTAGAAAGTGCTTTTATTCATATATTAAAGATATCAAATATGTTAGAAATTTGAAAGAATAGGTGTAAAAATGGCTAGAATAGCTATTTTTTTAATAAGATTTTACCAAAAATTTATATCTAAGTATATTTTAACAGGAAAAAATTGCAGATTTTATCCAACTTGTTCGGAATATTCTCTACAAGCATATAAAAAATATGGTTTTATAAAGGGATCTTATTTAACTATTAAGAGAATTTTAAAATGTCATCCGTTCCATGAAGGAGGAAATGATCCGCTTAAATGATAGGAGGTTTATTTAATACATGACAGCTTTTTTAGGAAATATAATGGGGGCTATATTAAGATTTGTATATGATTTTGTCTCGTCTATAGGGCATGAATCAATATATTTATCTTATTATGCTATAGCAGTTATTATAACTAGTGTAATTTTCAAAATGATTTTATTGCCAATTAGCTTACAACAAGCAAAATCATCTAAAAAGATGCAAGAGATGCAGCCGCTAACTAAACAAATTCAAGAAAAGTATAAGAATGATCCACAAACAATGCAAACAAAGATGATGGAATTATATAAAAAGCATGACTATAATCCTAGCTCTGGTTGCTTAGTTCTATTGATACAACTACCTATCATAATAGCATTTTTTGCTGTATTCAGAGAGCCTGCTACATATGCTTTTAAGGAGCCTGGCTTATATGAATCCATAAATAAAACATTTTTATGGATAAGTTCTTTAGAAAATCCAGATCCATTGATATGGGGTATGCCACTATTGTCTGCAGTAACTACATATCTGCAAACTAAAACAATGCCGTCAGCTGCTATAGGTGATGCAGCTGCAGCACAAACACAAAAAACCATGAATATGATGATGCCTGTTATGATATTTTTTATAACTAGAAGTTTTCCAGCTGGATTGGCTTTATATTGGGTAGTAGGTAATACATTTACCATCATTCAGCAATTAATATCTAGAAGGTCTTTACTCAAGGTGAAGGAGGAAAAATAGATATGAAATTTGTCGTTAAATCAGCTAGGACTGTCGAAGAAGCTTTAAAAGAAGCCTTAGATGAATTAGGAGTTAAAGAAAGTGATGTTGAGGTCGAAGTTATTGAAGAAGCAAGTAAAGGTTTATTCGGATTAATTGGTTCTAAAGAAGCAAAAATAATGGTATCTGTAATTAACGATCCAGTTGAAATTGCCGAAAATTTTATGGAAGAAATTCTGAAGCATATGAAAATTAAAGCAACTAGTTTGATAAAGGAATATGATAATTACCTTCATGTTGAGGTAATTGATATATCCTCTTCAGATTTAGGTATTTTAATTGGAAAAAGAGGAAATACATTAGATTCCATACAATATTTATTGAGTTTAGTTGTAAACAAAAATAGAGATGACTATTTGAGAGTGGTAATTGATAGTGAAAACTATAGGCCAAAGAGAGAAGAAACTTTAAAAAGACTTGCAAAAAAAATGGCTGAAAAAGCAAAGGCTATAAGAATACCTGTAAAGTTGGAACCTATGAATCCTTATGAGAGAAGAATTATACACTCTACACTACAAAATTTTGAAGGAGTAAATACTTATAGTGAAGGTGAAGAACCTTATAGAAGAGTAGTAATTGTTTCGAAAAGAAGTAATAGTTTATAGATAGTAACAACAAAGCCCATAAATTAATATTTTGGGCTTTTTTAATTAATAATATTGATGTAATATTAAATTATTGAAAGAGGTGATATTGTGTCAGAAACAATTGCAGCAATATCAACAGCTATTGGTGAGTCAGGGATAGGTATTGTTAGGATTAGTGGAAATGATGCTTTTAAAGTTGGATATAAAATATTTAAAGGTGCTAAGGTTCAAAAAGAAGAAGATATAGATAATAGAAAATTAACCTACGGTCATATTGTTGATGGTGAAAAGATTATAGATGAGGTTTTAATTGCCTTTATGAAAGGCCCATATACTTATACTAGAGAAGATATGGTTGAAATTTATTGTCATGGTGGAATAATCTCTGTTAGAAATGTCCTTAACCTAATATTAAGGTCTGGTGCTGGATTAGCTGAACCTGGAGAATTTACAAAAAGAGCATTTTTAAATGGTAGACTTGATCTGGCTCAAGCAGAGGCTGTTATTGACATAATTAATTCGAAGACTAATAAAAGTATGGAAGTTTCTTTGAATCAACTAGGGGGAACTTTATCTGCTAAAATTAAGGAAATCCGGGATATATTATTTGATATGATGGCCCATGTTGAAGTCTCCATTGATTTTTCAGATGAAGACTTAGATGTATCCTCCATACAAGATCTGGAGGACAAGGCACTTATTGTAAAGGAAAAAATATCTTCTTTACTTAGTACCGCAGATAGGGGTAAAATTCTAAGGGATGGTTTGAAAACAGTTATACTAGGTAAGCCAAATGTTGGTAAGTCATCCTTATTAAACGCTTTGCTTAGAGAAAATCGAGCAATTGTTACAGATATACCTGGTACTACAAGAGATATTATCGAAGAATATATTAATATTGATGGGATTCCTTTGAAAATCATTGATACAGCAGGTATAAGGGATACTTCAGATTTAGTTGAAAAAATTGGAGTTGACAAAGCTAGATTAATGGTTGAAGATGCAGATCTAATAATTGCTATATTTGATATATCAAGAAAGTTAACGGAAGAGGACATGGAAATCTTAGATTTAATTAGTGATAAGAATACTATTGTCTTGTTAAATAAGGTAGATTTATCTCAAGCTTTTGATGAAGATTACTTTAAGAATCACATTAAGAATAAAGAAATAATAAGCACTTCAATTTCAAATGGTCTTGGAATAGACAAGATTGAAAAAACTATTAAAGAAATGTTTTACTCAGGAGAAGTTGAAGTAAAATCTGATATAGTAGTAAATAATATAAGGCACAAAAATCAATTGGAAAAAGCCTACAATGATATAGAAAGCTTTATAGAAGATATTAAGAACAATGTACCAATTGACTGTTTAGATGTTGATTTAAAAAATTGTTGGAGGAATTTAGGGGAAATATCTGGAGAAACAATATCAGAAGATATTTTAGATAAAATCTTTTCGGAGTTTTGTATAGGAAAGTAGAAAAATCAATTCACAATTACAAGAGTTCAGTAGTGGACCCGGCTCAGAATGACGAATCGACCATAGTTGGCCCTAAGTGACACTGAAGTAGTCATTCTGAGACTAAGTCAAAGAATCTCGGGTTTTAATCTTTGAAGCTTAGACCCAAGAAATTATAAGTTGAGAACTGTGAATTGATATTATTAGAAAGGTGAAATAAATGGAAAAAATACAACCATTTTATGCAGATGAGTTTGATGTTGTAGTTATTGGTGCGGGGCATGCGGGTTGTGAAGCAGCCTTAGCTAGTAGTAGATTAGGTATGAAAACTCTTATTATGACTATAAGCCTTGATGCAATTGCTGCCTTGTCATGTAATCCAAATATTGGAGGAACAGGAAAGGGACATTTGGTTCGAGAGATAGATGCCTTAGGCGGTGAGATGGCCTTAAATATAGATAAATCATTTATCCAAAGTAGGATGTTAAACACATCTAAGGGACCAGCTGTTCATTCCTTAAGAGTTCAGGCTGATAAGCATAAGTATCAGACTGAAATGAAGAAGGTATTAGAAAATGAGCCTAATCTATTATTAAAACAAGGGGAAATAGTAGATATAATAATCGAAGATAATAAGGTAAAGGCTGTAATAACAAAAACAGGAGCAATATATAAGGCTAAAGCAATTGTTATAGCTACTGGAACCTATCTAAAGGGCAGGATATATATGGGGGAAGTTAATTATTCTTCAGGCCCTGATGGTAGATTTCCTTCTATTGACTTGTCTGATTCTTTAAGTAAAATAGGTATAGAACTTAGAAGAATGAAGACAGGGACACCAGCTAGGGTTCATAAAGATAGTGTTAATTTTTCAGTAATGGATATTCAGCCTGGAGATAGGGAAATTGTACCTTTTTCATTTTTGAATTTTGATAAAGAATATGATATAGACCAAGTCCCTTGCTATTTAACTTATACTACTGAAAAGGCACATGATATTATAAGAGAGAATTTACACAGGTCTCCAATGTATGCAGGTGACATTGATGGAATTGGTCCAAGATATTGTCCGTCAATTGAAGATAAGGTTGTTAGATTTGCTGATAAAAGTAAACATCAAGTATTTATCGAACCTGAAGGACTTGATACAAAGGAAATGTATGTACAAGGTGTTAGTACAAGCTTGCCTGTAGAAGTTCAGGAAAAGATTTATAAGAATGTTATTGGATTAGAGAATGTTCGTATAATGAGGGATGCATATGCAATTGAGTATGATTCAATTGATCCTACTATTTTAAAGAGAACATTGGAGCATAAAGAAATCAATAATTTATTTTTTGCTGGACAAATTAATGGATCTTCAGGATATGAAGAAGCTGCTGCACAAGGTTTAGTTGCAGGAATAAATGCTACACACAAGATTTGTGATAGAGAACCCTTTGTTCTTGATAGATCAGAGGCTTATATAGGAGTTCTTATTGATGATTTAGTTACTAAGGGAACAAATGAACCATATAGAATGATGACTTCTAGGGCAGAATATAGACTAACTCTAAGACAGGATAATGCGGATTTAAGATTGACTGAAAAAGGTTACAAAATAGGGTTAGCATCTGAAGATAGATATTATAAAATGTTAAGGAAAAAAGAAGCAATTGAAAAAGAATTAGAGAGATTAAAAAAAGTCATAATTGGCCCTACTGAGAAAAACAATATAGAATTAGAAAAAATCAAGACAAGTCAAATTAAAGGCCCTATTAGCCTTTATGAGCTAATAAGACGTCCAGAGGTACAATACGATAGCACAATCAACTTGGACGAGAATAGAGGGCATTTACAAAGGGAAGTAAGATTACAAGTAGAAACACAAATTAAATATGAGGGTTATATAAAAAAACAAATGATTCAAATTGAACAATTTAAGAAGCTAGAGAATAAAAAGTTATCTATTGATGAAGATTATTCATTGATAAAAGGTTTAAGTAATGAAGCACAACAAAAGCTCAATAGTATGAAACCAGATTCTGTTGGTCAGGCTTCTAGGATATCAGGTGTTTCACCTTCTGATATAAATGTTTTGTTAATATATCTAGAGCAAAAAAGAAGGAGTGTAAAGTCTAATGTCTAATATAGATACTTTAGTAAAGGGCATAAACAGTCTTGGCATAGAATTGGATTTGAATCAAAAAGATGCTTTTATTAAATATAAGGAATTATTAAAGGAATGGAATCAAAAGATAAATATAACCACAATAACTGACGATGATGAAATTGATATAAAACATTTTCTGGATAGTTTAACACCACTTTCGACAACTTTATTTGATGGTAAGAAAAGCGTAATTGATATTGGCACAGGTGGAGGATTTCCAGGTATTCCTCTTAAGATAGCCAGACCGGACCTAAATGTTTTACTACTAGATAGTCTGAATAAAAGAATTGTATTCTTAAATCATGTCTTAGAGCAATTAGGGTTAAAAAATATTGAAGCCCTGCATGGAAGGGCGGAAGAGTTAAGCAACAAGCCTTTATATAGGGAAAAGTACGACATTTGTATTTCAAGAGCAGTAGCCCAACTTAATACATTAAGTGAGTATTGTTTACCCTTTGTTAAAGTTGGTGGACATTTCATTTCTATGAAGGGCCCAGATGTAGAGGAAGAATTAGAAATGAGTAAAAAAGCCATAGGCCTTTTAGGAGGAAGAATAATCGACACTATATATGCAGAAATTCCTGAAAGTGATATAGTACATTCTTTGATAATAATTGAAAAAATAAAACAAACACCAACAAAATATCCTAGAGCTGGTGGAAAACCTAGAAAAAATCCTTTGTAAAATGAAGGAATTTGTATGAAAATAGTTGGGAAATAATAGAGGAGTTTTTGAGTAGATGTAGAAATATTTTATATAGACTATAGCCATAGAAAAGGGGATCTATATGAAATATTCTAATGAAATAAAGTATATTCCAATTAATTCTATAAGACCAAATCCTTATCAGCCAAGGAGAGACTTTAATCAAAAAGCATTAGATGAATTATCACAATCTATAAAAGCCTTTGGTGTAATTCAACCTATAAGTGTAAGGAGAATCAGCGATGATTATTATGAATTAATTGCCGGGGAGAGAAGGTTGAGGGCTTCAGAGCTTGCTAATATAACAAATATTCCTGCCATTGTTGTAGAATATAGGGACAAGGAATCGGCTATGATAGCACTAGTTGAAAATTTACAGAGGGAAAATTTAAACTTTATAGAAGAGGCACAAGGGTATAATAGTCTTATAGAGGATCACAGTTTCACACAACAGGATCTAGCTGAAAAACTAGGTAAATCACAGTCTACGATTGCCAACAAAATTAGATTATTAAAACTCCCAAAAGATATTCAGAAAAGCTTATTAGAATATAATTTAACAGAAAGACATGGTAGGGCACTTTTAAAGTTACCTGATGACACTTTAAGGCGTTGCGTATTGGAAAGAATTAAGGCAAATAATCTAAATGTAAGTAAGACTGAAAACTTGGTGGAAGACATGCTCTGTAGCTTAAGAGAAAAAGATGAAAAAACTGTAGAACAAAACATTAAATCTTTAGTTAATATAAGAATATATTTGAATACTATAAAGAAAGCATACAGGGCAATAAATGAATATGGTTTGAAAGCTGAATATAATGAAGAAGATAAAGGAGAATATGTCTTAGTAAAAATAAAGGTACCTAAGACTTTATAAAATAATAAATTAGCTTAATAATACAAAGTAATAAATGTTCCACGTGGAACATTTTTTTACTTTGTGTTTGTTTTATATATAAATTCTGTTATTATATATAATGAAGGCAATAAACTATTTAATAGAAAAGAGTATAAATTGGGGTGTAAGTGTGGGTAAGATAATATCAGTTTTCAATCAAAAAGGTGGTGTTGGCAAGACTACAACAACGATTAATCTGTCTGCTGGATTAGGTAAACTCGGCAAAAAGGTTTTGTTAGTAGATATTGATCCACAAGGTAATTCTTCAAGTGGATTGGGAATAGAAAAAAACAATCTGGAAGTATTGATTTATGATATACTAACTTCAAGTATTCCGGTTACAAATGGTATTTATACTTCTTCTGCAGAAAATGTGGACATCCTACCTTCAAACAATAATCTAGCTGGACTAGAGATTGAACTGGCACAAAAAGGGAACTGGGAGAAGACATTGTCAAAGGCCCTAGAGGATGTAAGAGATGATTATGACTATATTTTTATTGACTGTCCGCCCTCTTTAGGTATTCTGAGCGTTATTGGACTAGTTGCTTCTGATAGTGTGATTATACCTATTCAATGTGAGTATTATGCCCTTGAAGGAGTTAGTCAACTTTTTGAAACAGTTGAATTAGTAAAGAAAAATCATAATCCAAATCTAAATATTGAAGGTGTAGTTTTAAGTATGTTTGATGGTAGAACTAATTTATCTATACAAGTTGTAGATGAGGTAAAATCATTTTTTAGAGATAAGGTTTATGTGAGCATTATTCCAAGAAATGTTAGACTAGCTGAGGCTCCATCGTATGGACTTTCAATAATTGATTATGATGATAAATCTAAAGGGGCAGAAGCATATATGGATTTAGCTGAGGAATTTTTATTCTTACAAGATTAATCTTATTAAATCTTAGAAAGGGTGATTATTTGAGCGCTATAAAAAGAAGAGGTTTAGGAAAAGGTTTATCAGCCTTAATAGCTGATAAAGAATCAGTTGATACAATTCTCAGCGAAGTCAAAAGTAATGAAAAAATTGAAAACATAAGTCTTGATTCAATAATTCCAAAAGAAGATCAGCCAAGAAAATATTTTGATGATGAAGCTTTAAAAGAATTAGCAGATTCAATTCGAACTAATGGAATAATACAACCTATTATCCTGCGAAAACAAGTTAATAAGTATCAAATAGTTGCCGGGGAAAGACGGTGGAGAGCAGCTAAAAGCATTGGACTAAAAGAAATCCCAGCAATCATAAGAGACTTAGATGAAGTTGATGTAGCTAAAATTTCGCTAATAGAAAACATACAAAGAGAGAATTTAAATCCTATTGAAGAGGCAATAGCTTATAAAAATCTTATGGACAACTATGATTTAACACAAGAGGAACTTGGGAAAGCTGTTGGGAAAAGCAGGACATATGTCTCTAACAGTATCAGGCTTTTAAACTTAGATGATAGTATAATTAAGCTTATAGAAGAAGGCAAACTATCTAGCGGGCATGGCAAGGTTTTATTAGGGATTAAAGATAAAAAGGAGCAAATTGATACAGCAAAAAAGATAATTGATTTTGGTCTAAATGTTAGAGATACAGAAAATGAGGTTAGGAATACTAAATCAAAAACTAAAGACAAGAAAGGTAAAAATAAAGCCAATAAAAAAGAACCTTATATTACTGATTTAGAGGACAAACTTATGAGATCATTAGGCACCAAGGTAAATTTGATAATCGGTAATAAGAAAGGTAAAATTGAGATAGAGTTCTATGGAGATGATGATTTAGAAAGGCTATTGGACTTAATTACAGATTAATGTTCCACGTGGAACATTTTAGATTTCAGAGAGGAGCCTATGAAATATGGAAGTTAATATTTTTCAAGTTGATGCCTTTAGCTCAAGACCTTTTGGTGGAAATCCTACAGTTGTTGTATTAGATTCAAAAAACATAGACGAAAAGGGCATGCAAAAAATTGCTAATGAAATGAATACTATGCAAACAACATTTGTAAATCAACTAACAGATGATATTGTAAAAGCAAGATTTTTTTCACGAGTTTGTGAAGTAGACATATGTGGGCATGGTACCATAGCAACATTCTATACCATGGCTGACAAAGGTTATATTAGACCTATAGATAATGGTATAAAAAAGGTGACATTGGACACAAATATAGGTAAATTTAACGTAGAACTGAAGTATAGATTTGGAGAAGTAGAACATATATTTATGGAACAAGATAGGCCAAAATCCTATGGGTTCGTTGAAGATATAGAAGAAGTTTTGAAAGCCATGAACCTAAACAAATCTCAGATTGGTATTAATAATATATATTATAAACCAGAAATAATTTCCACTGGAAGCAAGAGTCTATTACTAGCTGTAAATAATAAATTTACCTTAGATAATATATCTATAGATTTCTGTGCCCTTAAAAGTGTATCTGAAAAACTAAATATAAGGAGTGTTCATGCCTTCTATTTGCCAAAGATTAATTCAGAGGAGGTCTATGCAAGAAACTTTTCACCCATAGTTGGTATGGATGAAGAGCCTGCAACAGGCACAGCCAGTGGAGCTCTAATATACTATCTAAAGAAAAATAATCTTATATCATCTAATGAAATTACCTCCCTACAAGGAGAGTCAATGAACAGACCAAGCAAGATATATAGCTTTATAGAGGAGGATAAAAACGGATATAAAGTTAAAGTAGGCGGAGACGCTGTTATTGTGATGGAAGGTATATTAAAATATTAAAGTTGACTAAACAAGTTTGAGAAAATAGGTTCAAATTTGCCTATACTATATAATAAGAATGGAGGAATAATATGTTAATTGAAAACACTCTAAAAGAATATGTAAATGCAGTACAAAGTGGTGACCCAACTCCAGGTGGTGGAAGTGTTGCTGCACTAGCAGGTAGTTTAGGAGCTGCCCTTACTAATATGGTAGGAAATCTTACATTTGGGAAAAAAGCATATAATGATCTAGATGGTGAAACACAAAAAAAACTAGAAGAAAACTTTAAAGAACTAGAAAAATCAGTTGATATTTTAATGGCAATTGTAGACGAAGATTCAACAGCATTTGACGGAGTTATGAATGCTTTAAAGATGCCTAAGGAAACAGATGAAGAAAAAGAGAATAGGTCAAAAGCTATTCAAGAAGGCTATAAAGAAGCTTTAATAGTACCTCTAAAATGTGCTAAAGAATGTCTTCATGTATTAGAATTACAAGAAGTTTTCGCCCATCATGGAAATATTAACGCTATTACAGATGTAGGAGTAGGAACCCTACTAGCATATACTGGTCTTGAAGGGGCTTTATTTAATGTATATATAAATTTAAAAAGCATAAAAGACGAAGATTTCAGAAAAGAAACTGAAGAAACAGCATATCAATTGTTATCAAAAGGTAAAATTCTAAGAGATGAATTACTAGAAGAAGTTTATAGGAGATTAAACTAAGAGAAGGGATTCCTTCTCTTTATTTTTCTATAAATATGATGTATCATATTAGTTAAATGATAATTCTATATAGGAGAGATATATATGGTGTATTTTGACAATGCTGCTACATCTTTCCCCAAGCCAGAAATTGTTTATGATTCAATAATGACAGCTATGAAAGAATATGGTGCGAATCCAGGAAGATCAGGACATAAAATGGCTTTAAAGTTAAGCAGGGGAATATACGATACAAGAGAAATGATGAGTAAACTATTTAATGTATCAAACCCAATGAACGTAATTATGACATTCAACGCTACAGAAGGTTTAAACATTGGTTTAAAAGGCATCTTAAAGGCCGGAGATCATGTAATAACAACTTCAATGGAACACAATTCAGTATTGAGACCATTAAGGTACTTAAAGAAATTTGGAATTGAACATACTATTGTTCAAGCTGATAATATGGGTAGAATTAATCCAATTGATATTAAGAAGGCTATTAAAAGTAATACTAAATTAATAATGAGCACACATATTTCTAACCTGACAGGAACAATAATGCCTATTGGAGAAATAGGAAAGATTGCAAAAGACCATGGTATTCTCTATATGGTAGATGGATCACAATCTGCTGGAGTATACGATATTGATATTCAAAAATTGAACATAGATTTACTCGCTTTTCCAGGTCACAAGGGTCTTCTTGGACCTCAGGGTACAGGTGCTCTATGTATAAGAGAAGGAATTGAATTGGAAAGCTATATTCAAGGCGGTACAGGAAGTGCATCCCATTCCTTAGACCAACCTGATATATTACCAGACAAGTTTGAAAGTGGGACTGAAAATGGGCCTGGCATAATTGGATTGGGAGCTGGTATTAAGTACATATTAGATAGAGGTATGGACAATATTAGGCAACATGAAGAAAATTTGACTAAACACTTTATAGATGAGGCTTCAAAAATAGATGGAATAAAAATGTACGGTCCTCTAAATATTAAAGAGCAAGCAGCAGTAGTAGCCCTTAATATAAAAGACGCTGACTCTTCAGAAGTATCCTATATATTAGACCAAGAGTATGATATCGCTGTTAGGCCTGGACTTCACTGTGCTCCACTAGCACATGAAACTATAGGTACTTTAGATCAAGGAGCCGTAAGATTTAGCTTTGGTGCCTTCAATACACATGAAGAGATTGATTATTGTATAAAAGCATTAAAAGACATAGCTAAGGAAGTTTAGATGGGAGAACATTAGATGGAATTTATTGAGTTAATTAGAAAATTTATAATAATTTATAGTATAGAGATTATTATAGGATTAATAGTAAGTATATTATTGCTTTTTATCACTGTAATTGTATTGATTTATAAGGGAAGAAAGCTAAAGGAAAATTATACTGCCCTGGTAAGGGGCATGAATGGCATAAATATAGAAGATCTACTAATAAGAACAGACAGGGATATCAAAGATATTCAAAGAGATATACAATTATTTCAACAAAGTCTAAACAATATGGAGACAAAGTTAACATTTGCTATCCAAAAAATTGGATTTATTAGATATAATGCCTTTTATGATATGGGAAGCCAATTAAGCTTTTCAATTGCATTGCTAGACAATTTTCAGAATGGATTTGTATTTACAAGTATTTATGGTAGGGAACAATCAGTTTGCTATGCAAAACCAGTAAGAGATGGAGAAAGTAATATACCCTTATCAGCTGAAGAAATNATAGCTATAGAAAGAGCTATAAAAGGAGAGAATATAGATTTTGCTAATGAAAAATTGATAAAAGCCTATAGAGTAACAAATTAAATTTTCTTAATAAGTTGTTACTTATGTAGTGATATTTACTTGTATGGCTTAAACCATTGAAATTACATAACTACACCTATATGTATATATTACCAACTTTAACAAATAATATATTATAAAAGTTGAATTTATTTAAGGCTATGATATAATACATGTTAGTTAGTTACAAAATGGTTACAAATTTCAGAACTAATGATTATACAAGTTTGGAGGGGTTATATATGAGCGAACTAAATTCGCCATATTCCAAAAGACTCTTAGCATATTTTATGGTAGCAGTCATAATAGTCTTAGGATTTATTGCCTATAAGAATAATGAAATAAAAACTAGAGCTTTTGCAGTGTACTTGGAAGAAGAACAAATAGGAATAGTTAGAACTGAAGAAGAGGCTTTATATATAATCGAAGAAATAGAAAATAATTTATCAAATACATATAGTGCTAAATGCATACTGGATAAAGACTTAACTTTTGAAGCAACCCATGCTAAAGATGAAGAATTATCTAGCGCTAAAGAATTGAAAAGTACAATATCATCAAAATTAGATTTTCTTGTAGTTGGCTATACAATAAGTATAGATGGTCAAGATGTAGGAACTGTAAAGACAGAAAAAGAAGCTGAAGATATTGTTGAATCAATGAAAAATCAGTATACGAGCAATGTAGAAGGGGACCTTAAGGAAGTTGAATTCCTAGAGGAAGTAAAAATAAAAAAAGATGAAGTGCCTTTAAACAAATTAACTCCAAAGGAAGACTTATTTCAATATATAAATTTAGGGGCAGATGAAATAAAAACCCACCTTATTGAAGTAGGAGAAAGTTTTTGGACCATAGCAAAGATGTATAATATGGGAGTTGATGATCTCATAGAAGCAAATCCAGACAAGAATCCTGAAAGATTGCAAATAGGAGATGAAATAAAACTCGTAATACCAACATCTTTAATGACTGTTGTTACGGTAGAAAATGTAGAATACGTAAAAGACACGGATTATGAAACTATAGTAGAAAATGATGATTCTATGTATAAAAACCAGCAAAAAATAAAGGTTGAAGGTGAAAAAGGCCAATCACACATAGTATCAAACAAAATTAAACACAATGGTAGATTAGTAGATGAAGAGATCTTAGAAGAAAAAGTCCTAAAAGAACCTATTGATGAATTAGTTGTTAAAGGAACAAAGGAAATTCCTAAGACAATGGCCACAGGGGTTTTTGCAATGCCTACTAGGGGAAGATTTTCATCAGGATATGGAAGTAGATGGGGTAGAATGCATAGGGGCATAGATATAGCTGCAAAGACAGGTACTCCAATTAATGCTGCTGATGGAGGCAAGGTAACCTTTGCTGGACGACAAAGTGGATATGGATATATGGTAGAAATAGATCATGAAAACGGATATAAGACAAGATATGCTCATTGCAGTAAATTGTTTGTTAGCAAAGGCGATAGGGTATATAAGGGTGAGCATATAGCCAATGTAGGCAATACTGGTAGATCAACTGGCTCACATCTTCATTTCGAAGTATTAAAAAATGGAGTTCATGTCAATCCAAGTAAATATGTTAAATAATAAGGACGGAAAGCTTTCCGTCTTTTTTATATCCATCAAACATAAAATAGGGTATAATGAATAATAATTTATCTTTTCGATTGTGGTGATAATATGATTAGCAATATAGAATTATTAATTAGATTGTTGTTGGCGGCTTTAATAGGAGCCGCAATAGGATTTGAAAGAGAAGTAAACAATAGGCCAGCTGGACTTCGTACCCATATACTTGTTTGTCTTGGGGCTGCCTTGATTACCTTAACTTCTATCTATGGTTTTGATGGAGGGGATCCAGGAAGACTTGCAGCACAAGTGGTTAGTGGTATTGGTTTTATTGGTGCTGGTACAATATTAAGAACAGGAAATCATATAAGGGGCCTTACAACAGCTGCTAGTCTTTGGGTAAGTGCTGGACTTGGAATTGCAATAGGTACAGGAAGTTATCTTTCAGCAATAGTTACAGCAGCTATAGTCTTATTAGCCCTTGTTCTCCTTAGCGATTTTGAAGATAAGGTAGGTTTAAGATCATATAATAAAGTAGTAGTTGAAGCTATAGGTAGGCCGGGTCTTTTAGGGGATATTGGAAGCTTATTTGGAAGCTTGTATATTACTATCAAGAATATTTCAATATCTGAAAATGAACAAAGGAATAGAGAAAAAGGGAAGAACTTAATAAGCATAGCCTTATTCATAAGAATACCAGACAATTTAGATATTTCGCAGATAATAGAAGAACTTTATGAAATTGAAAGCGTAACAAATGTTATTTATGAAGACAAAAGAATANATAGGCAATAAAATATGATTAGTATTAAAACAAGCTATAAAAAAGTCAAAAGACTTTTTATAGCTTGTTTTTTAATAGAAGGTTGCCTTGATTTCAAGGAATTCTTCAATACCGTATTTTCCGCCTTCACGGCCTATACCAGAATGCTTAAATCCTCCAAAAGGGGCCTTATGGGTAAAGTTACCCTCATTAACAACTATATTACCAGTTCTGATTTGTTTAGCTACCATTTTAGCAGACTCATNAGGACCAAATACTGCACCAGATAATCCAAATTGGGTGTCATTAGCTATACTTATAGCTTCCTCAACTGAATCATAGCATATAACAGATAGTACAGGACCGAAGATTTCATTTCTAGCTATTTCCATATTATTGTTAACATCAACAAATACTGTTGGAGAAACATAGTAGCCTTCAGATTCTTTTGGAACTTCTCCTACAAGAAGGCTTGCACCTTCTTCGATACCTTTATTTATATAATATGATACCTTATCAAACTGCTTCTTTGATGCTAATGGTCCCACTATTGTATCTGCTTCATTAGGATTTCCAACCTTGTACTTTTTTGACTTTTCTATAATCAATTCTTCAATTATTTCTTTTTCTTCTCTTGGTATTATGAGTCTACTTAGGGCACTACATGTTTGACCAGTGTTTAGAAATACCTTGTCTAACACCTTAGTAAGTGCTAAGTCATAATCAGCCCCCTTTAGAATAATTCCAGGGGATTTACCTCCTAATTCTAAGGTAAGTCTTTTTAGATCATCCATTGCCAATTTCCCAACTTCTATGCCAGCACTAGTTGAACCAGTAAGAGTAACCATATCTACATCTTTATGGGTGGCTAGTATGTTTCCAACTTCAGAACCTTTACCAGTAACAAGGTTAAAAACGCCTTCAGGAAAAGCAACCTTATCTATTGCTTCTGTTAGTTTAACAGCAATAAGTGGGGTTTTTTGACTAGGCTTTAAGACCATAGTATTTCCTGCTAATAAGGCTGGAATTAACTTTTTAATAATCTGACCAAATGGGTAGTTCCATGGAGTAAGGGCAGCGACAACCCCTACAGGTTCTTTCGTTACAATATAGCCAGGGTATCTTTCTTCGAATTCGTAGTTTTCTACTATCTTTATATAATCTTCTATATTTAATAGATAAGGCATTATATGAGTATTTAAAGCAAAACTTCTGCTACTACCTAATTCCATAACTACAATATCTGCTAATTCCTCTTTAATATTGATTAGCATATCAAAAAGCTTTTGAACAAAGCTTACTCTATCTTCTAAAGGCCTAGTTGACCAAGGCACAAAAGCCTCCCTTGCAGCCTTTACAGCCATATTAATATCGTCTTCATTGGCAGCAGGAACACTTCCAATAATAGTTTTATTTGCTGGATTTTCCACCTCTATAATACTAGTAGAATTTGGCTCAACCCATTTACCATTAATATATAGTTTTTTATAATGCAATTAAATCCCTCCTTCATTTATTTATATCCATATTATATCATTAATAACAAATATAAGATGGTTGGTCTTGTAATAGGACTGGAAAACACAATAATTAAGCAGCTTAGAAATAATAAAAGTAAACTCTATAATTGGCTTCTAATAACTAGAATTTGAATAAATCTGAAATCATTGACATTTGCAGCTTATTAAAATATGATGTAAATAAAAAACTATAATAGCCTCATTCCTGCTAGGTGGGATGGGGATTTAGGGGTGATTAAATGAGAATAGAAAAAGTTAGTATTGTAGGAATGGGAGCCTTGGGAATATTATTTGGTGGCTTTTTGACCAAGAAAATTGGTAAAGAAAATGTAGAGTTTATTGCAAATAGAGATAGGATTAGGAAATTCCAAGAATTAGGTCTTACTAGTAACGGAAAACCATGTGATTTTAATCTTGTAGATGAAGAAGAAAAAGGAAAACCCGCAGACCTTTTAATATTTGCTGTTAAAGCAGGGGATTTAGAAAGCTCTATAAAAACAGCAAAAAACAAGATTTCGGATAAGACAATCATTATATCATTACTGAATGGAATCACCAGTGAGGAGATAATTGGGGAGGCCTATGGTAAGGAAAAAATTATACATACAATTGCTGAGGGAATGGATCCTGTTAAAATTGGCAACAAGTTTACCTATACTAATCTAGGCTATCTCTGTATCGGAATTATGGACAAGACTGTTGAATTAGAAGAAAAATTGGAGGCTCTTGTAGACCTCTTTGAAAGAAGTGGATTACCATACAAGTTAGAGTCAGATATCAAGCATAGGCTATGGAGCAAATTTATGTTGAATGTTGGGGTCAATCAAGTAGTTATGATTTACCAGGGAACCTATGATACTGTACAAAAACCAGGGGAAGCTAGAGAAATGATGAAGTCAGCTATGAGAGAGGCATTAGTATTGGCTAATGCTGAAAATGTAAATGTTACAGAAAAGGATTTAAAATATTATGTAGATTTAATAGATACTCTAAATCCTAATGGTATGCCATCTATGAGACAAGATGGATTAGCAAAAAGAAAATCTGAGCTAGAGCTTTTTTCAGGGACTATTTTGAAGCTAGGAAAAAAACACAATATTCCAACTCCAGTTAATCAAAGAATCTATGAAAAGATATTAGAAATAGAGAGCCTCTACTAAAATAATGCAAAGGTCAAAATGACCTTTGCATTATTTTCTATATTCTGTTACACCATTTGTATCCATCCATATTTTTTTAGCATTCATTAAAATGTCTATATCCTTATCTCTAAATCCATAAATCCTAGAATAGGAGTTTTGGAAATCAAATAAATCATTATATGTCAGAAATGGATATTCAACTAAGCCATAAGAACCATCAGGGAAATATGCATATTCTAAATTATTATCATTCTTTATCCAACCATCTCTTGTGTTTTTAACTCCTTGAAGCATTTTCAAGGCAATCTTCTCAAATTCCTTATCATTAGTAAATTCAAAGATTTGTAGGTACCAGTCAGCAGCAAATATTTGATGGTTTAAAGATACATGAACAGGTTTGATATCTTCATCATAGCCGTAATCTTCAACGAGCCAACCCTCATTTCCTACATTGTCATATATGCTATAGTGATTTGCCATAATATGCCTAGTATAATAGGATGCAAGTTTTTCGTATGCTTCTTTAAATTGTGGATATTTAAATTTCTTGTAGGCATTAAGATAGGTTTCACCCATATCTGCATTGAATCTTGTATCAAAAAATCCAGCCCCTATACCATAATCCTCTTTTAGCCAATCACTTTGGGGTAATGTTGGGAAAAATCCTTCCTCATTTATATTATCAATACCTATAAAGAGGTATGATTTTGCAAGAATATTGGCTGCCAAGCTACCACCTGTGTTCACCCATGATTGAACTATATACATAGATGGATTTCTCCAATATGAAGTAGGAGTAGATGGAGTATAGGATGAAGGACTTTTGTAATAATAACCATCTTCACATAGGCGAGCCATATTAGTTAGATCATAATTAGACCAAATATTTTTTTGGTCATTGTTATTTAAATCTATTAGTTGATTATCAGAAGCTAGGCCCCATAATATACCATGATAGTCGTCCAGATTTTTAAACCTATATTTTACTCTGAAATAGTCATTTTCTTTTGTAATAGAAACAGGATATGTATCAGAGCTGGTATCCTTAGTACCATAATCTAAATCTTTATAAGAATAGGCCTGGGATATAATCATACTATGTTTATCAGTTTCTAGGTATAATATCGAATCAAGTGGCAAAAACCCATCTTCAAGGCTTGTGGTATGCATTTTTTTATCTTTGAAAAATGTTACACTTCCATTGTTCCCAGGTATAAGATAGCTTGACTCATAATATCCATTATTGGTATTGAAATTTATCCTTCTTATAAAAAAGTGACCTTCCCCAGAGAATTGAAAATTTCTTTGAATATAATTATAATCTGTAGCCTTTACACTAATGCTAGTGTCTTTCACATTAGCATCTTCAAAATTAACTTTATTCTCAATAATTGGTTTAGAAGTGGCCATAGTAAATGGGTTGCTTATTATTAATGCTAAATAAATTAGAATTATACATATAATAAGCCTTAGCTTTTTAATTATTCTCATATTA
>JGI24712J26585_10001563_pt1 | contig 19507 bp, 15 predicted proteins | sample BioPla3DNA2_FD_26585 | JGI IMG/M metagenome (IMG submission 26585) | reverse complement strand
AATCTTTCTTTAAAAGCATTGCTTAATTTTATTAGAAAGCACACTTGCTCCCAAAACTAAACCTACTTCTGTTTTAGATATATCTTCTAGGTTATAAATATATTTTGTATAATCTAATATCAATATATTAATTCCTACAAAAATTAAAAGAATTATTGTTAAAAAATATATTATGTATTTCTTCATTATGTTTATTCAACAGTAACACTTTTTGCTAAATTACGAGGTTTATCAATATCTCTTTTTAAAAACAAAGCAACATAATATGCAAATAAATGGAGCGGTATCGTCACTAAAAATGGAGTTAAACATTCAAGTGTTTTTGGAATATAAATTACATCATCTACAATGCTCTTTATTCTTTCGTCCCCCTTAGTTGCAATTGCAATCACCTTTCCATTTCTAGCTTTAACTTCTTCAATGTTTGAGATCATTTTATCATAAACAGAGCCTTTTGTGCATATTGCAAACACAGGACAATTTTCATCTATTAAAGCTAAAGGACCATGTTTTAATTCTCCTCCAGCAGTTCCTTCTGCGTGGATATAGGAAATTTCTTTAAGCTTTAAAGCTCCTTCAAGCGCAACTGGATAATTAAACTTTCTTCCTATAAACCAAAAATTATTATACTTAGCATACTTGTTTGCAATTTCTTGTATCTTTTTAAAATCTCCTAATATGAGATCTCCTTTCTGAGGCAATCTTTTAAGCTCGTTAATTATACTTTTTGCCTTTTCTTTACTTAAATTTCTTTGTCTTCCTAAAAATATAGATACCATTAAAAGCACTGTTAACTGTCCCATAAATGCTTTTGTTGAAGCAACAGCAATTTCAGGACCACACCTTGTATAAACACCCCCTTCTGTTTCCCTTGTTTGAGTAGAACCAATAACATTTGTAATTCCAAGAGAAAGTACTGAAGCCTCTTTCATCTTTTTAAGACTAGCTAAATTATCAGCTGTTTCCCCTGATTGAGAAACAAAAAAAGCAGCATAGATAGAGCCTAACCCTACATTCCTATAACGAATTTCAGAACCCATATGAGCCTCTGCATCCACTCCCGCAATTTCTTCCATTAAATACTCTCCTATCTTAGCTGCATGATATCCAGTACCGCATCCTATTAAATATATTTTTGTACTTTTTTTTAACCTTTCTTTTACATTTTCTAAACCTCCCAGCTTCACATTATTTTCAAGCAATCTCCCTTGTATCGCATTTTCTATAACTCGTGGCTCTTCCATAATTTCTTTAAGCATAAAATGCTCGTACTCTCCCTTACTTATCTCATCACTTTCCCAATCTATAGTTTCAACCTTTTTTTCTTTGAAAATTGAAAAATCATCTTTTTTAAGAACAGCTATTTCATTATCATCTAACGTCACTATTTTCTTGGTATAATCCACAATAGCTGAGGCATCAGAAGAAACAATGTGCCCATCTTNGCATATCCCTATAATAATAGGAGAGGATAATTTAGCAACTACTATTTTTTCATTATCTTTTTTAGANATAACAGCAATACCATAACTCCCCACTATTTTTCTCAAAGCTTTTTTAGTAGCTTCTTCTAAGTTTCCTTTAAACTCTTCACTTATTAAATGTGCAATAACTTCTGTGTCTGTATCTGANTTAAATTTNTGTNCTTTTTTAATTAATTCATCTTTAAGCTCTTTATAATTTTCAACAATTCCATTATGAACAACATAAATCCCTTTATATTCATGCGGGTGAGTATTTATCTCACATACTTTCCCTACAGACCCCCAGCGATTATGACCAATCCCTAAGCTACCTAAAAAACAATCTTTATCATTTGCAATCCTTCCCACTTTCTTTTTTAAAAAAACATTCTCATTATCAAAAACACATATTCCATAAGAATCATATCCTCTATACTCTAATCTTTTTAATCCATTAATAATAATTGGATAAGCTTGTTTTTTTCCGATATAACCAATAATTCCACACATAAAATTAAATCACTATATTAATTAATTTAGGAGGGATAAAAATTACTTTTCTAATTTCCTTTCCCTTTATCCATTTTAAAACTTTCTCATTATTAAGTGTAATTTCTTTTAATTCTTCTTCTTTTAATTCTACTCCCACCTCAACCTTTTCTCTAACCTTTCCATTTACTTGAATCACTAATTCCATTTTATCTTGAACTATTAAACTTTCATCATATTCAGGCCACTTTTCTTCATGAATATAATTTTCTTTTCCTAAAATCTTCCATAACTCTTCTGTCATATGAGGAGCAAATGGATAAAATATTTTTAACACATTTTCAATTGTTTTTAAAGAAACTTCGTATTTCCTTTTTTCTATAAAGTTTAAAAACTCCATAAAAAAAGCAATTGCAGTATTGAATTTCATTTCTTTCAAGTCCTCTTTTACCTTTTTAATTAAAATGTTTTCCTCTCTTAACACTTCTCTTGAAGATTCAATATCATCATTATCTCTGCAATCTAAGCAAACATTCCAAAATCTATTTAAAAATCTTGAAACTCCTTTAACCCCTTGCATATTCCAAGCAATTGCATCAAAAAATGGTCCCATAAACATTTCATAGACTCTTAAAGTGTCTGCTCCATATTCATCAATAATATGAGAAGAAGAAACTGTGTTTCCTTTTGATTTACTCATCTTTTGAGCATCATACGCAAGAATTAAACCAACATTCCTTAATTTCTTAAATGGTTCTTTTTCCGAAACCACATTAATATCATATAAAAACTTATGCCAAAATCTTGCATATAAAAGATGAAGTACGGCATGCTCTGCCCCTCCAACATACAAATCAACTGGCATAAAATGTTTTTCTTTTACCCTATCAACAATCTCCTTATTATTATAAGGATCAATAAATCTTAAATAATACCAACAAGACCCAGCCCATTGAGGCATTGTGTTTGTTTCTCTTTTTGCCTCTTCGTTACATATCGGACACTTAACATTTACCCACTCAGAAATATTAGCTAAAGGAGACTCCCCCGTGTTAGTTGGCTCATACTTTAAAACCTTTGGAAGCCTTAAAGGTAACTCNGATTCAGGAACAGGAACTATTCCGCATTTAGGGCAATGAATTAAAGGAATAGGTTCTCCCCAATAACGTTGTCGAGAAAATATCCAATCTCTTAATTTATACTTTACTTCTTTTCTAGCACCTAAATAATTAACAATTTTTTCTTTTGCCAAATTAGAATCTAACCCATTAAATTCGCCCGAGTTAATAAGAACTCCTTCGCCTGTATAAGCTTCTTTTCTAACCTCTCCACCTTTAATAACTTCAACAATATCTAAGTTAAACTTTTTAGCAAATTCAAAATCTCTTTCATCATGTGCAGGAACAGCCATAACCGCACCAGTACCATAATGCGCTAAAACATAATCAGCCACAAAAACAGGTACCTCCTTTTTATTAATCGGATTGATTGCACTGACTCCTAAAAGCCTAACCCCTGTCTTATCTTTTACTTCCGCTATTCTCTCTCTTTCACTTTTTAACTTTACTTTATTCAAATACTCTTCAAGCTCTTCCTTATTCTTTATTCTATCCTTTAATTTTAAAACCAAATTGTGTTCAGGCGCAAGTACAATATAAGTGCAACCAAACAATGTATCAGGTCGTGTCGTAAAAACATCTACTTTCTCATCATCTACTCCAAATGTAATTACAGCTCCTTCAGATTTTCCAATCCAGTTTCTTTGCATTTCCTTTATCTTTTCCCCCCAGTCTAAATCGTCTAAATCATTAAGCAATCTTTCTGCGTATTTAGTAATTCTTAAAACCCATTGCCTTATTCTTCTCTGCTCTACAGGAGTTCCGCATCTTTCACATTCACCATTTATTACTTCTTCATTAGCTAATCCAGTCTTACACGATGGACACCAATTAATTGGCATATTAGCTTCATAAGCCAATCCTTTTTCAAACATTTTTAAAAATATCCATTGTGTCCACTTGTAATATTCAGGGTCTGTTGTATTAATTTCTCGCCCCCAGTCATAAGACAAGCCCACTTCTTTCATTTGCTTTTTTATACTTAAAATATTTTGCTTTGTAATTATTTCAGGATGAGTTCCTGTTTTTATTGCATAATTTTCAGCAGGAAGACCAAAGGCATCCCAACCCATTGGATGAAGAACATTAAAACCTTGCATTCTCCTAAATCTTGATAAAATATCTGTAGCAACATACCCCTTAAAATGACCAACATGAAGACCTGCCCCAGATGGATATGGGAACATATCTAGAATATAGCATTTAGGCTTTGAGGAATCATCCTCTGTTTTAAAAACATTCTTTTTCTCCCATTCAAGTTGCCACTTTTTTTCAAAGTTTTTAGGTTCATATTTCATGTTTTGAGCATAACAAAAAAAAGGGTTTTAGTAAATAAACCTTGCTCTTATGTAATTCTTAAGTAGAAAAATTGTATCAGCTTTTAAATGGCTCTTAATCCATGCTTTTTCCTTTTCAGTACTAATCAGATCACCTAATCCTTGCATTATTTGAGTATCTTTTACTCCTGAAATAAGCTCTACACATTCATTTAAATAATCCTCCAAGTCTTTCCCTGTTCTCTTTTTAATTATAGTTTCATTAATCTCCCAATTATGCTTAATAAAAAAATGAACATCATAAATATCGCGCATAGCTAATTGTTTTCTTGAAGTTAAAGCAACCAGCTTACTTGAAAATAAATAATCCTTTTTAGCAACTAAAATTGGAATGCCAATATAATCTTTTATTTCATAATACTCTCTATCTACTCCTCTTGTATTAATTTCAATTTTAATATTCCTATCTTCGTCTCCATAAGAAAGCAAAGCAAAAAGTGTATACCTTTTAATGTGTTTATTCTTAACCTCTCCATATTTATTTAAAACAAATATTATTCTTTCAAAAACTTTTTCTTTGTTTTCTTTACTAACTTGAATCAAATCAAAATCTAAATCAACTGAGAATCTATCCAATTCATAAAAGAAATAAGCACAAGTTCCTCCTTTAAATCCCAAAAGAGAGCTTATCAAAGTGTCAGTGTATATGTCTTTTAAAATCTGTCCCATTATTAATTGATGTTTTTCCTTATTCAGCATATTTCTTTAATCGTTTTATTAATTCTTTGTTATTATAAATATGAACAATTTTATTACACTTTTCAAAATCAATTAAATCTAGGTTGTCAAAATAATAATCTGGGAATAAATAAATCATATCTAAAAAAGCTCTTTCAACTGTGGCAATACTATAATTATCTTTTAAAATAATACCAGTTGAATTAAAAAGCACAATCTCTTTTAACTTTCTAAAGCTAAATTTATGCCCATCTATTGCCATAGTTCTTGACCATCTAGAAGCTACAAAAGTTGTATCATAATGTTGAAATATAACACCTGCTTCTCTTAAAACTGTTTCAAAACTAATATATGAAGGAATATAAATACTAGTGGCTAATTCTTTTAAATTATAATCTTCACTCTTTGCAAACACGCCTCGCCTAAGCCTGATTAAAACTCCTTTTTTAACATAATAAAATATTTTTTCATTTAAATTCTTTTCCCCCCAAATCAAAGCTAAATCCTTAGTTGTTAAAATTGTTTTAGAAACTCTATATAATTTTACAATTAAATTATTCATATTAAAAAATGTTTGATAGTAATTAGAATATTTAACATTTCCATTCTATATTATTTAAAATCCCGTGTCAAAATCTCTTTCTCACCTTTTACCCTCCTTCCTCTCATAATAAACTTACCATTACACATTACATCTTCTACACATTCACTGTTGGCAGAATAAACTAAATCTGAAATAAAATTAAATCCTGGTTTAAAATATGATTTTTCTAAATTAACAAAAACTAAATCTGCTAAATATCCCTTTTCAACCTTTCCTATTTTTTTACGTAAAGCAAGCCCTCCATTTTCTGTAGCGGACTTAAAAACATCTTCAAAAAAACAAGAACAAGGGTCAATATTATTTATCTTTTGTAAAAGTGCACCCACTTTCATTTCTTCCATCATATCTAAATTATTGTTTGAACCTGCTCCATCTGTTCCTAAACACACATTAATTTTCTTTTTCAAAATATCATCAAACCTAAAAACCCCTGAAGCTAATTTCATATTAGAACATGGATTATAAACTAGAGAACATTTTTTCTCTCTTAAAATTTCAAGCTCTTCATTGTTTAACCAAATTGAATGAGCAAAAACACATCTTTCATTTAAAAGCCCGATTTCATTTAAATAATTCACTGGGCGCTTTCCATATTTTGAAATACAATCTTGAACCTCTTTAAAAGTTTCGGATAAATGCATATGAATCAACATATTGTTTTTCTCTGCAATCTCTTTTACCCATTTTAAAACCTTTAAAGATGCTGTATAAATTGCATGCGGTGCAATTGCAAAATCAATTAAATCTGTTTTACTAGGAATGTCAAACTCTTTAACTCTTTCAAAATTACTATCATCTACAGATATTCCAACCACTGCCCTTACTCCCATTTCCTCAATTGCTTTTACAGTTTCCAAAACACCTTTTAAATAATACATTTCATTTACAAAAGTTGTTCCTGACTTTATCATTTCAATTAATCCTAATTTAGTTCCAAAATAAATATCTTTACTAGTTAGCTTTTCCTCAGCAGGAATAATTTTATTAAAAAGCCATTCATCAAAACAAATGTCATCCGCAAAACCTCTAAAAAGTGTCATTCCTAAATGCGTATGTGCATTAACAAACCCAGGAATAACTGCATACTTTCCTTTGTAATCAATAACCTCAAAATTCAAAGCATTAATACTATCTTCTATTTTCTCAATCTCATTTTCTTTAATTAAAATATCTTTTTTACTCCCCTTTAAAATTACATTCTTAATTAAAATATTCATATCTTAAATAATTTTAAACTATTGCAATAAACTTCTTTAGAAATATCTTCTCCTTTTATCTCATTGATTTTATCCATTACAAACTTAACTCCAAGCGGATTATTTCTTTCTTCATAAAATAATGGCGGGGTTAAATATGGGCAATCTGTTTCAATTAAAATTCTATCTTTAGGTGTATTCTCAATTATTTTGTCTAAATTCATTTTAAATATTATTCCATTAAATCCAATATAAAAACCTAAATCTAAAAACCTTTTTAAATAATTTAAATTCCCCGTAAAGCAATGCAAAACACCTTTTACATTTTTATCTTTTAAAATTTCATATGTGTCCTCAAAAGCTTTTCTGGAATGAACAATTAAAGGCAGATCTGTTTTTTCTGCAAGTTCAATATGTTTTAGAAAATATTCCCTTTGTTTTTCCTGATTAAAGTTCTCATAAAAATAATCTAAACCAGTTTCTCCAATCGCAACCACCTTTTTGCTCTCTAAAAGCTCTTTAAAATCAAACTCTTCTTTCTCTACATTTAAAGGATGAATTCCTAGCGAAGCATAAACTCCATAAGCATATTTTTCCGCAATTAAAACAGCAGTTTTGGAATTATTGAAAGTAGTCCCAACATTTATCATTNAAATTTGATTTAGCAAGCAATTTTCTATTATGGAAAATCTATCTTTCTCAAAATCTTTAAAATTTAAATGCGTATGTGTATCTATAAATTTAGTCATATTTAATTCTCGGAAAAAGCATTTCTCTTGATAAGACATTTATCTTAGTCTTGTCTTCCCCTAAAAACTTTGAAATCTTTTCTGAAGTTTCTGGCAAAAACGGCTCTAGCATAAAAGCAATTTTTCTTAATGCTAAAACCAACTTAGAAAATATTAAAACAAGCTCTCTTTTATCAGTAATTTCCCAAGGCTTTCTCTCCTCTATATACCCATCTAACTCCTTTTGCATTTTCCAAATTAANGCCAAAGCTTCATTAAATTCAAACGCCTCTAAATGCTTATTACATTTTAAAATATAATCTTCGTATTCATTAAAATAAATTATCTCTTCTCCTATTAAATCTTTTTTTACTATTAAAGTTAAAATCCTAGAAACTAAATTCCCAATTCCCGATGATAAATCTGCATTATATTTTTTCTCAAATTTTTCATAAGAAAAGTCTCCATCCCCTGTTGGCTTAAATTCACTTAAAAGGAAATATCTAACTGGGTCTTTTCCATATTTTAAAACTAATTCAAAAGGGTCAATTACATTTCCAATGCTTTTACTCATTTTTTGATTATTAACTGTAATAAAACCATGCGTCATTATTTTAGAAGGAAGTTTCAACCCAGCTGATAAAAGCATCGCAATCCAATATATTGCATGAAATCTAAGAATATCTTTTCCAATAATATGAGTAGTCTCCCCTTTCTCCCAAAACTCATTAAAGTTTTTTTCATTATTAAAATATCCTAAAGCTGTAATATAATTCGAGAGTGCATCAAACCAAACCCACATTTTTTGTGATGAATCTAAGGGAACATCAATCCCCCAACCCCTAGCTCTTTTACTTGTTCTTGAAATACAAAAATCTTGAAGACCTGATTTAATAAAACTTAGCATTTCATTTTTCCTTTGCTTTGGAATAATTTCAACTTCATTATTCTCAATTACCTGGAGTATTTTATCTTCATACCTACTTAGCCTAAAAAAATAATTTTCTTCTTCAATTTCTTCTAGTCGAGTTTTATGTATTGGACAGCATCCATCCATTAATTCCTCTTCTTTAAAATATTCTTCACACCCAACACAATAAAGACCTTTATAATTTTTCTTATATATATCTTTTTCACAAGCTTTCCATAATTTTTGCGCTCCTAGAAAATGTCTTTTTTCTGTTGTCCTTATAAAATCATTATATGACAAACCCAAAAGTTCTTTCATCTCATAAAACCTTAAAGAATTCTTAGAAGCAATTTCTTCAGGCAAAACACCTTCTTGCTCAGCTGTTCGCACGGTTTTTAAACTATTCTCATCTGTTCCTGTTAAAAAATAAACCTTATTTTTTCTTCTTAAATGCCTTGCATAAACATCAGCATAAATTTTCTCAAGCGCATGCCCTAAATGCGGACTGCCATTAACATAATCAATTGCTGTTGTAATTAATTTATTCATCTTTTTATAATTAAAGTAAACTCACCTTCTTCTCTTATTTTAAGCTCACTAATTTTTCCATAATAAATAGTCTCGAATTTCTTAGTTAACTCTCGCCCAATTACACAATCATAATCTTCAAACTCGCTTAAGCTTTCTAATGTTTTTTTAATTCTATGCGGAGACTCGTATAAAACAACTGGTATTTTTGAATCAAAGACTTCTTTAAAAAATCTTTTTCTCTTTTTCTTTGCTGGAGGAAACCCCATAAAAGTAAATTTATTCATAGGGATGTCAGCTATACTTGCTAAAGTAGTTAGGGCAGATACTCCTGGTATCGGAACAATTTCAACCTCATCCTTAAAGCGTTCTATTAATTTAAATCCTGGGTCGGATATATTAGGTGTACCAGCGTCTGAAACAAAAGCCATCTTATTTTCCTTAAGTAACTTTGAAATAAGAATAAACTTTTCTTCTCTTGCATTCTCATCAAAACGAATTATCTTTTTTGAAATATCTAATCTCCCCAAAAGCTTCCTTGCCATTCTTGTATCTTCTGCTAAAACAATATCAACTTCTTCTAAAACTTGTTTAGCTCTTATTGTAATATCTTCTAAATTTCCAATAGGTGTTCCAACAATATAAAGCATATTATCCTTTTCTTACCTTTTCCTTTTTATCTCTAAAATATCTTTCTGTAAATTCGTATATAATGCCAACAACTGGAATTATAAAAATTGCACCAACAACTCCTCCTAACGTAGCCCCTATTAAAACTGAAATTAAAACTAAAACGGGAGGAATACCAACTATTTTCTTTGTTAAAATAGGAATTAAAACATTTCCTTCAATTTGCTGTATAACTGTGAAAAAAACTAACGCAAGCAATGCTTTTGCCCACGAGTCAAAAACTGCAAAAAACATAATTAGAATCGCAGCAAAAATTGGTCCAATAATAGGTATTATATTAGAAATACCAGCAATCAAACTTAAAGATACCGCATACTTAATATGAGCAACTGATAAAAATATTAATGTACCTATTCCTATAAAAATTGAAGATAAAATTTTAGCATTAAAATATCCCACAACCTGTCTTTGACTTTCAGAGAAAGTAGATAGAACCTTGTCTTCTGCTTCCTCTTTAATCGCAAACATTCTTACAAAATTAATGGGGAACTCTTTTTCAATTGAAAGAAAAATAGCAAGTGTTAAAATAGTCACAAGGGCAAAAAAATGCCCCATAATATTTTTAATAAAAAGAATAGCATTTTCTGCAATTCCCAAAATCTGTTCCTTAAAAAGATTAACAATATTACTAAAATCACTAATAACAAGTCCCTTACTGCTCAAAAAAGTATTGAATTGTTCAAAGTAAATAGGAAAATTAATTGATAAATTTGTAATCTCTTTAATCAAAGGCGGAAAAATACTAATTAAAGTTAAAATAATAATAAGGATAAAAACACCATACACACTTAAAGTTGCTACAATTCTTGAAACTTTTTTTCTCTCAATTAAGTCAATCACTGGATTGAATAAAAAGGAAAGTATAAGTGCTAAAAATATCCATAGGATTATTTTCTTAAATAAAAACAAAGAAATTACAAAAAGAGAGAATACAAAAACCCTAAAAAGAGCTCTCCATGTAATATCAATTTTAACTATTTTATGTCCCATAAAAGTTTCTTAAATTTATCTTTGTTTTCAAACAAGCCAATTATAGCTAAATTTAATTTATCAAAAGTAAAAACACCTTGCGCCACTCGTTGAACATCTTCTATTGTAACTCTGTCAATCTTTTTAAACAATTCATTAGTTTCTTTTATCTCTTCTTCCAAAAGTTCTTGCAAACCATAAAAGTTAGCTTTTGCATTCGAGCTTTCAAGGGATAATACGGTTTTTCCTTTTAAATAATTTTTGGCTTTTTGAAGTTCTTTTTCAGAAACTTTTTCTAAAACAAGTTTTTTATATTCTTTTAATATAGAAGTAATTCCTTGATCTATTTTTTCCGTACGCAAACCACAATATGTAACAAAATTCCCTGTATCTGTATCTGATTCGCTATAAGTTTTAATATAATAAGCAAGCCCCTGCCTTTCTCTAACTTCTAAAAACATACGCGAGGACATACCTCCACCAAGTAAACTCGCTATAGTTTCTAATATAAATCTATCTTTGTGAAATAAATTATAGCCTCTAAATCCTAATGCAATTTGAGTTTGCCCTGTCTCTTTTTTATGGATTAAAACATTAGGTTCTTTTTGTTTTTCAATCACACACTCTTTGTCATAAGCTTTTGACCTTGAGATATTCTTAAAAGCAACCTCTATTTTCTCAATCACTTGTTTTTCATTAATTTTACCTGCAATTGAAACAATTGTATTTGATGCAGTATATTGAAATTTCATATAATCTAAAATCTGTTTTTGTGAAATACTTAATATAGTTTCTTTTGTTCCAATTATATCTCTTCCAGCTGGCTGGTCTCCGTAAAGCAAGCTCTTCCAAACATCAGATATATACATCATTGGATTATCTAAATACATATTTAATTCTTCAATAATCACTCCTCTTTCTTTTTCAATCTCTTTAGAAGGAATTAATGAATTTAAATAAATGTCAGAAACTAAATCAATAGCAACATCTATATATTTATGATGAACCTTAGCATAATATCCAGTATATTCCTCTCCTGTAAAAGCATTTGCAATTCCTCCAATTTCATCAATTGGCTCTATAACTTCTAATGCTGTTTTTCTATTAGCAGTTCCTTTAAAAAGCATATGCTCTAAAAAGTGTGATATTCCAGAATTCTCTAAAGTCTCATACTTTGACCCTGTTTTAACTAAAACAAGCACAGTCACTGTTTCTGTGTCCTGCATAGGAATAGTAATTAATCTTAACCCTGTATTTAAAATTGTTTTTGTATGCATTGAAGTAAATCTTTTATTAAAACTCTTTCTTGTTTCATTGTATCTCTTTCCCTTATAGTAACTGTATTATCTTTTAAAGTCTTGTAATCAATTGTTATAGAAAAAGGAGTTCCTATTTCATCTTGTCTCCTATATCTTTTCCCTATTGTTCCTGTTTCATCATATTCAGCCACAAAACAAGGAGATAATAAACCAAACACTTGTTTTGCTTTTAGAACAATATCTTGATTATTTCTAACTAAAGGCAGTATTGCCACTTTAACTGGAGCCATAATAGGTTTTAACTTTAAAAGTGTCTCCACATTATTCGAATTAAAGTTTCTTCCTTTTGGGAATTCATTATAAGCTTCGCAAATAAGTGCAAGCATCACCCTATCCACTCCGCATGATGGCTCAATAACATAAGGAATATATTTTTCTTTTAATGTCTCATCAAAATATTTTAAATCCTCCCCTGAATATTTTTCGTGTTGTTTTAAATCATAATCGCCCCTACTTGCAACTCCCTCAATTTCAGCAAAACCTAAAGAAGGAAAATTATATTCAATGTCAACGCAGTCAATTGCGTAATGCGCAAGCTCTTGTTTTTCTATTTTTTTCACTCTTAAATTTTCTTTTTTAATTCCTAAAATATCTGTGTACCATCTCATCCTTTCTGAAATCCAATATTCAAACCATTCCTTTTCTTCTCCTGGTCTAACAAAAAACTCCATTTCCATTTGTTCAAATTCCCTTGTTCTAAAAACAAAATTTCCTGGAGTAATCTCATTTCTAAAAGCCTTGCCAATTTGTGCTATACCAAAAGGAATCTTTAATCTTTGAGTATCTAAAACATTTTTGAAATTAATAAAAATTGCCTGTGCAGTTTCTGGGCGAAGATAAGCAACAGATGTACTATCTTCTACTGGTCCAATAAAAGTCTTAAGCATTAAATTAAAATTACGTACATCCATTAAATCACCCCTACATTCTGGGCACTTGAATTCTATTAAATGATCTGCTCTAAATCTTTTATGACAGCTCTTACATTCTGTTAATGGATCCGTAAAACTTTTTAAATGTCCTGAAGCCTCCCAAACCTTAGGATTTAAAATAATGGAACTATCAACAGAAACTACATCAGGTCTTGTGTTAATCATAAAATTCCACCAAGAATCCCTGATGTTTTTTTTCATTTGAGAACCTAATGGACCATAATCATAAAATCCTTGAAGTCCTCCATATATACTAGATGATTGAAATATAAAACCCTTTCTTTTTGCAAATGATACTATTTTTTCCATGTTTAAATAGTAGCAAAAAAACCTGTTTTATTCAACAATATCTCCACCCACTATTTCTCCTTTTAATTCTTCTGTCTTAAATTCAACTTTCTTTTGAACCCAATCATCATATCCACTAATATGCGCTCTAGGTATTAAAAACACACCTCCTGGGGTAGCAATCTGCGGAGATACTATTATTTGAAAACTAACTCTTTTTTTACTAAATGCAGGAATAGAAGCAATATTCCATACAAGCTCACTTGTGTCTGCATTAAAAACTAATCCCTCATCTTCGTGACGTTCCTCTGTCACAAACACACCATTTTCAGGAATAATTGCCCTCATAACNGAAGANGAAACATCATTAAATGTACTTGAAGCTTCCCAAACAATAGTCAATTTTGTTGTCTTATTTACTTCAAGCGGATAAGGTCCTGACCTATTGCTTGAATCTATATATTGCCTTGCTATTAGGTCTGTTTCTACTTTTGTTGAAAATTCTTCTTTAGTTTGCCCAATGCTTACAATATTTTTAATCCTTTGATTAGATTGCCCTTGACTTATGTTCTCCTTTAAATCAACCCAAAATTCAATTGTTCCAACTTCATCAACGTCTAAATAGGCTAATTTTGAAAAAGACTTACTTTCAAACAATAAAGAACTATCTCCTTTTGTATGCTTGGCAAGTGGTGCATTTATGGAATTTAAATCAAAAAGTAATCCATCAAGTTTGGATATTAAAATTAAATCTTTTAAAGGTTCTTCTCCAATATTTCTAAAACTAATTTCATAATGCAAACTATCACCACCTTTAGCCGTATAATCATACACATTATTTATTTTCTGAGCCACATAAAGTCCAGGAGAAACCACTTTAAGCCATGATGTTGTTTCCTTTAAAAGCACAAACTCATCATTATTCCATACCCCCAGTCTAACCTTAAAAGCTGAGTCAGAATCACTTTTCTTAATACCTGTAAGCTCAATTTTTCCACTCTCAAATTGATTTAAGTTGCTAATATCCCATTGTTTTTCATCAAGTGCTTTAGGTGTTGCATATAAAAACTCAAAATCATTTGGATAATCAATAAATATAGTAAGGTCTTCAAAAGAATAAGCCACTTCTGAAGCATAGTTAATACTAAAAGAAAAAGCTTTGTCCACACTTGTAATTTTTAATGGTAAATTAAAATCTAATCTAATTGGAACTTTTTTAATCGTACTTAAAAATTCTGTATAAACATCATTTCTCACATTTAAATCTTTAGGCTTAAAACTCAAAGTTGCCTTTGCTATCCTAAGACTACCTTCCTCACCTAAAAGTCTTGTATTAAATTTAAATGTTCTCTCTTGACCTGGATAGATATTCCCTCCTAATTTCTCTGCATCATACAAAACTATTTTTTCGTTTTCAATTAAAGCTCCTTGCGGATATTCAAAAATAAGTTCTGGGTTTTCTAATCTCACATTTCCATTATTTTTAAACCTCACAATATATTCTATGTTTTCTCCTACTGTTACGTTTTCAGGTCCTAATATTTCAAGCTTTAAAACTTCTTTTGAGTAAGACATACTTTCCCACCAAAAAAAGATTAAAGACACTAGTGCCACTATTAAAAAAATAATAAGGAGAACATTTTTAATTTTCATATAATTTTTCGAATACCAATTAAATACGGTATATTATAAATTTTTAATTCTTTTTTATTTTCAAGGTCATCATCAATATATCCATCTGCCAGAACTTCTTCTAAAATAAAATCTTTTGCTTTTTTACTTAGATTGCCACCCTTACATTTTACTAAAATTCTATCTTTTTTACTATAGCCTAAGTTCTTCCTCATTTGTTGAATATTTCTAATTATTTCTCTTGCTATACCCTCTTCTTTAAGTTTATCTGTTAATTCAAAATTAAGCAAAATTTCTTCATCAATACTCTCATCAATTAAAACCTCTTTAACATTAATTTCATCTTTAATAATATCTATTAATTCTCTACTGATTTCTTTTTTAATCTTAAGAAATGAAAGTGGTTGTCTCACCTTTACCCCTTTCTCCATTCTCTCGCTTAAAGCCATATTAACAATCTCTCTTGCCTCTTTCATTTCATCCATTAATAAAACATCAATCAATTCCTCATCTAACTCTGGAAAATCGCATAGATGTACACTTATTACTTCACCATCATTTTTAAGTTCTTGATATATTTCTTCGGTTATAAACGGAATAAATGGAGCCATTATTTTTGTTATTTCCTTAAGCACAAACTTTAACGTTGTTTCCGCCTCTTCAAGTTCTAAATCAGATTCTGGTTTTTGAAATCTTCTCCTAGATCTTCTAATATACCAATTTGAAAAATCATCCATAAAATCATCAAACAATCTTATTGCTCGTGTAAGCTCGTAATCATCTAAATATTCAATCATCTCTTTATTAAGCAAAGCAAGCCTAGATAAAATCCATTTATCTAAAATATTTTTAGATTTAACTTCTTTTCCATTTTTCTTATAAATATTATAAAAGGTAAAACAGTTTTTAAAACTTAAAATTATTTTTCTCCAAACCTCTTTTACTCTCTCCTCTGAAAAGCGATAATCTTCTCCCATATTAGTTGAAGACAGCAAAAAGTATCTCAAAGCATCTGCTCCATATTTTTCAAATATATCACTTACTTCTGGGTAATTCTTAAGTTTTTTACTTAACTTTCTTCCTGTTTTGTCCAAAACAAGTCCGTTTACAATCACATTTTTAAAAGCAGGCTTATTCCCTGTTAAACCTGTTGCCAAGACATGCAATGTATAAAACCAACCTCTTGTCTGATCTAATCCTTCCGCTATAAAATCCGCAGGAAATGTTTTTTCAAAAATCTCCTTATTCTCAAATGGATAATGACAAGATGCATACGGCATCGCCCCTGATTCAAACCAACAATCAAACACTTCTTCTGTTCTTTTCATTCTTCCTCCGCATTCACATCTTAAATAAACATTATCAATATATGGTTTGTGTAAATCGCCTAAATTCCCCTCTGTTTTTAACTCTTCAAGTTCTTTTATGCTTCCCACACACACCATTTTCTCACATTCTTCGCATCTCCATATAGGAATTGGAGCTCCCCAAAATCTATTTCTTGCAAAGTCCCAATCTCTTGCCCCCAAAAGCCATTTTCCGAATCTCCCCTCTTTAATATGTGAAGGCACCCAGTGTATTCCCTTATTATTTTGAATTAACTGCTCTTTAATTTTTGTCACCATTAAATAATAACTTTCTTTTGCGTAATACATAAGCGGTGCATCACACCTCCAGCAAAATGGATAAGTATGTTCTATTAACTCTTCTTTAAATAAAAGATTTCTTTCTTTTAAATTATGAACAATATCCTTATTAGCCTCAAAAACATACCTGCCTTTAAAGTCTTCAACAAAATCTAAAAAATTCCCTGATTCATCAACAGTATGCACAAAAGGAAGATTATACTTTTTCCCAATCTTATAATCATCTTCTCCATACATTGTTGCAATGTGAACCAAACCTGTTCCATCTTCAGTTCCTACAAAATCACCATGCACAATTTTAAAATCATTTTCTATATAATTAAATACTGGACTATATTCTAAGCCTAAAAGTTTTTCCCCCTTAAATTCTTTTATAATCTCATAATCTCCTTCTAATATTTCTAATCTTTTTTTAGCTAAAATATATTTTTCATTTTCTAATCTAACACACACATAATCTTCATCTTTATTCACTGCCACTGCCACATTTTGAGGAAGCGTCCATGGAGTAGTTGTCCAAACTAAAACAAACTCCTCCCTATTTTTCAATTTCAATTTAACATAAATGGATATTCTTAACCTCCTTATAACCTAGATTTACTTCAAAATTAGACAATGTTGTACTACACCTTGGACAATAAGGAGAAACCCTATAATCTCTCTTAACTAAATCTTTATCCCAAAGCTGTTTTAAAACCCACCATACAGATTCAGTGTATTCTTTATCCATTGTAGAATATGCATTGGAATAATCAGCCCATCTCCCCACTCTTTCCAGTGTTTTTTCAAAATCTTCTACGCAAGTAAAAACAGAACTTCTACAATGCTCATTAAATTTATCAACTCCAAGCTCCTCTATTTCTTTTTTATTCTTAATATTAAGCTCTTTTTCAATTAGATTTTCAATTGGAAGACCATGACAATCCCAACCAACTCGTCTTGGAACTTGAAAACCTTTCATTGTCTTATATCTTAAAACAGTGTCTTTAATCGTAGTTGTTAAAATATGCCCATAATGAGGTTTTCCCGTTGCAAAAGGAGGCCCATCATAAAAACTAAAATAGGGTCTATCTTTTTTAATAGACTTTTCAAATATATTATTTTCTTTCCAAAATTTAAGTATTTTTTCTTCGTAATTCATGAAATTCTCCTACTTTTATATTTTTCTTTTCTTTTAAAATTTCATCTAAGCCCCATTTATTATAAAANGCTTTTAAAAGAAGAATTGGGTCACCATGACTCACAATTAAAATATTTTTATTCTTATATTCCCCCTCAATATCTTTAATTACACTAACCACTCTTTTTTGAAGTTCACTCCAGCTTTCTCCTTTTTCTGGCGCATCATACATTAGATCCCTCTTACTATAATACTCATAAACTCTTTGCTTAGGTCCTCCCGCAAACACGCCCCAATTCATATCTCTTAATCTTTTATCAAAACAAATAGTCGTTATTCCTAATATATTAGCAACAATTTCTGTTGTTTGTTTTGTCCTTAAGACAGGAGAAGAAAAAATTAAATCAATGTTAAAATCTTTTAACTTTTCTCCTGCTAAAATAGCCTGTTTTATACCAACCTCATCTAATCTGCAAGGAATATCATCGTCTGGCCACCCATAACAAATATCTTTTAATTCTGTTTGATGAATATTCCTTCCATGCCTTAATAAATAATAACTATTTTCCATTATTGTACTATAATAAACGCCCCTGGTCAATTTTACATTCTTTCTGGCGCCTTAATTCCCATTATGTTTAAAATATTGCTTAATGCAAATTTAGTAGCCACTGTTAACTCAATTCTAGCTTTCCTTAATTTTTTATCTTTATCTAATATACGAGAATCACTATAAAACTTATGAAAAGCTGAAGCTAAATCTATTGCATATTGAGGAAGTCTATGCACGCCATAATCTTTAATCGTATCTTCTATTATTTCTTCAAACTTTGCTATTTCTTTAATTAAATCAATCTCTGCTTCCTTGTCTAAATATTTAATATGTTTTGCCTTTCTAATTTTAGTGGCATCTACATTCGCATTTCTTAAAACACTACAAATTCTTGCATGTGCATATTTAACATAATAAACTGGATTATTATCTGATTCAGTTAAAGCCAAATCTAAATTAAAATTTAAATGTGTATTAAAAGACTTTTGCAAGAAAAAGAATCTCACAACATCCACAGGCACATCATTTAAAAGATCATCCATAGAAACATATGTCCCCTCTCTTTTAGACATTTTAACTTGTTCGCCCTCTTTAAAAAGTGTTACAAACTGCAAAAGCACAGTATCTAATTTTCCTCCAAAAGAAAGTGCTTCCACTCCTGCCTCTAATCCTTTCACATCTCCCTGATGGTCTGCACCCCAAACATTTATAACTTTATCAAATTTCTTATCCTTAAACTTATACTCATGATAAGCAATATCTCCTGCAAGATAAGTTTTGTCTTTATCGCTTTTAACTAAAACCCTGTCTCTAATATCTCCAAATTGTTTTGCCTTAAAAAACAATGCCCCCTCACTTTCATAAACTAAATCCTTTTTTCTTAAATACTCTATAACCTTATCCACTCTTTTATTCTCATAAAGCCATGCTTCAGAAAACCATTCATCATAATGAATATTTAATTTCAAAACTGTTGCCTTTATCATTTCTTCTAAAATAATATGAGATGCCCATTTTCCAACCTCGTAAGGATCCTTTTTCTCTCCCACTCTATTATGTAAAAAATCAATATACTCCCCGCTATACCTTGCTTTATCATCCTTTAAAACTGAATGCCCTAAAGCAATTATCTGTTTTCCATAATCATTAATATAATAAGCTTTCTCTACCCTATACCCTGCTTTTTTAAACACATTCGCAAGCGTGTCTCCAAATGGTCCTCCTCTTGCATTTCCAATTGTTAAAGGACCTGTTGGATTAGCTGATATAAATTCAACTTGCACCTTTTCCCCTTTTCCCATCTTCAT
>JGI24712J26585_10001562_pt1 | contig 19508 bp, 15 predicted proteins | sample BioPla3DNA2_FD_26585 | JGI IMG/M metagenome (IMG submission 26585) | reverse complement strand
TCACCTGTTCCGGAGTATTGACCGCCTGTTTCATAATCGGTGTCATAATAGTCAGGGGCACCCAAAACGTGTCCAAATTCGTGACATATAACACCTATATTAGTAATATTTTGACCATATGAACCTCTTAGTTCAGGTGAACAAGAATATCTTGAAATATATTTGCCGTCTTTATATACTGCTGGGTAAAGACTAGATGCGTGTGACCAAATTGCATCAGCTGGTCCTCCAGCTTCTTCACCATAGCCGGCGAAAATAATGTAAACAGCATCAACATATCCATCATTATCATTATCGTATTCAGCGAAATTAACATGAGGGTCGGCTAAGTTGATAGCTTCTCTTACTAATGCACTAGGGTTACCTGAAGTGTTTGAACCATAGTAAGCCATGTTTCTACTTGCAACATAAGGACCTGCAACATCAACAGTTAAGTTAAACTGGTTGTATGAGCTTTCTAAATAGTAGTCTTTAACACTACCTGTGGCTCCTCCTGTTGAATATCCAACTTGATTGAAAAGTGCGTTAAATTCGGCTTGAGTTTTTACAAAAGCTCTGTCTTGAAATCCTATTAGGATACAAATTAATTTACGGTTTCCTGTTGTTGGGAATGCTCTGCTTGCTTTTTCATCTTCGGCTTTTCTAATAGCAATTGCTTGTTGCACAATTGCCATTTGTTCTTTACTGTAGAACATTTCTGTCTCTAAGGTCGATAAAAATAGCAATTCGGCATCAGACCTTGATTCAGGATCGTGTGCAATCACTTCTGATAAAACTAAATCGCCATCTATATCTTTTATCATATAAACATAATCTCCGACAGTATTATGTTTAATAGTATAGCCGTCTGTAGTTCTTGCCCAACTAAAATATTCATCTCCAAATAGATAATAGTTTAAAGTTGTGCCATCTGATTGGGTCTTTTGTATTATACCTGGATAGGCTGGCACTGCCATAAGGGAATTAAGACTTGACACCCAGACAAATGTCAAGAGCAGCAATTTCATTAATTGTCTCATAGTGATTTGAATTATTTGTTTAATATTAATTATTTATATGTTGTTGAGCGAATACAAAAATGTACTCTAATATTAGCATTTTCCTGAGCATTATATCATGAAAAAGCCACAATTTTTACGCCATTTCGTTATTCTAACGCTCAAAAATAGAAAAATGTTCTTAGAATACATGATTATTTTTGATAAAATGCCCTTTTGCATGATAAGTGTAAATAAGTTTATCGTTATTTTTCAAGTTGAGTGGTTGATAGTAAAAAACTAAATAAAAATTCTAATTTTGTACAATTTGTTTTTGATAAAACAAGATATCATTTGGATTTACAATAATTATGAGAGGTTTACAAAAGTATGATGATTTTGATGGGAATGGCGTAAACTTAAATACACGTTGATTTATAAATTAAGTTAACCTCAATAAACAAGATATATGACTATAAAAATGGTTGTAACCGATTTAGACGGTACTTTGTTACGAGATGACAAGTCAATTGGTTATACAGACCGCAATGCTTTTGAGAAACTTGGAGAGAAAGGAATTATTCGTGTTGCAGCAACGGGACGCAGTCTATATTCAATTTCGAAAGTTATTCCAAAAAAATTCCCGTTTGATTTCATAGTTTTTAGTACAGGAAGCGGCGTGATAGATTATAATAGTCATAAACTATTAATACACAATGGATTAGCAGCTGAGCAGACTGAAAAAGTAATAAAACTCTTTAGAGAAGAAAAACTGGATTTTACAGTCCATTTCCCAATACCTGACAATCATAAATTTTATTACCATCAGGTAAATAGCAATAATATAGAATTTTCGAACTACTGCGATTTTTATCGTGGCCACTGTACGCCTGCTGATTTTTCCAAGCCAATTTTTGAAAATGCTTGTCAGTTATTGTCTATTATGGAAGACGATATTGATAGATTTAATAGCGTTAAAAGTAAACTAACAGATTTTAAAGTAATTAGAACAACTTCTCCCATAGAGCATACCACGATTTGGATGGAAGTGTTTCCTCCAAATGTGAGTAAAGGTGATGCTGTTCATTGGCTTTGCAGCAAATTAAAAATCAATAAAGACCAGGTTTTGGCAATTGGAAACGATTACAATGACGTTGATTTTTTAGATTATGCGGGGCATGCTCGATTGGTTGAAAATGGTCACCCTGAGTTAAAAGAACGTTATCAAATTGTCCCATCTAACAATTCAAATGGTGTTAGTAAAGCGATACAATCATTAGTAGAAATTTAATTTGTTAGGATAGAAAAAAAATTAAACAGCCAAAGCTAAAAGTTAAATAATTGATTAATTTTGCACTCAGATTAAAATCAAACCAATTCATGGACGAAGGCCCGTATAGTAGTAAAAATTAATATTCTGTAAGAATTACCATGTAGTCCTTACAGAGTTTGTAAGGAGATTATATCATGGTAGAACAAATGACTGATTTTCACGAACTTATCGAAAATAAAGAGTGGAAAACTTTGAAAAATGAGTTGACCTCATTTGATACATTTCAAATTTCAGAATTTATAGAAGAGCTTGACGAAGACGATGACATTATAATGTTTCGTTTACTATCAAGAGAACAAGCTAAAGAAACCTTCCAACACTTATCACACGGGAAGCAGGAGAAAATAGTCGAGGGACTTGCCAAAAATGTTCGTACTATTTCAAGTTTGTTAAACGATCTTGATCCTGACGACCGTACAGCCTTTCTTGAAGAGTTGCCTGGAACAATTACCCAACGACTTATTCAATTGCTATCACCTGAAGAGAGAAAAATCGCAACTAAATTGCTTGGATATCCCGAGGATAGTATAGGACGTTTGATGACACCTGAGTATGTTGCTATTAAAGAATATTATACTGTCGATCAAGCTCTAAGTCATATTAGAAAGTATGGTAGAGACTCTGAAACATTAAATGTAATATATATTGTTGATGATGACTGGAGACTAATTGACGATATTAGAATAAAGGAAATAATACTAGCATCGCCAGACCAAACCATAAGTGATATTGTAGATCATAGGTTTGTCTCTTTAAATGCGTACGACGACCAGGAGGTTGCCATTGGTGCATTTCAGGATTACGATAGAGTAGCATTACCAGTAACAGACACAAATGGAGTATTGCTTGGTATTATAACATTTGACGACGTGATGGACGTTGCCGAAGAAGAATCAACGGAAGACTTCCATAAATTCGGTTCTATTCAGGATGCTATTATTAATCCACTAAAAGCTAAAGTTACACATTTATACGAAAAACGAGTATTATGGTTAACAGCACTTGTTTTTATGAATGTTTTCTCAGGTGCTGCAATTTCTTACTTCGAGAATGTTATTGAATCTGCCGTTTCTCTTGTGTTTTTCCTTCCGCTGTTAATAGGTAGTGGAGGAAATGCAGGTGCTCAATCAGCTACTTTGATGATTCGCTCAATAGCTACCGGAGATGTGCAAATGGGTGACTGGTTGAAACTTTTAGGTAAAGAGTTAATAGTGTCGTTGTTGTTGGGAATAACAATGGGAGTGGGTGTAATATTAATAGCACTATTCCGTTCTCCTGAAATAATTTGGGTTGTTAGCCTTACAATGGTGTTGACAGTTATAACTGGAAGTCTCATAGGACTTTCATTACCCTTTATATTTACAAAATTAAAAATAGACCCTGCAACAGCAAGTGCGCCATTAATTACATCTATTGCCGACATATGTGGCGTTGTTATTTACTTTTCAATAGCAACATGGTACTTAGGATTATAACGAATATGTGAACTTTAAAAACTTTGAAAAATATTTAGTATCTAGCTTTATATAAATTGAGTATGTTGCTTACTAGTCAAAAATTAGAAAAGATATAAATACTAAGAATAAAATGTTATATATCAATAATTTTTGGTAATATTGTAAGTCTGTATAACTGAGAATTAGGGAATGAACATGTTAACTTAAGTTTTACGTTCTCCTTAAACAGATAAATTTCAAACATATGAAGGTTAAATTAAAAATTAAAGGAAAAATTTTATTACTTATTTTAACCGCATCGGCTCTATTGTATTCAGTTTCAATTGGATACATTTTAATGCAGTCGCGAAAAATAATGGTTGAAGATAGTATCGAAAGTGCTAAACTGGTTGCTGAAAACTCGGCACAAAAAATACAACTATTTTTTGAGAGAGATCTTTCGCTTGCGCGTACTTTAGCTAGTGGCCTCTCCATCTTCAACGAATTAGATACCACAATATGGCAGCAATTTTTTATGTCAATGTATGTTCCCATAGTAGAGAATAATCCGCACATATATACGTTGTGGGACAGTTGGGAACATTACAGTTATGTTCCAGGATATACCAAAACATATGGTCGGTTTTGTATGACTGTTTATCGTGAGAATGATAAAATATACAAGAAGCTGGATAGGCGTAGTTTAACAGGAGATCCCGAAGTGTATGCTGAGTTTAAAGCAGATAATGTTGAAGATATATTTGAGCCATACCTTGATGAAGTATTGAAAGGAGACTATAGACATCTTATGACAACCGTTGCTGCTCCAATTCAACAGAATGGGAAGTATGTTGGAATTATTGGTATTGATCTGACATTAAAGTATTTACAGAAACTACTAGAAGAAGTAAAACCACATGAAGGCAGTTATGCATTTTTGATTTCTATGAAAGGTATAATTGCAGCACACCCAGACACATCGTTAATATATAAAAATTTAACAGATGTATATCCCGACGAGGTAAAAAAGTATAAATTGTTGGATATAATCAAAAATGGGAAAGAGACCCATTATGTACAATCTAGAGAAGACAACAAAGATCACTTAACAGTTTTTACGCCAGTAAAAGTCGGTAATTCTAAATCAGTTTGGTCATTAGCTTACTCCGTTCCAATGAAAGTAATAATTGATAAAGCTAATAAAAGCGTAATTATATCACTCGTTGTTGGTTTTGTTGGTTTACTGATAATGGTAGTAATAGTTGTTTTTGTGTCTAACAATTTAATACGTCCTATATCTTTGATAACTAAAACTTTAGGCAGGATTAGTCTTGGTGAAATAAATGAAGATATGGTACTCTCACTTCATACAGGAGATGAAATTGAAATTATGGCAAATGCTCTGAGTCATTCTATTAAAGGACTTGCCGACAAATCACAATTTGCCACAAAAATTGGTCAAGGAGACTATTCAACTCAACTTGAATTACTGTCAGAAAAGGATGAACTTGGAAAATCATTAATCGAAATGCAAGGAAGTCTCATCAAGGCTAGAGAAGAAGAGAGAAGTCGTCAAGAAGAAGAGCAAAAGAGAGTATGGGCAAATGATGGTATAGCGCTTTTTGGTGATATCCTTCATAGGAACAGCAACAATCAAGACAATTTGCTTAGTGAGCTATTAAAAACATTTGTAAAATACCTTGATGCGAATCAAGGCGCAATATATTTACTTAATGAAGATGACGAAGATGAGAAATACCTGGAAATGGTTAAAGCCTATGCTTGGGACAGACAAAAATTAGCATCTGATAAAATCTTGATTGGAGAGGGGCAGGTAGGTGCATGTTTTCACGAAGAGCAAACAATACTTCTTACTCAAGTTCCCGATGACTACATTAAAATAGGTTCCGGTTTGGGAGATGCAAATCCCACATCCATAGTTATCGTGCCACTGAAATATGAAGCAGGAGTATTAGGCGTATTAGAGTTAGCGTCATTTAATATTTTTACAGATTATCAGATAGAATTCTTAGAAAAAGTTTGTCAAAATGTAGCTAGTACACTTTCAGTCGTAAAAATTAATGAACAGACACGCATATTATTAGAAAAGTCGCAGGAGCAAGCAGAACAGATGCAAGCACAAGAGGAAGAGATGCGTCAAAATATGGAAGAACTATTGGCAACACAAGAGGAAATGGCACGCAAAGAATTCGAAATGGAATCGAAAATGAGTGCAATAAGTGGACTAGTATTAATGATGGAATATGATTTTGATGGAGTAATCATATCTGCAAACAGTAAACTATGCAGTTCAATGGGATATTCGATTGAAGACTTCATTGGTAAGCATCATAGTATAATTTTTGATAATAATGATTATGCATCCCAAGAGTCATACAAAGCATTTTGGGAAATGATGCGTAGCGGAAAATCTTTTGAAGGAATATTAAAGCGCAGGACAGCAGCAAAAGATGTTGTTTTAGTGAAAGCTTTTGCGCAACCAGTTTTTGACGGTAGTGGCACACCTTTTAAAGTAATTGAAATAGGAGTAGAGGTTAATGAGTTTTTTGAATCCAAGTAAGTTATTAATCTTTTGATGTAATGTGCAGATTAACAGAAGGTTGGCAATAAGTTTCCAAAGGTATAAATATGTATGATTAACATTAATTGTTTAAAAATCAACGTTAAAATAAAAAATATTTTCTGTCATATTTTTATTTATTTAATATAATGTTCTATATTTGTAGTTCGGTTTAAAAATAACATAATAATATTAATAGTAAAAAATTATCAAAAATGACAAAAGCAGATATTGTAAATCAAGTGTCCAAGAACACAGGAATTGAGAAATTGGTTGTTCAAAGAACTATTGAAGCTACTATGGAAACCATAAAAATGGCATTAGAAAGTGGCGAAAATGTTTACCTTCGCGGATTTGGTAGCTTTATAGTGAAAAAAAGAGCAAAGAAAACAGCTCGTAATATCTCAAAACAAACAACTATTATTATTCCCGAGCATTATATTCCAGCATTTAAGCCTGCAAAAGCATTTGTTAACAAGGTGAAAGCAAACGTAAAAGTAAAAAAATAGGAGAGTTGGACAATGCCAAGTGGAAAAAAACGTAAACGCCATAAAATGGCTACACATAAGCGAAAAAAACGATTAAGAAAAAATCGTCATAAAAAGAAAAAATAGTTGCCCTTGACCTAATTACGGGCAGCTCTAGAATTTTTTCCCGTAAACCTATTGAGCATGGNTCTTTAGGTTTTCGTTTTTTTGGGGATAAAAATATTGAAAAAAAACGTAACATTTTATTATTGTGAGTAGTACAAAAGAGCTTATTATAGATGTAGACACATCAGAAATTACAATAGCTCTTCTTGAGGATAAAAAACTTGTCGAACTATACAAAGATAGGAGCGATGACCGTTTTTCAGTTGGAGATATTTATTTAGGACGAGTAAAAAAAATAATGCCCGGATTAAATGCAGTGTTTGTTGACGTTGGACACGAGCGGGATGCATTTCTCCATTATTTTGATCTAGGGCCACAAATACGTTCATTAAACAAAGCTGTAACAGCAGCACATCAGGGTAAATCTGTTGTTCCGTTAAGTCGTATAAAGCAAGAACCTGATATCGACAAAAACGGAAAAATTTCTGACGTTCTGACAGAAGGGCAAATCATTGCAGTACAAATAGCGAAAGAACCAATCTCAACAAAAGGTCCGCGATTGTGTTCCGAGATAAGTATTGCCGGTCGCAATATTGTATTAATGCCCTTTTCTAATAAAGTCAATATTTCGCAAAAAATCACATCTGGTGAAGAAAAAATCCGACTTAAAAATCTCTTAACAAGTATAAAACCAAGAAATTATGGTGTTATAATTCGTACAGTTGCAGAAACACAGCGGGTAGCCAATTTGGATCAAGAACTTAGAGATTTAATTGAAAGATGGGAAAACTCATTAGTGAAAATAAAAGGGATTAGACCCCCAAAGCTTATTCTAGGAGAAGTTAATAGAACAACAGCACTATTGCGCGATTTATTAAACGACTCATTTAATAGTATTTTTGTTAACGACACAAATGTATATAATCAATTAAAGGAATACATTGTAGAAATTGCTCCAGATAAACAAAAAATAATCAAAAACTATCAGGGGAAACCCCCTATATTTGAGCAATTTGGTGTGAGTCGTCAAATCAGGTCTCATTTCGGAAGAACAGTCGCAATAAAGAAAGGTGCGTATTTAGTTATAGAACATACAGAGGCACTACATGCAATAGATGTTAACTCAGGTAACAGAAGTAAAGCAGGGGTCGGGCAAGAAAATAATGCTTTCGAAGTCAATATTGCAGCTGCAGAGGAGATTGCGCATCAACTTCGGTTACGTGATATGGGAGGTATCGTGGTAATTGATTTTATTGATATGAACGATCAAGAACATCGGCAGGAGCTCTATGAATTCATGAAGAAAGCAATGGAGAAAGACAGAGCCAAGCATCAAATATTACCAATATCTAAGTTCGGATTAATGCAAATAACTAGACAACGTGTACGCCCTGTTATAGATATTGAAACAGTTGAAACATGCCCCGCATGTCATGGTAAAGGTGAAGTTCAACCAACAGTTTTACTATCAGACGAGTTGGAAAACAAAATCAGTTATTATGCAGAAGTGTCAAAAACTAAAGTAATCATAATTAGAGTACACCCATATTTTCATGCATATCTTACAAAAGGAGTAATAAGCATTTTATGGAAATGGCGTTTTAAATATAAGATTTGGATAAAATTAATTTCTGACCCTTCGAGCAGCTATTTAGAGTGGCAGGTACACGACAGAAAAGGAAATTTATTGAGCGTTTGAATCAATATTTATCACGTATAAACTCTTAAAAAAATTTATATTTGTAGCACATTCAAGAATTATTATTGAAAAATACAGTGGCTGTACGTGAATATGTTTCAAAACAGCGTCCATAAAAGGGAAACCCGTTTTGAACGTAAGTCATAAAATTATTACAAAAAGTGGCAACATATTTGTTTTAACAAATAGTTTTAAATTTTTATATAAATAGATCCGCTATGAGAAAATTTATTTTGACAACATTTGTTGGTCTTTTGAGTGCTCTATCTATGTCTGTTTTCAGTCAGGTGTTAGAGCCTGTAAAATGGAATTTTAAGATTGATAATGTCGAAGCAGACATTTATGAAGTAACGGGCACTGCAAGTATTGACAAAGGATGGCATCTCTATTCTCAATTTTTGCCAGAGGGGAATATTTCTATTCCAACAAGTTTTGTTTTTGAGCCAACTGAAGGCGTTGAATTTATAGGCAATGTTGAGGAACTCTCTAAAGTTATTGAACAAGAAGATCCAATGGCAGGCGTTCCAACTCGCTATTACGCCAATGAGGCAATATTCGTTCAGAAAGTAAAAGTAAGTGATGAGAACGTTGTTATTAAGGGCTATGTTGAGTTCATGGCATGTGATGATGAAAACTGCATCCCACCTTCTGAACACGAATTTGAGTTAAGAGTTAAAGAAGAGCCCAAAACATCTATTACAGATGATCAACAAACAAGAACAAATGAAAGGAGTTCTATTTGGGGAGTAATAATTGAAGCAATACTTTGGGGTTTTGCAGCACTTCTTACACCATGCGTTTTCCCGATGGTGCCGATGACAGTTTCGTTTTTCATAAAAAGCGGTGAAGATAAAGCGAGATCCAAATTCTTAGCAAGCGTATTTGGTCTGTCAATCATTATTCTATATACTGTACCAATTGCAGCAATTATTTTAGTCACATACTTTTTTGGAGGTGAGTCAGTTACTGCCGATATATTTAATTGGCTGTCAACCCACTGGATACCAAATATATTGTTCTTTGTGATATTTATGTTTTTTGCAGCATCATTCTTTGGTGCATTCGAGATAGTATTACCAAGCTGGATGGTTAGCAAAGCAGACTCAAAAGCCGACAAAGGAGGTGTAATAGGAACCTTTTTTATGGCTTTAACCTTAGTTTTGGTCTCGTTTTCATGTACTGGACCAATTGTTGGGACAATCATTGTTAAGTCAACACAAGGAGAAATCTGGGAGCCTATAGTGACAATGCTTGCATTTTCTATTGCATTTGCATTGCCTTTTACACTTTTTGCTCTGTTCCCATCGTGGTTAAAAAACCTTCCAAAATCAGGAGGATGGCTCAATAGCGTGAAAGTTGTTCTCGGATTTATTGAAGTTGCATTAGGATTTAAGTTTTTAAGTGTAGCCGACCAAGTTTATCACTGGGGATTATTAGATAGGGAGGTTTATCTTGCAATTTGGATTGTTTGCTTTACCCTATTAGGACTCTATTTACTTGGGAAACTCAAATTTAAACACGACTCTGAATCAGGGTATATCAGTGTAACACGACTCTTTCTGGCAATGCTCTCATTTACGTTTGTTGTATATATGGTGCCGGGAATGTGGGGAGCTCCGTTAAAAGCGCTCAGTGGATATCTACCCCCACAACAAACTTTAGATTTTGATTTGCCTAGAATAATAAATGAATCTACTGCAAATATTTCGGTATATAGTAGTGGTGAAGCCAAAACTACAGTAAATAAAGCTGAATGCGGAACTCCAAAATATGGAGATTTTCTTCAACTGCCACATGGACTAAGAGGATATTTTGATTATGAACAGGGACTGAAATGTGCTAAAGAGCTTGGAAAACCTGTTTTTATCGATTTTACGGGACACGGTTGTGTCAACTGTCGCGAAATGGAAGCAAATGTTTGGAGCGACCCTCGTGTTTTAAGATTGCTTCGAGAAGAGTTCATTATTGTTGCCCTGTATGTCGATGATAAGACACATATGCCTGAAGAAGATTGGGTTGTTAGCGAACGTGATGGAAAAGTGAAAAAAACAATTGGGAAAAAATATGCCGATTTTCAAATTTCAAAATACAATGTAAATGCTCAACCTTATTATGTTTTACTCGATAATGAGGAAAATATACTTATGCCTCCAAGGGCTTACAATTTGAATGCTGATGAATTTGTACAGTTCTTAGAACAAGGCATTGAAAACTTCAAGGAAGGGTTAAAAAACGAATAAGATACGTTTGTTTAATGTAGAGACGTCATATCATGGCGTCTCTGTAATATTTTGATTATCAATAGAGACGTCATATTATGACGTCTCTACATCATTTTGATTATTAGTTTGATAAGGTTATTAATCGTACATCACTAATTGCAAAGTGAATTTATCTCTCTGTAAATTATTTCTTTTTTGTAACAATTTTTGTAAAAAATTATTAACTTGCCTGCATAAAATGCGCGGTCCTTATTTAGCCTTGATTAAGCTAAAGAAAGGTGATTTTAAGTATTATATAATTTTAGGATATTACCATAATAAAATTTATGGAGCAGTTTTTGTAATTAATATATGGAGAGCGATTGGGTTGAGCAAGTTTTTTTTAAATCACTTTTGAGAATGAAATTTTTTAGAACATTTCTTTTTCTTCTTATTGGAACACGCTTATTAGCTAGTGATGTTAGCAATATTGATGTTAAAACAAGACTCTTCGTCGATAAATCTAAATCAATCGACGTTACCGAAATCGCAGATTTGTACGATCAGTTTCGTAAAGTTACACCCGAAAAAATGAGCTTGAAGCCGTTTAGTGGTACAGCGTGGATAGCAGTAGAAATCAAAAATAAAAATTCAGCAAAAAAACAATTAGTTTTAGAAGTAGAAAATAATTTAATAAGTGCTGTATTTTATAATTTAGATTCAATTTTAGCCGATAGATATAGAATAGGTAATCAAATTGAAAATTACTCTAAACACTCTGCTGCGCATATTTTTTATATTGAGCCAGGGCAAGATGTCGCTTTTTTGATAAAAATAGAAACAAATGATTTCCCCTTAGTATTGCCAATTCATGTAAGAGAATTAGAGGATTTTGATAAACATCGTTACACTAATATAATTGCAACAGGACTGTTTTTCGGATTTATTGCCCTGGTTTTTCTTATTAGCTCCACTATGGGAATAGTCAGTAGAAGAAAGAGTCCAATTTTGTTTGCATGTTTTATTTTTTTTACAACTCCTCCTTTTGTTTTTTTGGAAGGATCACCCTTTATGTTTTTGAAATATATTAGTTTAGATCAGCTTGTTGTTATGGCAAAAAGTTCTATTCCTGTAGCAATGGCTTTTTTAGGGTTATACCTCAATAATTTTTTTAGAATAAAGAATTTTAATAAAAAAACATATAAAATTTTCGAGTACGGAGGTTGGTCATTTTTCTTTCTTGCCGCAGTTAACATTCTATTTCATAATTATGCCTCAAGCTTGTATGTCGCATCATATGTAGTAATAGCTTTGGGTATACTGTTTTTAATTAATATTTTAACATATGCTAAAGCAAAAAAGGTTGAACATGTAACTCCTATTATCATATCCCTTATTATTTTTATTGTATCTCTTTTAATTAAATTCTTTATTGATTTTTGCATCATTCCGCCAAGTCCATTTGCTATACACTCTTTAAAAATAGGTTTTGCAATTTTAATTATTGGAGTTGTAATATCTATCTCTTTTCGATTCAGAGATCAATTAGATAAACTAAAAGAGCTGAACTTTCAATTAGATATTATTGTAAAAAAACGTACAGCAGATATTAATACTCAGAACGAAGAGTTGAGAAGGCAGGCAGAAGAGTTGAGAAGTCAGGGAGAAGAACTTGAGGTGCAAAATGAAGAATTAGCAGCACAAACAGATGAGTTGACTGAACAAAAAGAACTTTTACAAAAACAAAATATTCATTTAGAAAGGCTTCAATTAGCGTTGTCACAGACAGATAATGCTATATATATATTTGATGCAGAAGGGACTCTGTTATGGTTTAACACATCCTCTACTAGCCAATTAGGAATGGAGTATGAAGAATATGTTAATGGAAACGACAGGGTTAAGATTTATAATACGAGCTATTGTAGAAACATAGGAAATAATTTGGATAAATGTTTGTTCTCAAAATCCAAAGTAACATACGAATTTGAAAGAAAGGATATACACGGACGAGAACTTAATTTTCAAACAACTTTAACACCTGTTATTCAAAATGACGAGATAAAATATATTGTGGCAATTGATACTGATATTACCCAAATAAAACAGTATGAACTAGAAATTGAGCTGCAAAGACATCTTGCCACAACCAGGAAAAATGAACTTGAAGCTCAACAAGCCGAAATGCTTGAAAGCTTACGTTATGCTTTGCGAATTCAAAATGCTATTTTACCACAATCTAACGACGTTAAGCGTTTTTTCCCGGAAAGCTTTGTGATTTTCGAACCTAAAGATATCGTAAGTGGAGACTTTTATTGGTTCCATCGTATTAAAAATAAATTTGTTTTTGTCGCAGTTGACTGCACCGGACACGGTGTCCCCGGGGCATTTATGTCGATAGTTGGCTATTNTTTGCTTAACAACATTATAATTCAAAATGGAGTTACTTCTCCAGCGGATATACTTAAGCAGCTTAATAGAAAACTAAAAATAGCTTTGAAAAATGAAAATCCAACACGACAAACTGATGATGGCATGGATGTTTCGCTTGTTGTGTTAGATATAACTAGTAAAAAACTCACATTTGCGGGAGCATTTAGACCACTATTTTTACGCACTCAAAATGATTTTGTTGAAATAAAAGGAGACAAAATACCTATAACAAGCAGGATATCAGGAAATGTTATGGCGCAGTTCAAAGAGTGGGAGTTCGATGTTGAAAAAGGTGATCGTTTTTATATTTTTACTGATGGCATAACAGATCAGTTTGGAGGTAAGGATGATAAAAAGTTTCTAGTTAAGCGATTTAAACAGCTTATTTTAGATTCCCAGTCTCTCTCAATGGATAAACAAAAAGATATTATAAAACAAGCCAATATTGAATGGCGCGGAGGTAATCCTCAAGTTGACGATATTCTTGTGATAGGTGTTCAAATTTAGCTGCAATTACCAACAATTTTACCGTGGAAACTATTAATAAAATACTCGATTTTATTGGGAGTGTTTTCTTGACAACACTAGGTCAATTGGTTTGGTTGCTTGGTTTAATCTTTGTTTTTGGTTTAATTTTATATCTACTCGCTAGATTTACAAGATTAATTTACGTTAAAACAGTAGGACAAAAGTTTGATATTGTTGCTACAGGCTGGATAGGAACTCCAGTTCACGAACTTGGACATGCTATTTTTTGTATTTTATTTCGTCATAAGATTACCGATATAAAGTTATATGATCCCGATACTAAGAATGGTACTATAGGGTATGTTAAGCATTCTTACAAATCTAATAGTCTATATCAGAGAATAGGTAATTTTTTTATTGGTATTGGTCCAATACTTTTTGGTTCATTAGTTTTGTACGCAGCCCTTTACTTTTTAATGCCTAATTTTCAATCACTGTTTCAGGTTATTAACAAATACGGTTCTCATATTGCAGGTGATATTCAAACAGGCAATATAGCAGGTTCATGGTCAGCGATTAAAGCTGTTTCGGTGAGTGTTTTAGGTGCTATATTTAACTCGGAAAATTTAACAAACTGGAGGTTTTGGGTTTTTATTTATCTGTCCTTTTGCATAGCTTCACACATGGAACTAAGTCCACCAGATATTTCGGGTTCAAAAAGCGGATTAATTACCATAGTTTTGTTTCTTTTGATTTTCAATTTAATAATAATGAGTGTTGAGCTTTTAGGCTGGAACACAATGTTAGGCGGTTTTTGGCAATACATTAAGTTAGAGACATATTCAGCGGGAATTAACAAATTTCTCGGTATTCTAGGAGCACTATTTATATATTCTGTTATAATATCTGCATTAAACTTTGTTTTATCCTATATTATTCTAGGTACTTTTAACTTAATGAAAGGGAAAGGAGTTTTGAACCCGTTTTGGTAAATTTAAAAAAAAATGGAAATAGAAATACCCATAGAAATTGAATATAGAGCCGAATTAATTGTTGACAATCAACATACCGCTGCGGAGTATGGCTCAGGATTAGCGAAAGTGTTTGCAACGCCTGCTTTAGTAGCATTAATGGAAAATGCTGCATATAAGTGCATAGAAATGTATTTGCCAGATGGATATTCAAGCGTTGGCACTGAAATCAATGTTAAACACCTTAGAGCTACACTACCAGGTGATAAAGTATATGCAATAAGCAAAACAGTTGCCTTCGACGGTCGTAAAGTTGATTTCGAAGTTGAGGCTTTTGATTCTAAAGGCTTAATTGGCAAAGGCACACACCAGCGGTTTGTTATTAATTCCGCAAGATTTATGGATAAATTAAATCAGTAAGTTTGCTGATATTGATTTTACATATTAAGATAATAATCTTTTGTCATCGAAATATATTCCGGACTATATTGATGCCTGCCATTTTGTTCAATAACAAGTTCGTTAAATTCTGTTTTACACGACCTTACAGAGAGTTGCAGTAGCACTCTATGATACTCTTTATTGGGAACGGGTTTTACAGCACACACCTTTTTGAAATATAAGCTGTATTTTTTTGCCAGATTCTCCACCTCATTTTTTCTGTTATATGGAAGTATGATGGCTAAATCAGCACTATCACTTAATAGTCTCACGACTTTTGTGAAAAAATTATGTAGCGAAAAAAAATCATCGTTTCTGGAAATATCTCTGCTCAAAGAGGCTGATTTATGTCCTTTTATATAAAACGGAGGATTTGATACTATCAGATGATACTTACGGTTACCAAAGTCATACTTAAAAAAATCATCTTTAATTACCCTGATATTTTTTTTCCACGGTGAAATAGAAACATTTTCAGAAGCCTGAACAGCAGCCTCATTGTTTATCTCAATTGCATCGATTTTTAACATGGGATTACGTTGAGCAAACATTAAAGATATAAGCCCCGTTCCACATCCAACATCTAAAATGTGTCCACTATCAGGCAAATCAGCCCAGGCTCCAAGAAGCACGCCATCGGTGCCGACTTTCATGGCGCATTTGTCCTGATGTATGGTAAATTTTTTAAATCTAAAGCTTGTTTCACTCATTCTTGAGTATCAAGTATTTATACTTTGAAAAATGCAGCAGAGACGTAGTCAACAACACTGTCTGATTTGGCAACTTCGCCCGAATGTCCGCGACTTAAAATCTTACACTCAACTTTTTCGGAAACATCCTGTGCATAGAGCATTAAAGCCATAATAGGACCATAACCACAGACGGTTACATTGTGTTTTTTTACCTCCCTTTCAACTCCTTCAATATCAAATGATAATATTTTTTGTATAACGTTTTCATCTTTGCTTTTACCTACTTCGGCACTGTCGAAGTGGTTAAAATCACTTGAGGCAATAACTAAAATATGCTTATTGCTTATTTTGGCAAATTGTTTTAATCCGTTGGCTACAATTTTTGCGGTTTCAAAGCATTGCTTTCGCATAGTGATAACCGCAACTTTTGGTACTTGTGGGCAAAAGTGCTGAATAAAAGGCACTATTACCTCTGCAGCATGTTCAAACTCTTGTGCCGACTTGTCTTTTACAAAGATATTGGATTCAATAAAATCACGATCGGCATCAAGTATTCCAAGAGGAGTTTGCCAGCCTGCGTGGCTGTCGATTGAAATTTCAGGACCCATACCAGTATGTCCGGGCGACAGAATTATTACCGTATCGTATTTGCTTCCTTTAATTTCATTGAAAAACGCAGCTGCATGATTCCCCGAATATATGTAACCTGCATGTGGAACAATCCCACCAATGATATTTTCACTGTTAGTAATTAACCGTTTTTTATAGTTTTTTCCAAACTCTGACAGCATCTCTCTCAAAGCCGCTCCACTTGCGGGATAAAAGCGACCTGAAGCTATAGGAATTCGAATACAAGACATATTATATATTTTTAAATTTATAACTATTACAAAATAAAATTAGCGCTATTTCCACATTTAACGCAGGTACCTTTATCTGTTAGTCCTATTACTTTAGGATAGTATCCGTTACGTTCGACTAAAACTGTATGACAGTTTGGGCATCTGGTTTTTGAATATTCGGAATCACTTATATTACCCAAATAAACAAAATCAAGTCTCTTTGAGGCAATCTCGTACAATTGTATCAAAACATCGACAGGAGTTGGCGCAATTTTAAGCTTATAGTTTGGGAAATATCTCGATATGTGGAAAGGTGTATCCTTCCCAACATTGTTGGCAATCCAATCAACCATAAGGTTAAGTTCAGATGTACTGTCATTTAAACCGTTTATTGCTAGAAAAGTTATTTCAATATGTTTACCTTGCGCCTTAGCTGTTTTAATTGTCTCAAGAACGGGGAGTAATCTGCCCCCTGTCTGTTTTTGATAAAACTCATCTGAGAAAGATTTTAAATCAACATTAAGTGCGTTTATATAAGGCAGAAGTTTTTTAAGAGGTTCTTGATTAATAAACCCATTGGTTACCAATGCAACAGGTATTTGCTGTAAATAGACCTCTTTTGCGGTTTCATATATAAATTCGTAGTTTACGGTAGGTTCGTTGTAGGTGAATGAAAAACCACAATTGTTTCGTTCCTTTTTATACAGTTTTGTTATTTCGGTAGGTGTAATTATATCTCTTGTAGAAAGCTCAATATCATTAATTTGCGAAATATGGTAGTTTTGACAAAAAACGCAATGTAGATTACAACCAAATCCTCCTACAGAAAAAATATCTTTCCCCGGATAGTAGTGATAAAGAGGCTTCTTTTCAACAGGGTCAAATCTTATAGAGCATGTCAGACCGTAAGATGTTGAATATAAAACTCCTTCGATGTTTTTTCTTACTCTACAAGCTCCATAGTAATTGGGTTTAATTAAACAATGGTGTGGGCACAGGTTACATTTTACTGTTCCGTCACTGTTTTTTTCGTAGAAAAGTGCCTCTGTTTTCATAAGTTTATAATTTTTTCAGTAGAGACGTCATATTATGGCGTCTCTACATTTGCACCATACTACTGAGACGCCATGGTATGACGTTTTTACATTCCACTTTCTCCTTTCATCTTTTACCTTCCCCTTTATAAAAAGTTCGTCTCTCAATCATATCGGGTCGATGTAAATCGGTAAAATTTAAGCAAGCTGTTATCAACGTGCGATAACCCTGCCTTATTTTTGGCTATATCAACTTGCTGTTTTACTGTGGTAATACTTTCTAACGCAGGTAGCAACACTCCTCTTCTGAAACCATCAGAAACAATCACTCCGTACTTCAGGGGGTCAAGCTCTTCAATAGTAGTTTTTTCGGGTTCTGACAGTACGTCAACCGAAATTACTAAACCGTGTAACTCCTTTTTTTCTACCCTGTTAAATCTCCTATCATTGTCGCATGCTGCTACCGCATTGTCAATTATATCAAGTGCCAGGCATGAGTGTCTGGGTTCCAATGTTCCTATGCATCCGCGTAAGCTGCCGTCCGCTGTGTGCAGAGAGACAAAACATGCTGCCTTAATTTTTAGATCATCAGGAATATCGTTACAATCAAGTTTTTCCCTGTCTGTAACCCACTTTTCGACAGCTTTTGCTGCAAATGTCGCAATAGGTGTTTTGCAAGTATTCATTGTTGTTATACGATTATTGATTTAACTTTCTTAGAAAAAACCAATTTAACATTTTATTTTCTCTAAAACAAGTGCTGCCGCACCCAATAGCGCAACGTCAACACCTGGTAACCCCGATGGCAATAGTTCTACCTTGTTTTTAAATATTGACAACATATGTTTTTCCATGCTCTCTTTCATTGGTTTAAGTAGCATATCTCCAGCTTTTGCTACTCCTCCTGTAAAAAATATTGCTTTGGGACTTGTTGTGGCAACCACGTCAGCTAACTTTAAGCCCATAGTTTCTCCCGATACTTTGAAAACTTCTTGTGCCAACCAATCTCCATTTTTTGCAGCGTCGTAAATATCTTTCGAGGTGATTTTATTAAATGGGATATCTCCTAAAACAGATGGTGTACGATATTTTACCATTAATTCCGCGGCAGTTTTGGCAAGTCCAGAAGCCGACAAATAAGCCTCGATACAGCCATATCTTCCACAACCACAAAGCCTCCCGTTAGGATATACAGTCGTATGTCCGATTTCGCCAGCGAAACCATCGTGACCGTAAACAAGTTGTCCGTTGCACACTATGCCACTCCCCACGCCTGTTCCCAATGTTATAGTAATAAAATCTTTGTAACCTTTTGCAGCACCAAAAAGCATTTCGCCCATTGCTGCGGCATTGGCATCGTTGGTAAGCTCTATCGGGATATTTGGGAAATAAGCAGACATTAATTTACAAATTGGCACAACTTCTTTCCATTCAAGGTTTGGGGCTTGCTCGATTGTTCCGTGCAAATAATTCCCATTGGGAGCCCCTATTCCAATGCCTGCAAGTTTAACATTGCCGCATGTTTTTACAGCCGAATTTATTAATTCAACCAAATCGGCTAGATATGCGTTAAAATCAGCACCGTGCTTGCGTGTAGGCATTTTGTCGCGTTTGATTATTTCGCCATTAGGCTTAATAACACCTACTTCGGTGTTTGTTCCACCTATATCAATTCCTATTATTACATTATCCATATGTTGTGATATTTAATATTCCAAAATAAAGTTAAATTTGCAAATACATGTAGTATAACATTGTTTTATTGATAACAAGTATTAATAGTTAAGACAAAAAGCATAAATATATT
>JGI24712J26585_10001561_pt1 | contig 19522 bp, 11 predicted proteins | sample BioPla3DNA2_FD_26585 | JGI IMG/M metagenome (IMG submission 26585) | reverse complement strand
AAAAGTGATTCAGATTCTTTTTTTTTACACAGGAAATAAATATCAAATTTTATAGATTCAAATAGTTTAAATTTGAAATCATCCACTTCTGCTTGGAATAGATTAATAAATTCTTATTTTAATATTTTTGAAAATCAGCGATATAAAGAGTCTAAATTGGAATATAATATTGAAAATCAAAACATTTATGTAATTTTGCCCAAAAATTTATGTAAGCATAGATTTTAGTAATCTTAATTCTTTTATTAATCACTTCAACCATTTATGAATCAATCTATTATAAAATTATTAAAATATCTATTTTACTCACTCCTCCTAATTTTTGCACTCTATTTAGGGATCAATTATAGAAACCTGGCCAATCAAAAGCATTATGTAGTCAATGTTTCTAATAAACTGGAAGAGGTTTTATATCACATCAACACTAAATATGTTGATACCGTCAATAATAACCAACTGATGGAGCGGGCTATTACATCCATGTTGGAATCCCTGGATCCACACTCTACGTACTCAACTGCTGAAGAGAATAAAAAACAACAGGAAGTACTAGATGGAGCATTTGAAGGGATTGGCATCCAGTTTAACATCATTAATGATACCATTATGGTTATCAATACAACCTCCGGCGGACCATCAGAAAAAGCAGGAATCCGCACGGGAGACCGTATCATTGAGGTTAACTCCGAAAAAGTAGCAAAAGTGGGCATTACTAACGAGGAGGTGTTAAAAAAACTACGTGGTAAAAAAGGAACTACTGTACAGATTTCTATCCTCAGACCCGGGATAAGCACTCTCCTTCCTTATACAATTACCAGGGACGTTATTGAAACCCATTCTGTTGATATTGCATACATGATTCAACCTAAAACCGGATATATTAAAATCAACCAATTTGGAGGAACTACTGTCTCAGAATTTGAAACGGCGTTAGAGAATTTAATCCAGAAAGGAATGAAAAAGTTAATTTTGGATCTACAAGGAAATTCCGGAGGCTATTTGGAAGCTGCTCTTCAAATTTGTGATCATTTTTTAAAAAGGGGGGAGCTGATTCTATACACCGAGGGCGAGCATACGGAAACAGAGAAATTTCATGCTACCTCTAAAGGTTTGTTTGAAGATGGGGAACTAATCATCTTAATTGATGAGTTTAGTGCTTCCGCTTCAGAGATTGTTGCCGGTGCTGTTCAGGATAATGACAGGGGAACAGTAGTAGGTAGAAGATCATTTGGAAAGGGCTTGGTTCAAAGATTGATTACTCTGTCAGACGGATCAACTTTGAGGTTGACTATTGCACGATATCACACCCCTAGTGGCAGATCGATTCAAAGAAGTTATAAAAAAGGAGTAGAAGCTTACTATGATGATTTCATCAAAAGATATGGGGAAAACTCTTCATTAGAAGAAAAGGCACCTCAAGATGAAGAAGAACTCCTGCAATATAAAACTAAAAAGGGAAGAACCGTTTATGGTGGTGGAGGTATCCTCCCGGATATTGTTGTTCCCCTGGACACAACTACATTCTCCGAATCATTTAAGGCACTCCTTAACTCCTCGCTTTTAATCGAGTTTTGCCTTAACTATTCAACTAATAATCATCGAGAATTAAAATCCAGATATCGTTCAGCCATACATTTCGTTAAAAATATGAGAATTCATGACTCTATGATTCAGGATTATATCAACTTTTATCAAAATAAAAACAATAAAAAGGATATCATAATCAACAACAAAGAGAAGGAAGAACTAAGGCATTGGCTCAAAGCTCTAATTGGGAGAAATCTGTATCAGAATGAGGCTTTCTATCCTATTCTCAATGAAAAAGATCCTATTGTTCAGCGCGCCTTAAAAGTTAAATAAGCACGCCATTCTGTTTGTTCTTTCTCAACAACAAATAGATAAAATAGGGAGCTCCTGCCATGGCTGTGATAGAGCCTACAGGAAGTTCCGCATTGGATACTAATGTTCTAGCTAACGTGTCGGCTATAAGTAAGAAAAATGCGCCTAAAAAGATAGAAAAAATAAAAACATGTCTATTATTGTTTCCCCATAACAGTCTCACAATATGAGGAATGATCAAACCAATAAACCCGATTACTCCCGAGATGGAAACTACAGCCGCAATCAATAAAGAGGAAACAAAAAGAGAGGCTAACATTACAAACTGAGAGTTAACCCCCAAAGATCTGGCAGTTTCACTCCCAAACTGCATGATATTCAAGTCTTTTGAAAAATAAAAAAGCACAAAAATGGAAAATAAAAACAAGGGTAGGAAGAAAAGAATTTCCTGATAAGAAACAGAGGCGCAACTTCCCATAGTCCAGAAGATAATTTTCTGCATTTCTTGTTTATTCATCACCATGAGCAAAGTGATTGCCGCAGAAATCAAAAAATTAACTGCGATTCCCGCTAATAAGAGGGTTTGAATCGAGTTCCGATGTGTCACCCTCGCTATACCTAAAATAAGAAATAGAGTCAATAAAGCTGTAATCAGAGCAGGAATAGTAACCCCAAAAAAGAGCACATCCCAACCTAAAATAAATGCAATAGCTGCACCCAGTGAGGCTCCGGAGGAAATTCCTATGATATAAGGATCACAAATCGGATTTCTGAAAACAGACTGAAAAACAGCTCCACAGATTGCCAAAGAGGCACCAGCCAATATGGAGAAGATTACCCTGGGTACCCGGAGCTGCAAAATTGTCAAAACGTACCCTTCGGAATATCCGGAAACATCCGTTATACCTAATGGAGAAAGTAAAATTTTGACAACATCAATAAATGGGATAGGAACAACGCCAAAAGTAGTTGCCACTATCCCACTTATGATCAATAAGAGCGAAAAAAGAAAAACAGATACACCTATTTTAATTTTCACTATATTTTTATCAGAATTTCAGATCAATTAACATTTATCTAAAGCTTGCTCAAGGTCTTTCTTGATATCTTCAATATCTTCAATTCCCACTGCAAAACGAACTAAACCATCAGTAATTCCGCTTGCAATACGAGACTCCTTGCTCATTTTTGAGTGTGTCATGGAAGCAGGATGTGAGATTAATGATTCTACACCTCCTAATGAAACAGCCAAATAGATAAATTTCAGATTATCCATCAATATTTTACCTGCTTCATATCCTCCTTTTAATCCAAAGCTTAATAGCGAACCAGGTCCATCCATCTGTTCTTGTCCCAACTTATATTGAGGATGAGAAGGTAAACCGGGATAGCTTACCCATTCAATTTTAGGATGTTTTTCCAGCCATTCCGCTAAAATTTGTGCTGATTCTTGTTGTTTTAAAACACGAATTGACAAGGTTCTCAAACCTCTATTTACCATAAATGCCTGTGTTGGATCCATATTACATCCCAACATGGTCATGGTAGGACGTACAATATTATCTAACTCTTTGGTTTTTACAATAATAGCACCTGCAACGATATCGGCATGACCATTTAAAAATTTAGTCATAGAGTGAACTACTACGTCTGCTCCCAACTCTATTGGTCTTTGTAGTACCGGACTGCAAAATGTATTATCCACAACTACAACAATATTGTGTTGATGTGCTATTTCAGAAGCTTTTTTAATGTCAGTAATGGCCATCGTTGGATTTGTAGGAGTCTCCAAATACAACATTTTGGTATTAGGTTGGATTGCCTTTTTAATATTTTCTATATCTGAAGTATCTACATAAGATGCTGTGATTCCATATCTATACCAATATTTTTCCATCACAACTCTGGATGGACCATACACTGCATCAGTAGAAACAACGTGATCACCACTCTTTAGAAATGCCATATACACTGTATTTACTGCTGCCATTCCACTTGATACAACAATACCGGCTGCTCCACCTTCCAACATTGCCAATGTTTCTTCTAAGGCTGTAATTGTAGGATTTCCCATTCTGGTATAGATATATCCGGGATCTTCACCTGCAAAACAGGCAGCACCATGTTCTGCATTTTTAAATCTAAAAGTTGATGTTTGATAAATAGGGAATACTGCAGCACCATATGGATCATGCATTCCGGTTCCATGAACTAATAATGAGTCAAATTTTAATGGTTCTTTCATAATATCTATAATTTATTTTTATTATTAAATTGGGTTATTCGTCTTCTATTTTCAGGCTTTTTAACAGCGATAAAGGAATCAGTTGTGTAGCAAAAGCCAACGAAACTGCAAAGGTACAACTAATAACAATCATATACAATGAGGAAAATGGTAAAAATCTATAAATCAGATAAACACCCCCTATAAACAGAATCAAATAGAGTAATGTTTTTCCTATCGGAAGTACTTTTATGCTCACTCCCAATATTCTCAAAGCCAGGAAAAATTGGATCACACAAATCAAGGTTTGGGTGGATAAACTCGCTATAGCAGCTCCTGTGGCATGAAGACGAGGAATTAAAATCAAATTGAGAGCTATATTCAAAGCTATCCCTACCAATGATGTAATATTCAACATTTTCATATTCCCATTAGCTGTCAGTAATGTACCAAAAATGTAAGTGAAAGAGATTGGGATGAGACAGGGTATCAGGAATTGCAATACCCGGGCACTGGCCGAAATATGATCACGGTAGAGCAACTCGAGTATGGGAACTCTGAAAAACAACAATATCACCACTGCTGTAGTAGAGAAAAAGAAGAGCAATGAAAATGAAACGTGAATAATTGGTGTTAATTCCTCTTTATTTTTTAACATTTTAGAAAATAGGGGGAGCAAAATCACCGAAAAGAGGTAAGATATCATCACTAAGGCGTCTAATAACCTGAATACAGAAGCGTATACTCCGGTTTGATAAGCGGCTATTGATGAGGGTAATATTCGCTCAATCATCACTGAGTCAATTCGGTTATAAAATGACATCAATAAGTAAAGAATAGCAAATGGGAAGCTTTTTTTCAATATCATCAAAGCAAAAGAGCGGTTCCAGGAGAGCTTAAACCTTCCGATTTTATATAGAATAATAGTCAAAGCCACCACCACGGTTATGAGATAAGCGGCTGTTTGTGCATACAGAAACCAGATAATCTGAAACGGTTCGGTTGTCCTTCCCCCCCATAATAAAAAGGAACAAATCAAAATCATCAATAACCTGTCTAACACAGACAACACACTATCAATTTTGAAGTATAACAAAGCTGAAATATTGGACCGCAAGTAAAGTATGAGAGAGTTTAAAGCTTGATTAATGGCTGCAAAAAGAAGGATTTTCAACTGAATACCTTCATATCCTATAAAGAGTGCAGCAATAAACGTGATAACCAGATATAGAGCCGCCAGCAATAGTTTTAGAGTAATTATTCCTGAGATATGTTTTTGCAACAGATGGTTATGCCGGGCAATATTACGATTATTGAAATTCGTAATCCCCATATCCAATATGGTATTGAACAGGAAAGTAAAGTTAAAAACAGCAAAATAGAGTCCATATTGCTCTGCCCCTACTCTGTTTTGTACACCTACATCAATACCTAAAACCCAGAACGGTTTGATCAGTAGATTTAAAAAGAGAAGAATAAAGATATTAAATATAAAATCTTTTTGTCTCACTACCTTAAATTACAATATTGATGATCTTTTTAGGAACAACAATTACTTTTTTAACCTTATTTTCAGCTATCCACCTTTTAGCATCCTCATTCTCCAAAATATCTGCTTCAATTTGTTTTGGATTCCAGTCGGCAGGATACTCCTTAAAAAATCTGGTTTTTCCATTAAAAGAAACAGGATAATTAAAGGAGGAATCAACTAAAAACTTTGGATCATATTTTGGAAACGCTACAGTAAAAATCGACTCTTTATGCCCTAACAACGACCACAACTCTTCAGCAATATGTGGAGCATAAGCTGAAAGTAATATAGTCAGAGGCTCCAAAATGGTTCTCTTATTGCATTTTTTATCTGTCAACTCATTCACACAAATCATAAAGGCACTGACAGCCGTATTAAAAGAAAATTTCTCTGTATCGTTTTCTACTTTCTGGATTGTCTTATGTAAAGTTTTTAATTCTTCTTTGTCCGGTTCCTGATCCGAAATCTGGAAATTATAATCAGCATCGTGGAATAATCTCCAGAACTTTCTCAAAAAGCGAAATACACCCTCAATACCATTAGTATCCCATGGTTTTGACAACTCCAACGGACCCAAAAACATCTCGTACATTCTCAATGTATCGGCGCCATATTTCTCCACCAATTGATCCGGATTTTGTATGTTAAATTTTGATTTGGACATTTTTTCTATTTCCCAACCACAAATATATTCTCCATTTTCCAGGATCATTTCTGCGGATTCCAGTTCCGGTTTCCACTTTTTAAAAGCCTCAATATCCAAACGATCATGATGCACCATATTAATATCTACGTGGATTGGTGTTACCTCGTATTGATCTTTCAAACCGTAGGAAACAAATTGGTTTGTTCCATTGACTCTGTACACAAAATTGGATCTCCCCTGAATCATTCCCTGATTAATCAGTTTTTTAAATGGTTCCTCCTTTACAGCCACACCAATATCGTACAGGAACATATTCCAGAAACGGGAATAGATCAGGTGCCCTGTAGCATGTTCTGCTCCTCCCACATAAATATCCACATTTTCCCAGTATTGATTGGCTTCCCTTGAAACCAACTCCTGATCATTATGAGGATCCATATATCTTAAAAAATAAGCACTGGAACCTGCAAAACCGGGCATAGTTGCTGTTTCTAACGGATAACCATCCTTATTTTCCCACTTTTTCGCTCTTGCCAAAGGAGGTTCACCCTGTTCAGTTGGCAAATAGCAATCGATTTCAGGCAGTAACAAGGGTAAATCAGACTCTGGAAGCATATAAGGAATCTCATTTTTATAGTAAACCGGGAAGGGTTCTCCCCAATATCTCTGACGACTAAAAATGGCGTCTCTTAATCTATAGTTAATCGTTCCATAGCCTATTCCTAATTTAATTACCTCTTCAATAATAACCTGTGCACCCTCTTTTACACTCATTCCATTAATCAAAGGAGAGTTAACACAAGTTCCCTCTTTGGCTTCAAAAGCTTCCACGCTGATATCCCCACCACTTATTACTTCAACAATTGGGAGATTGAAGAATTTTGCAAAGTTATAGTCTCTGGAATCATGGGCAGGAACAGCCATAATCCCTCCGGTACCGTAGCCGGCCAATACATACTCAGCAATATAAATTGGAATTCTATTACCAGTGAATGGATGGATTGCATAAGCTCCGGTAAAAATGCCTGAAACTTTTTTTACATCTGTTTGTCTTTCGGTTTCTGAGCGATTTTTTGCATAAGTTACATATTTTTCAACTTCCTCCCTTTGAGCTTCCGTAACAATTTGCTCTATCAATTGATGTTCAGGAGCCAAAACCATAAAGGATACACCGTAGATTGTATCAGGACGAGTTGTAAAGATATCTAATGTTTGAGGGTGATTTTCGATCTTAAATTGAATAAAAGCACCTTCACTTCTACCGATCCAATTTCTTTGAATCTCTTTCAACGAATCAGACCATTCCAATTTTTCCAATCCTTGCAACAATCTTTCAGCATAAGCAGTGATTCTGAGTATCCACTGTTTCATTAGTTTTCTTTCAACCGGAAAACCACCTCTTTCAGAATAACCATTTACTACCTCATCATTGGCGAGTACAGTTCCCAATCCGGGACACCAATTTACCCAAGTATCAGCTTGATAAGCTAATCTGTAGTTCAATAATACTGACTGTTTTTCCTCTTCAGAGTAATTATTCCACTCTTCAGCACTAAAATGGAGCGACTCTGTTTGAGCTGCTTTTACTCCTTCTGAGCCGTTTTTCTCAAAATATGCTATCAACTGATTAATCGGTTCCGCTTTTTGAGATTGAGTAGAAAAATAGTGATTAAAGAGCTGGATGAAGGTCCACTGCGTCCATTTATAATAGGAAGGATCAGAGGTTGCAAAAGAGCGTTTCCAATCGTAGGAAAAACCCAGATCATCAAGCTGTTTTTTATATTTTTCAATATTAATAGCTGTTGTTTTAGCAGGATGTTGTCCTGTTTGAATTGCATATTGTTCAGCAGGAAGACCAAAAGCATCAAATCCCATGGGATGCAAAACATTATAACCCTTCTGCATTTTATATCTTGCGTATATATCCGTTGCGATATAACCCATAGGGTGCCCAACGTGTAGTCCGGCCCCTGATGGATAGGGAAACATATCCAATATATAAAACTTAGGTTTTGAAGGATCAACTTTTACTCTAAAGGTCTCATTTTCTTTCCAGTAAGATTGCCATTTATTTTCAATTTCATTAAATAGATATTCCATACAAATTCGAGATTAAAAAAATGAATTGGTTTGCAAAAATACAAAAAAAAGCCATCCTTACAGGACAGCTTTTTATGTTAACTATAATGATCTATTAAAACTCCCACAATTCGTGTTCAAAGTTTCTAATCTTTTCATTTATTCTTTCAGATTCGATTCTTTGATCTCTGGAATTTTTAATATACTGTTGGATTTCTCTATCACCATAAACATTTTGCTCCTGATAAATAACAGTTGCAAATTGTCTTTTCCATGTCATAGCATCATCAAAAGAGATTCTTGCTGCATTATTTTTGATATTAAACATCTCTTGTTGTTTTAGGTAAGGTCTTAATTCCTCCCATAAAATATGTCCTCCACTTCTGGTGATAGGTTCACCTCCAAGAATATTATCCTCTTCATTGCCCCCGCCATCACCCACATTGACCTCTCTAACATATTCTATAATAGGTTCAATAGAGAGGATTCTCACTTCCATCACAGAGCGTTGTTTATCAAAAAACCAAACCTCTCTAATTCTATAAGACAGAATTTGATCAGCTGTAAATGGCTCAAAAAATGGAATTGAGTTGATAATTTCTCCAGTTTCCGGATCACGCTCATGTTGCATTTTGGGCTCAGCCAAAGTCGCTCTGATATCATCCAATGATTTTTCCCTGGTACAAAATTCATCATCGTAGACGGATAGACGATTAGCTCTATCGGTATTATCAATATCGATAGCATCGAAAATAGTTTGAGCTAAACTTTTCCAAGTTCCGCGAGCCAATGTTGGGAAATAGTATGGATGATTTCTTTTCTCTCTTAAGTCTATTATTCTCCACACTGTGTGATAATACATTACATCAGCATGCCTAACAAAAACGGGAGCAACAGGTACAGAGAAGGTATCTGTTTCCATATTTTGCCAAGGATATTCAACGGGTCTTCGAACTGGTTGATCCAAAGTACTTCCATCCTCCTGTGCGAAAGCAATTCCGACAAAGAGAAGTGCGGTAATAATAAGGGCAATTTTTTTCATTTCTATAGATTTAATCAATTATCTAACACGTAACACAATATCTAAGAGCTGTCTCGTTCCTGCCGGAGAGGTTGCTCTAATTCCTGAGAACAAAATAAGAGTTCCGGGAGCAGCATTTCTAATTTTAGTTTTCAAAGCCTCTGAAAAGGCAGCACCTTGAATAGTCATAGGTGCTTCTTCCATTCCTCTGACAATGAATGTAACCTGATAGGATTGAATAGTCCATCTTAGGTCATAAACAAAATCCTGAGCCATAGTAGCGGTAATAAATGGGTTTGTTGCCAATTCTGATTTAGTAACTCTACCACCTGTTAAACTACCACCCACTTTGGCAACCGGATCCGGTACACGTTTAACACGGAATTCGGTAGCACATAATGTTGTAGTCTTTCCACCCTGATTAGCTCTAACATTTACAGTTACGTTTTTATTTGCCAAAGACTGAGGAACAGTGATATTATAAGTTCCCGGTCCTGTTTTAGTATATGAAGCCCCGGCACCTGTTATATCGATATTAATACATTCAGGAGCTACAGGAGCATTAACTGAAACGGGATTTTCAATACCGGCATAGAAAACATTCATCTTGTCTGCAGCAACGGTAGCTGAAGGTTTTAACACAGTATATTTATCTTTAAAATGGTAATCTCTTTTTGAACCATCAGGTGTAACAACACGGATAAATCCGGCATATTTGTGTTCACCTGTCGCACCTGCTGGAATATCCAGTTGAACTAAACCACCTTCACCATCAAGGCGGGTAGCACCTTCTTCTGAAGTCAATGAGTCAACTCCCATTTTATAGTACACTTCGGGTTCTTGTCTGTCATCATAAGCAGCTACAATGATACCTGCTGAATATTTATCTCCCTGGAAAACCATTTGAGAAACCGGGATAGCTTTCGCCTGAATAGTATTAAACTTAAAGTCATCCGCAGTTGTGGATCCAATAGCGTAGTTAATCATTGTAGATTGAGCATTTCTCACCTCTCCAATTGTTTTATTCAACAGAGTATAAGCAGCTATCATAATTTGATTAGCAAAGTAGTGAACTTCCCAAGATTCTTCTTTATTATCATTATTCGTATATTTAGTATTTTTCCCCTCAACATCCAAACCGATAATAATGTCAAACTCTTTCTTTTTATCTTCCTCTACTACAGAGAGTAGTTTCTTCTTATATTCTATAATTTTATTCTTAAGGTCAATTGCTCTACCAGTTTTCATGTCACCATCTGAAAACATGAAGTTATGAACCTTGCTAATGTTATCTTTTGATCTTATATCAGAAGCTTTTTTTGGTGTACCGTCAGGATTTTTATCAGTATTGTCAACAGTAATTAATAATTCTGACTTAATTTCCTCTATATATTTTACCAATGCATCAGACTCTCTGATAATCATGGTAACCATCTGTTCAGCTTCTTTAACTTTTTCAGCCCCTTGAGATGCTTTTTCCTTAGCTAAAGTTTGTTCCAGTCTTGATATACTCTGATTGGTAATCACTGTAGAGTTCACCAGAGTCTCATCTACTACTGCAAATGCATCCAAGACATCTTTCGACACATTCAATGCAAGCAGAGCAAGATAAACCAGATACATCATCCCAATCATACGTTGCCGGGGGGTTTCCGGACAATTTGTTGCAGCCATACAGTTTTTATTCTTTTTTAGTTAATAATAATTTAAATTTTTTAGTTTTTTATGATGATTGAGATTATTTATTAGTGCCACCCATAGCGGCTAACATATTTCCGTAGATATTACTAATTTGCGCAACGCTCTTAGTCAATTTATCCATCTCTTCTTTATATTTCATTGTTTGGTCCAAAGAAGAATTCAGTGTATCAGCGTATGCTTTGACACTTTCTTCCATCTTTTTATAGCTATCCACAATCACTTCTGTACTTTTAGATTGTGCATCAAAAGCTGAAGATAGAGCAGAGGCAGTCTTATCATACTGAAGAGTTAGGTTACGAGCCGATTCACTTGCTTTGGTAAGGCTATTTACGTAGTTATCTGTTGCAGCAGTTGCGTCCGCAGCTCCGGATAATTTTTTTGCATTTTCTGACAAGTTTCTCATTCCAACAGCTAAACTTTCGATCAATTCCGGACCAATTTTTGCTTCTTCCAACATAGCATCTAATTGCTGAGTAACATTACCTTTCGGCAACTCTTTCGCTTTAGATTTTTTAGTTGGAACATCTTCATCAAGACCCACCGCTAATTCGGGATAAACCAAAGCCCAGTTGTATTCAACGTGAAGTGGTTCAAACGCAGAAAAGAAGAAAATAGTTGCCTCTGTAAACATCCCTATAATCAAAATAACGTCAGCACCAGGCCAGTGAATAATTTTAAATAATGCTCCAATAATTACTGCTGCTGCACCCCATCCGTACAGTTTAGACATAAAGTTCTTCCAACCCTTACTTCTTACAAGTTGATAAAGTGTCATAATGTTTTCTTTTTAAAGTTAATGATTAATTAATTGATTGATTTATAATAATTTTTAATTTTTAGTATACATGTGAGTCAGACTTTTGACTGTCTCCTCTGTTTCTTCCCATATAGGATTGCACACAACGGAATCCAACATACGATTTACAAGTATCTTGATATTCGTACGTTTTAGCGTAAACAGTTGTATAATAGCTAATATCTTTCCATGATCCACCTCTAACCACTTTTCTTTTCTTAACAGGAGAATCTCCCTTTTTAGCATAGTAATTATAGCTTGGGTTCAAATCATGTGTGAAATTTACTGATGATTCATCGAAAGCATCATTACACCACTCAGCTACATTTCCTGACATATCGAATAAACCAAAGTCATTAGGATGATAGTGAGCTACAATAGCAGGATACATATTATCATCAGCGATATAATTTCCTCTTTGAGGTTTAAAGTTACTCAAGAAACAACCATTTACATTTTGAGTATATGGACCACCCCAAGGATATGGATTGGCATGTAAGCCTCCTCTTGCTGCCCACTCCCATTCTGCTTCAAGAGGTAATCTAAACTCATGCTCATGAGCCGCATTATCAAGAGAACTCAAATAGGCATGTCTGATGTGGGTTCTCCAATAAACAAACGCTCTGGCTTGTCTCCAGCTCACTCCAACAACAGGATAATGGTCATATTGTGGATGAGAGAAGTAGTTCATGGTCATCGGTTCATTATAAGAATAGGTATAGTCATGATTCCAGCATAGGGTATCCGGATAAATATTAACCACATCTTTTCTAATAAATCTTTCAAATCCGCCATTCAGGTGACTACCACGATTAGCATAAATACCTCCCAAATCGCTACCCTCTTCTTCTTTAACAGCTGCACCATGAATTGTTGGATCCTCTCTATCGCGATATGCACTTAAGTCCATAACCCAATATTCAAAATTAAGGTTTGAGATATTAAGTCCACCCGGACGATAGTGATAGAATCTGGTGTTAATTTTGGTAAACAGAGGACTCAACGCTTCAATTTCTTCTTCGTCTTTAGTATCCCATGGGATTTCCTCTTTCCAATTGATTAACTTAGGTTCAATCACAGAACCCTCTTCATTATCGCCATATGCTGTTTTTCTGGTATATCTCAAATAGTGACCATACTTTCCTCTAATTTCGTCCTCTTCAAGATCCCCGAGCAGACAGTGTGCAATGGAGTCTCTCACCCAATACACAAACTGACGATACTCGTTATTTGTGATTTCGGTTTCATCCATCCAAAAAGCAGAAACAGTCACACTTTTAGATTGGTGGGTTAAAGCGAAAGGAACATCTTGATCACCTACTCCCATTGTATAGTGCCCTGCAGGAACATATACCATGCCGTATGGTGTAAGATCGCTAAATTCTGGTCTGTCTTGCACGCCTACCAACTGGCCATCTCCTGAATTTTTACAAGCTGTAACTAATAAAGCGAGTAATAATACAAATGCTAATTTTTTCATGTCGTTCACCATTATATGTACAAAAACGTTTATTTCTCAATTTTTATTTTATAACTAGTACTGATTTTTATATAAATATCTTGTTGATCCATATCCGGAGAAGTATTCCGGCTTAAAAATATCAAAACAGTACCTCACCACCAACTCTATATCCCCCATACTTCTATTAGCTTGAAATCTACCGAGTTGACTCGTAGTAAAACTATACGCTATCCCCATATCCAATCCTTTTAAATAAGGGTTCGGATCATCATAGAAGGGCTTTGCTCCAAAAACAACCGACACTGCATCATCAAGACGATAATGCAGTCCCCCCCATAATATATTATTGTAGCGTGCTATCAACAAAAGATCAAGCTGAACTATACTTAAATCTGTTTTCAGCATGAAGTTAGGTTCAATACTCCACGCCGGATCAAAAGGTACGGCATAAATATATCCTCCGTGCATGTATATATGTCTTGCCAGATTCATTAAATTTTCATTCCCGGAGATTCGAACGTTAGTCAATAATTGAGTTGCTGCCAAACCGGCATACCAATTATTGGCTTTATAGAATAGTCCGAAATTTAGGTCGAAGTTCATCAATGGATCTTTAACCAGCGCTTCAATGATAGGGTCACCTTCTTGAATAGGTCTAAACTGCGCATCTACAAGTGATTGCTGAAGAAATCCTAATTGAAAACCTATCCCCAATCTACCCGTAGGAAGATTCAATTTATAAGCATACCCAAGTCTAAGTCCAATATTTTCAAACTGTCCATTCTTATCCTTAATTAAAGATAAACCTAATCCACCGCGTATTTTTCTAAGATAGGACTCCATATTAAACAAAATTTGTTGCCCACCTGTACCCAATGCCGAGTCAGTACCGGGAATCACATCACGGTAACCCATATACTGTTGACGAAATAGCCCTGTAAAGCATAATGTCCTGTGTTGTTCACCTGCCGACCCGGGATTAAAATAGTAATGTGCCCACGGAAATAAAGTAAATTGAGCATCTTGTTGCGCATTGGCAGAAAAGAAACCAAACAATACAAAAAACAAAATAGTAATGCTTTTTCTCATACTCATCAAACTTAGTTTTACCATGACAAATTTTGTTATCCTTTTTGTATTCAATGACTTAGATGTTTCTTTTTTCAAAATAGATTTGGTGTAGAATTAGTATACTCCTATTTTGAAAAAATGTTACAACCACAATCATTTTTTGCAAAAATATTAATCCTCAAAAATAATAATAATTTCTCTCCCACAAACCATTTTTCAATTTCAAAACTCTTTTTTTTTTCTTTCCGATTTTAACAATTCATTGTTGACAATTATATTTGGCTGTATTTTAAGTATATAAGTACATTATTTAGACTTAGTCCAAATTTCGTTTTTAAAAGAGAAACTTGATTTGAAGTGAGCCGGTATGTATCATCCTGTTTTGACTCCCTTTCCTACCGTTATATTGTAAATCAAGGAAAAGATAATCGACTAATTTTGTCTGATATATAACGCTCCAAAGCCAATTGCTTCCCTTGGTTTGCCCTTCCATTATTTCATAGGCAAGATTTCCAACTATATCCTGGTTGGGTTTAAGATAAGCATATTTTAAATTAATTTGCAGCATCCCTTTCTTAACCATTCTATAATAAAACTCTGTTTCCACTTCATGACTTGAAACCTCTTCTTTACCTACCAGATTAATTTTGAATTTATAATCGTATTTAAGTATCAAATTAATCTTTTCAGAATGTTGAATTTGAGATTCCAATTTCAAATTATGGGTTTCTATTGTATAGTTTTTATTGTGAAAAAACTGTGAACTATTCTCCTTAACAGCTGCTTGATAACCGGATTTTAAGATCAGAAATCGAGTCACTTTATACCTGATACTCCATTCATGCATCTTTAAATTAACAGTTTCAGTACCGTAATAATAGTTGTTTTTATTGTACAGTTGTTTGTAAATGTAATCTCCAATCCACTTTTGTGACGGGGATTGAAACAGAAAACGATTATTCAAGTTAAAATCGCAATTTTCTACATCGGCATCATCTTTTAAGAAGCTAAAAGGGTTCAATGCTGAGAAAAAAGAGTCAGTTTGCGTTTTTTGACCAATTTTAAAGGTAGTATGATTTGAAAAGAGAGTGACTATTTTTACAAATCGATTCTTTGGGTTCCTCCAGATTTGCTTCGGTCTGATTTGCAACATCTGAGTTAGTTCCGTATTATATGTATTGTAATAATCATGAGAGGGAATCCATATTCTAATGTAATCTGCTTCATTTTGAAATACTGCTACTTCAAACTCATCCAGTTCCTCTACCCCATTATTATTGTAGTCATTCCAGATATGCGTTCCCTGACCGGGTGCCACTTTCAAATAGGAAAAAATTTTCTTCTGTTCCATACCACTCCCTGCCTCATAGTTAGCTTGATAAATTACGCCATTGTTCAAAAACCGACCCAGATAATTAATGCCCCCAACAAATAAATTCTCGAAAAAAGATTGTTGTAAAGAATCGAATAACTGCTCATTTCTATAGGTTAGAGTGGTTTTAATCGATTGTTTTATGGTAGGAGCATACTCAGCAGCTGTTTGAAACTCATAACCCTCTTTTTCTTTAAGAAACTTGTTTTGAACCGCACGATGAGCAAAAATATTTTTGACCTGTAGCAAATATTTAAACTGCAAAGTATCATTATTTTTGAAAAAAAGTGCTAATTCATTATATCTGTAGCTATTGCCTACCAATGTATCCTGTTTCTGATCTGTCAAACGATTCAATTCTGTACGATCATAGATTCCCAATTCTGTTTTTCTATTCACCATCGATAGTTGAGTCTGTGTTCTGAAAAAATTGCTATGAATCAAGAGGTCATGATTGAGGAGGTGAGAAGTCTGAGAAGTCAAACGAAGTCGATTCCATTTCAGATTGGTATTCAACCCGTTGCGCGATGCCAAAAGTTGTTTTTGAACTTGAAACAGTTCCGACTTCCATTGCATTGATCCATTTCTTTTATTGGATAAAGAAAGATCAAGGGTTCCCATCTGAGAAGCTTTGTTTCGTGTAGTCTGATCATCAATATTGTAATTCTTATTAAATTCAATATCACGATTCTCCTCCAGAAGTAAAAAACGTGCACTTCTGACTTCATAACCGAGCAAGCTATTGAATATCCATCTTTTCGACTCCTCTTTGTGCTTAAAGAGTTCATCTTTATATTGCAATAATAAATGGTAAGCAATACCGATTTGAGAATTGGAATCCCGATTTGAAAACAGATTCTGATTCAGATTGGAAAAGACAAACTCTGAAGAAATTGTAAAATGTTTAAGTCCTTTATATTGTACTCCTAAAGTCCCGATCTGATATCGTTGAGGCGTTTGAAGCTGAATCACCGGTTCATATTCTCCTTGTGGAATTCCATTCATGGGGGGAACCCACACAAAAGCCCTCCCATTGGTTGCAGCAACATTCAATTTATAGTTCCCTTTGCCCACTCCGAGATAAGAAAAATTAAGCCGGTAAAGTACCTCATCGGAATTTGTACTTTGCTGATAGATGGTGTAGGTTGTTCCATCAACCACTGTATCTACTTGAATATAAAGGGGTTCTCCAGGAAAATAGTTTGACAACACAGCACCGGGATACAACAGTGTTGTTTCATTATAGAGTTGACTCATCATCAGTTTCATGCTGTCGGTCAACTGAGGTTGGATGGAATTATTTTTCATATCCTCCTCCTGAAAAAAGTTGAAAGTAACTTTAAATTGATCCTTCTCTCCGAGACCAATCTCATTAAAAGTGTGCAATGTATAGCGAGAATAGGCTAAGTCAGAATATTCATATTCAACGTGGATTTCTTTTTCCCCAGTAATTAATATTTTAGGGGTGAAAATAATCTCCCCCAAATTATAATCAATTACATAATCCTCATCTTTTCCTCTCGTTAACAACCTATTGTCAATATACACTCTTTCCGACCCGTACAGCACTGTGATGGTTCCCTCTCCCACATTACCGGTCAGTTTATAGGGACCTTGTCTTCCATTTTGAGGGACTATTCTCTGTTTGTAATATTTCCCTTTGGAGATTCCCGCTCCCGTTCTGGTCTTTACAGTTCCCTTATTGTTGAGCGAAAACAGAGCTTCAATTTCCAATCCCAGGTTCTTTTTCCCAATTTTCAAAAAATAGCTTTCCGGCGAAACAATATCAATATCTCCCCCTTTAACTTTCAACTTCTTTTTAATATCCAATGTAATAAAGATCTTATCAAACTCTTGAATTGTTCTTGTGTTCCCTTCCGGTTGAATGGGGAGTGTTCTATCGGTAATATTTGCCCTCAACTCCACATCTGGCGCCAAGTAACCGGATACTTGTAAGTTTAACGAAGAGTTTAACACAAAATCCTGATTATTCCCAACGGTTACCCCTCTCGTAATACTCCCGGATCTCTCCAGTTGGGACTCTGAACTATAATCAAGCAAAAAAGAGGNAGGTAAGTTCAACTCCTCAGGCTTATAAAACTTTCCCTTTTCCTGAATTAGNGATATCGGTTTATTATAAACACGATGAGCAAAACTCTTATGAAATAGTTTATAATGACAGTTCAAGGTTTTTCCATACAAAGTTGTATCATGTAGAAAGAGGTATCCGTGAATACAATCCACACTGTACTGAGAGGGTGAAACCCCCTCAATAACTAGTGACCCGGGCAATATAGACAAACTATCCAGAAAAACAGTATCCCGATCGGCAAAAACCTGTTTATACCTGGGAATCACACCCTCTTGTGCTTGTAGATTCCAAAACCAGGAGAAAAAAAATATAAAAAATATTAGAAACTGTCTCAAAGAATCGATTTCCTTTTATATCAATAACTTCAAAAGTACTATTATATTTCATAAATTAGTGTACTTTTGCAAAAAAAAAGATGAAAAAGGAGGAACGGCTACTTTTTTGGGGAGTCATAGCACTATTAGGTATCATTGCATTATATCCTCTGAATCGGGTGGGTATCACAACCGGTGATGACTTTGCATATATGATCTGGTCTTGGGATAACATCATAGGAGACTCCATTTCGACAGCTCAAATTCAGGGAAGATTCAATTTTATCCTAACTCAATGGATTTATAAAATTCCCTATATTTTTGACAGTCATCTCTATTTTCAAACCATGTTGATTCTTCCTATTATTGCCTCTTTTATTCTTTTTATCACATTAATTCACCGTATATTTAAGAACCGGTTTGCTACACTTCTAACAGCGCTATTTATTACTATATTCTATCAAATTTCGGGAGGACACTCTGCAACGACAGCCTATCCCTTTTACTTCTCATTTTCTATTTCCTTAATCTTAGGATCATTTCATTTAATATACTCCTATACTAGTGGGGGGCGCTACTATCTCCTGCTGATAGCAGCACTTTTGTTTGGAATAGCTACTCTTTTTTACGAAAGCTACCTGATTTACTACCTCTTAATTTTCATCTTTATCATCTGTCGCTACTCTTGGAGTTCACTGAAAGAAAAGAAAAAGAGAGTACTTTTATACAAAGAACTCGTTCCATTTGTCTTTTTTGGGATACTCTATTTAACTACTTATTACCTCTTTTTTAAATCAACACCTTCTCAATACGGAGGAAATACCCTGGCATCCCAGTTTAATTTCTCTCTTTTCCTTAAGGCTCTGGGAACCATGACGCTGTATACTTTCCCATTCTCCACCCTTTGTGATTATCATTTCTTTATTACAGAATCATCGACTCAATATAACCAATCATTTCACCTGTATCAAGTACTCTTCACTGAAGCAAGTATGGTAGCTTACGTTAAGGCCATCATCGCAACCGCTCTATTTTTAATCCTCACTCGAAAAAATCCGGTGAATATGGATAAAAAACGTCTGCTAGTGGTTGCTCTCATTGCACTGTTTTTCATTATTGCACCTCACCTCCCATTAGCTCTGTCTGAAAAGTATTCAAATCATATTCAAACTACCTATGTAACTACCTTTTTTGCATTTTTTGCGATGATTCTCTTCCTTTTTGCCATGATTGCTTTTCTTTTGCAATGGGGAGCAGTTAAAAAATGGAGAAACCGATTAGTACTGGGTTTCCTCACCCTGTTTATCTTCATCTCCACATTGAGCATTCAGTTTGTAAATGAACGGATAACGCATGATTTAGCTGTTGGAGAGC
>JGI24712J26585_10001557_pt1 | contig 19554 bp, 21 predicted proteins | sample BioPla3DNA2_FD_26585 | JGI IMG/M metagenome (IMG submission 26585) | reverse complement strand
TTTAAACCCCGAAGGGGTGACATTATTGTAATCTAAAAATTGAGTTGAGTTACATTGTTTCAGAGCCAGTGACAACGTAATTCGTAATTTTCCACAATTTTTCCAAAAGGCATAATATTCTAGAGTGGGGTGATAGATTAGGGTAAAAGGGAAGACTTGTCTGCCCCCCCTTTTATTTTTATTTCAAAAAGAAGATAAAAAATAAAAATGGTATAGGAAAAAATTTAGGGGAGGTCTAGTTCTTGATTGTTATTCCGACTTTTTTCTTATAGTTTGATTTTTTCCCACAACCATGTGGGGGTGAGCCTCATGATGGCACCGACACAGCGCCATTTGGTATCTACGTAAATTTTTCTTTTTTTGCGAATCAATCCGCGGTAAATGATTTTAACTGCTCTTTCGGGGGAAAGCACCATGGGATATTTTCCGTCAGTTATGAAGTCGGTGGCTATAAAACCGGGGATAATAGTGGAATATCGGATGGGGACTCCCAGTTTTTTTGCAGATTGTGACAAGGATTCCAGATAGATTCGCTGATATCCTTTGGAAGCGGAGTAGGAGGGTGAGGGTCCCAACCCGCGCAACCCTGCAATGGAGCTGATCACAGCCAAATGTCCATGCCCCTGTTTGAGAAAGTGATTATGGATATATACCGCCATTTTGGTAAAGGCAACCACATTTACCTCATTTGTACGGACTTCAATCTCCATATCCGGGGTGGAGCTGGTTTTCCCGACTCCTGAAGAGTACAAGAAAAGATCAACACCCTCCATCTCTTCAATTAACTCTTTTAAAAGGGAGAGTGCATTGGGGTCGTTGACGTCGATTGTTTTATATCGAATATGATCAGGAAATTGTGCCGCAATCTCTTCTAATCTGTCGGTTCTTCTGCCGGCAATCCCTACTATATGTCCATCTTTTGCGAACAGTTCGGCAACTCCTTTTCCCAAGCCGGAGGTGGCACCCATAATAATCACTTTCATAATTACAATTTTTAGAAACAGTTCTGCAAAGGTAATTAAAATTTGGGAGTGCAATTGAGATAAATGTCGTATTTTTGCACTTTTAAAATTGAAAGTATGAAACGTATTGATCTATTTGTATTTATAGGAGTGGTTCTATTTTTTGCTCCTTTCTTTTTATTTGATTCAGTGTACGACTGGTACATCAATTTCAACTCTTCTTATCCTTTGATCATGGCTTTTCTGAAGTTTTTTATTTTGGCTACCTTTGGAGAGTCATTAGGGTTGCGAATTAAGAATGGGGTATACAATGCGCCCGGTTTCGGATTGCTTCCCCGCGCCATTGTTTGGGGTTTTTTAGGAATGTGGATTGCCATTGCCATGGGAATATTTAAAATAGGAGTTCCCGCTTATTTGAGCAAATTCTCTATTTTTTCCTCCATGGAAGCAGCGATGACAGGTCCATTAACCTGGATGAAACTGTTGGGTGCCTTCTGTATCAGTTTGATGATGAATACGGCATTTGCTCCTGTTTTTATGACATTTCACAAAATGACCGATACGCATATTGCGAATTGTAACGGTAAATTATCCTTTTTATACACCCCTGTGAATTTTGGTAAAATTATTTCAGGACTCAACTGGAATGTACAGTGGAACTTTGTGTTCAAAAAAACGATTCCCTTCTTCTGGATTCCTGCACACACCATCACCTTTATTTTACCCGCCGAGTTCCAGGTTCTTTTTGCCGCATTGTTAGGAATTGCTTTAGGATTAATCCTTTCGATTGCCGCATTGAAAAAATAAAAAAAAAACAGATATTGAGTAGAAGTCAGGCAACGTTTTGACTTCGATATCGTCTTTCTACAAGAATGAAATCACAAATGACCGAAGAGGAGATTGTTAAAGGTTGTCAAGCCGGAAAAGAGCGATGTCAGAAGATGCTTTACGATCGTTTTTCTTCGTTGGTTATGGGAATATCTATGCGTTATGCTAAAAATAGAGATGATGCACAGGATATTTGCCAGGACGTATTTGTGAGGGTGTTTGTGAGTATCAAACATTTTAAGTTTTTAGGTTCTTTTGAAGGGTGGGTGCGTAAGATAGCTGTTAATTCAGCGGTTTCATGGTATCGTCAAGAGGTGAAAGAGAGAACGGTAGATATTGATATGGAGGAGGAGATTCCTGATGTTATGGTGGATGAGGAGATTCCCTTTTCGGAGGGTGATTTGCTGGAGATGGTACAGGAACTGCCAAGCGGTTATCGGATGGTGTTCAATCTGTTTGCTATTGAAGGGTACAAACATGAAGAGATTGCGGAGATGTTGGGATGCTCAGTGGGAACTTCGCGTTCACAATATTTTAAAGCAAAAAAGAGCTTAAAAAAAAGGATTGTTGAAAAGTATAAACAAGATGAGATATGAAAGAGATTGGTGAATATTTCAAAGATAAATTGGAAGGGTTGGAATCGCAACCTGCTGATTTATTGTGGGATAAAGTGCGAAAACATCCGGCAATGCGTCGGTTCAATCGCATACAGCGTTTCAAACGGTGGTCGCTTTACGTGGGTGTGCCTGCCGTAGTGGTACTGGTGACCGCCATTACCTGGTATTATCGTTCATCTGATCCGGTTGATCAGATTCCTGTTACCGAAAAACAAGAAACGCATCAGGTTTTGATTTCAGAACCTTTGAATAGTGATCTTTCAGAATCGGTTGTTCCTATCTCATCTGCAATCTCCCAATCTCAAGAGCAACCTGCAGTTCAGAAAACAGAACCCCAAATTAGTTCTCAAACTGTAAAAACTCCTCAGAATCAGGAAGNTGTCTATAGTGAAGTGGATAAAAAGAGAGGAGAAATTACTAGTGAAAAGAGCGATATCTTACCTCCCCCCCATAATTATAAATCCCAAAAAGAAAAAAGAGAAAAACAGCAAAATATTGAACCCCAAAAGGAAATAGCTCAACCCCAAAGTACTCTGGTGACCCACCCTACATCGGATCCGGAGGTAACTTTTGTTGAGGATGCTACCTCGTTGGCTCATACAGATCCTGAAGTGGAAGATGAGTTGAAGATTTTTATTCCGAGAGGATTTACTCCCAACTACGATGGGGAAAATGACTTCTTTAAGGTTTATTCAGAGCAAGAGATTCCTCATTTTGAGCTTTATATTTATGATCGTAGTGGAAGTTTAATTTACTCTTCCAAGGAGTGGTCGGAAGGTTGGGATGGAACTTGTCAAGGTAGAGAAATGCCGATGGGAGTCTATGTTTATTATCTGAAATACAACACTTTACAAGGGGATCCTAAAGTTAAAAAAGGAACCTTTAACTTGATTCGTTAATCTTTGATGAACTAATATATGCAACTTGATAGAACTGTAGCTCCTCCCGTATTTGAGATTGATCCGATTAGCTTGATTCTTCCGGAAAAAAAGATTTTAGAGAATGGTTTGCCGGTATACTATTTTAAAAAGGAGCAATTTGATTTAATCCATTTTGATCTGATTATTACTGCCGGAACTCTCTTTCAGCCCGCTTTGGGGGTTGCCGGGGCAGCCATCAGGTTATTAAAGGAAAGTTCTCCGACTCATTCGTCCCGGGATATGGAACTGTTGATCGATTTTTATGGTGCTTCGTGGGGAACACGGATTACTGCTAATATTCTGGGATTGAGATTTATGATACCAAAGTCTAACTGTGAGGCTTTGTTACCCCATTTGATGGAATTGATACTCAATCCAAAATATAAAGAATCTAATTTAGCTGTTTATAAAGATCAGAAAATCAAGTCATTGGAGATAAATAGACTGGAAGGAGATTATATTGCTCAAGAATTGAAGGATACGTTGCTTTATGAGGAGGGTTCTCCTAATGGGACTGTTTTGACCAGACAACATTATGAGGATTTAACTGTAGAAGTGTTGGAGTCCTACTTTGATTGTGCTGTAAATAGTTCAACGGCAGCACTTTATGTTGCCGGTTCAATTGATTCCTCATTGGAAAAGTTAATTGAGTCTCATTTTTCAAAAATCAAAAAGGGAGAGAGATTATTGATTACCTCTCCGCTTCGAAAGGATTTGTCACCTCGTTCTGTTTATCATGAGTTGCCTGATTGTAAACAGTCTACAATTATGTTATTCAAGGAGAGTCTTCCAAGTACTCATCCGGATATGAATAGTTTGGAATATTTATTTACACTTCTTGCCGGCTCCCCTTTCTCAAGATTAATGGATAATTTACGCAGGAAACATGGATTAACTTATGGGGTATCGGGAGGATTTAGCACCTTTTTTGATTATTCGATTATGATAATTGGCACAGAGGTAGTAAAGGAGGGAACAAATAAAGCGATAGAGCAAATATTTTACGAATTAAAACGTTTAAGAGAAGAGTTGGTCTCAGAAGAGGAGCTAAAACAATTGACTCGAACGGTAGCCGGGAAGTTATACAGGCAACTGGATGGAATTGTTGCTTCAATGAGGGTGTATCAGCATGGCAATCTGTTTGGAGGGGGAGAAGATATGGTGGATCGTGCTTTTAAAGCACTTGCTGAGCTCAATGCAGATAAAATTAAATATTTAGCAAATCAATACTTGCAAGAGTCCGATTTTTTTAGTATTGTTGTAGGTCAAAAATAGAAAAGTAATGAATAAATGTATATATCTGAATATGAAGAGGTTGGGATTATTGTTGGTGATGACTTTTGGGTTTTTTGCGACATCTTGGGCGCAATTTACTCCAAGTTTGCGTTGTCTTTTTGTAAAAGATGAAGATAATTCTGTGTCTCTTTATTTTATTCCTACACAGGATTCAACGGACTTTCTTAACTATTCCGTATATTACGCTGATGATTATAATGGACCATATACATTACTCACTTCGGCATTAACTACTTGTAATACAGATTGTTTTGATGGACTTGATCCGGTAGTTCATAACTATTATTTTATTCGTTCCAATTTTACGGGAGGTGTTTTTTACGATTCCGATACATTGGCTGTCATTAATACTGCTGTAGCTCATGGTGATGGAACTGCTATTCTGACCTGGAATCCGGATCCTTATACTCCTATTCCGGCTTCTTCAGGAAGTCACTATTCAGTATATCGAAAAAATCCTAATGATTTTGACTTTATGTATGTTGGAGCAGTCGATGTGAATTCGCCCCACACTTATACGGACACCATCGAGGTTTGTGATCATACGGTTAAGTATAGGGTGCAATTGCTCAATGCGTGGACTGATGGAACCTGTCGTAATTCATCTAAAATTTCTCAAGATATTTTTCAAAACACCATTGCCCCTGCGAGTCCAACTTTAACAGGGGTTAGTGTTGACTATGATAACGATTCAATACGTCTATCCTGGCTTCCTTCTGCGGAGACAGATGTTGGCTCTTATGTCATATTTCACTCTGCGACACCGGTTACTGTCTGGCTTCCGCTGGATACGGTATATGGCAGAATGAATACTACATGGGCGGATTTTGTAAACAGTTCAGATAACGTGAGCAACTATCGAATTTCTGCACGTGATACCTGTGGTAATGCGAGTGCTATGANTGAACATTTTCAATCGAATATGAAGTTAACAAATCAGGTTGATATTTGTCGCAGGACTGTAAAATTATCATGGACACCCTACGTGAATATGACGGGTCAGCTCCAGAAATATGTGATTAAGGTTGCTGTTGACGGAGGTGCGTTAACCAATGTGGGCGAGGTGGCTGCTGATGTTCTTGAGTTTACTCATACAGGACTGGAAGATAGTGTACATTACTGTTATGTAGTACAGGCGGTGAGTGCTGGTGGGCATTATAGTACGCTTTCCAACAAAGTTTGCTTCCTTTTTGAAGAGGAGGAGAGAGATGATTTTATTTACGTTGCTGCTGTTTCAGTTGTTGATAATGAAGATATAAAGATAACCATCAACACCAGTGGTGAACTTTTTGCTTTTGATGAATTGGAATTGTTTAGAAGTGAAGAGTTACTCAGTGGATTTGTTCCGATAGCAACTATTCCTTTTGATGGAAGTAGCGTATATGAATATTTTGATTATGACGTACAGGTGAATAAAAAGATTTATTACTATAAAGCTTTTCTTCACACTGAGTGTCTCGAGGATCCTGTTTCTTCTAATACATCGAATAGTATTTTGTTGACAGCTACCGGTGATGCAGCCCATCGGAATCAATTGGTATGGTTTAATTATGATGATCATACACCGTTGACACCCGGGCAACCTACATTTATTTTACGAAAAATGGAAACGGATAATGATTTTGTGGACATTGTAAGTAATATGGTGTGGGCTTCATATAATACATATGTAGATGATGTATCTGACCTTCATATGTTTGGTTCAGATTTTAAATATAAAGTCGGAGTAGCTCAAACGACCAATCAATTTGGTTTTGTTCCTCCCAGTTTTTCCAATGAGGTAGTTGTAAAACAGAAACCCACTATTTGGATTCCCAATGCATTTCGTCCGGTTGGATCAAAGAATTCTGTTTTTAAACCGATGAATTCTTTTGTTTCGGCTGATACTTACACATTCGAGATTTACAACAGAATGGGACAATTGGTATTTAGATCCACCAATCCTAATGATGGTTGGGATGGTCGTTTATCCAATGGAGAATATGCGCCTGCGGCAGTTTATGTGTATAAAATTCAATTTATAGATAATTCGGACGAACTTTTTGTGACACACGGTACTGTTACTGTTGTTTATTAAAAAAAATATTCAATTAGGTTGATATATTAAAAAATAATTGTATATTTGCCGGCTTTTAGGAGTGAATCAAAGAGTGTTCTAAAAAAGCACTTTTCAGTACGTAACTGTTTGATTTCACGGATCATAATAATATTGGGTTGAATTGGTGATGTTGATTTTATATGTTATGATTGTGTAAAATAGTTGCGATTTATTCCGAAAAAAGCGACTATTTTTTTTATTTTTAATGATTATAAATAAAATTTAAACATAAAAGACGGGATGAAAAAGATTAAAATTACACAAGTAAGAAGTGCGATTAACAGATCAAACAAACAGAAAAGATCCTTAGTTGCTTTAGGATTAAAAAAGATGCATCAAACTGTTGAGCATACTGCTACTCCTCAGATATTAGGTATAGTAGAAAAAGTAAAGCACTTAGTACAAGTTGAAGAGAATTAAGAAATAATAAACGATTTTGAAAATTACAACAATGGAATTACACAATTTAAAACCTGCAGCTAGATCAACAAAATCTTCAAAGAGAATTGGTAGAGGAGAAGGTTCCGGTAAAGGAGGCACTTCTACAAAAGGACATAAAGGGGCTCAATCCAGATCAGGATACAGTCGTAAGATTGGATTCGAAGGAGGTCAAATGCCTTTGTACAGATTAGTTCCTAAGAGAGGATTTAAAAACATAAATAGAGTTGAGTACAGTCCCATCAATTTAACCTCTCTTCAAGCTTTAGTTAATACAACTCAAGCTACAGAGATCGATCTTCCACTATTAATTGAACACGGTTTGATCTCAAAGAAAGACTTAGTAAAAGTATTGGGTAATGGAACTTTAGAGTCCAAAATTAACATTTCTGTTCATGCCATTTCCAAGAGTGCAAAAGAGGCAATAGAAAAATTGGGAGGAACTGTGACTATCATCGGTGCTAAAGCAGAATCTGAAGAAACTCCAGAAGAAACTCCTGAAAATTAATATTAAAATAGAACTAAACCCATGAAGAGATTTATAAATACGATCCGTAATATTTTTAAAATAGAGGATTTACGTCAGAGAATACTTTATACCTTATTTATAGTATTAATATATAGATTAGGATCTCATATTGTATTGCCAGGGGTTAATCCGGCCGCTTTAGCGGAGTTTTCAAAAAGTGCCCAAGAGGGTTTATTAGGACTTTTGGATCTTTTTTCCGGTGGTGCTTTTTCTAATGCTTCTATTTTTGCATTGGGAGTGATGCCTTACATCTCTGCTTCCATTGTAATTCAGTTGATGACTTTGGCTGTTCCTTACTTCCAACGTCTTCAAAAAGAGGGAGAGAGTGGAAGAAAGAGAATCAATCAGATTACCCGATTTTTGACAATTGGGGTAGTTGCTATTCAAGCTCCTGTTTACATTGCTAACATTGTAACTCAATTTAGAGGTGCTGTTTCTGAAACATTTATTGCTAACTCCTTTATGGGATTCTCATTGTTTTCAGTAACGGCTTTCCTTCTTTTATTGTCAGGTACTCTCTTTATAATGTGGTTAGGAGAGAGAATTACTGATAATGGTTTAGGAAATGGTATTTCTATCATCATTATGATAGGTATTATCGCACGTTTCCCATTTGCTTTAAGAGCTGAGTTTATTGCCAGAATTACAGAAATGAATGGAGGTCCTATCTTATTCTTAGTCGAAATTCTNGCGATGATGGCTATTATTGCTTTTGCTATTCTGTTAGTTCAGGGAACACGTCGGATTCCTGTTCAGTATGCTAAGAGAATCGAAGGAAATAAACAATATGGTGGTGTTAGAAACTTTTTACCATTAAAAGTGAATGCTGCCGGTGTAATGCCTATCATTTTTGCTCAAGCTATCATGTTATTACCTCTAACATTCATAAATACTGCAAAACAACCCAGTAAATTTACAATGACTTTCATTGACCCTAATGGATTTGGGTATAACTTGATTTTCTTCTTATTAATCATTGGATTTACCTATTTCTATACTGCTATTACTATTAATCCTCAACAAATTGCTGAAGATTTAAAGAAAAATGGCGGATTTGTTCCCGGAACCAAGCCTGGAAAACAGACAGCTAATCTTATTGATGAGATTATGTCCAGAATTACATTGCCTGGTTCATTTTTCTTAGGTATTATTGCGATATTACCTTCAATTGTTCGTTTGTTTGGTGTGAATCAACAGTTCGCACAGTTCTTTGGTGGAACGTCTCTATTGATTATGGTGGGTGTTGTTTTGGATATCCTTCAACAGATAGAAAGCCATCTTTTGATGAGACATTACGATGGATTGACAAAATCAGGTAGAATTAAGGGACGTAGCAGTGGTGTTTACTAGAATATAATGTTTAATAATCAAATCAATCTATATAATCAAGCTGATATTCAGCAAATAAAAGAAAGTTCTTTGCTTGTTGGGAAAACTTTGGGTGTTGTAGCGGAGAAGATAGCACCGGGTGTTTTTGTTTCAGATCTGGATCGGACAGCTGAACAATTCATCAGAGATCACCAGGCTATTCCATCTTTTAAAGGATATAACGGATATCCGGCTTCACTATGTATATCAATTAATGATGTTGTAGTACACGGAATTCCAAAAAATCAAATCTTAAAAGAGGGTGATATCGTATCTATTGACTGTGGTGTGTACAAAAATGGATATCATGGGGATTATGCTTATACTTTTGCAGTGGGTGAGATTTCAGAAGAAAAGAGAAACCTGGTTGAGCGTACAAAACAATCCCTTTATCTGGGAATTGAAAAGGCAGAAGCAGGTATGCGAACCGGTGATATCGGGCATGCAATCCAAAGTTATGTTGAATCTTTTGGATATGGAGTGGTGAGAGAGTTGTGTGGTCATGGGATTGGTAGAAATTTACATGAATCTCCGGAAATACTTAATTATGGTCGGNCGGGGAAAGGAGTGTTGTTAAAGAAGGGAATGGTGTTTTGTATTGAGCCTATGATCAACATGAAAGATAAAGCGATATTCATGGAAAATGACGGTTGGACAATTCGAACCAAAGATGGAGCACCTTCTGCACACTTTGAACATCAAATTGCATTAACCGACCAGGGAACAGAAATTTTATCAACTTATAAATATATTGAGGAAGTATTAAACAAAAAATAAATATGGCAAAACAATCATCAATTGAACAAGACGGTATTGTAATTGAATCTTTAGGAAATGCACTTTTCCGGGTACAATTGGAAAATGGACATGTTATTACTGCACATATTTCCGGAAAGATGAGGTTACACTATATTAGAATTTTACCCGGTGATAAGGTACAAGTGGAGATGTCTCCTTATGATCTTACAAAAGGTAGAATTACATTCAGACATAAATCATAACAATAATAATAAATAATACAAAAAACACATAAAATGAAAGTAAGAGCATCAGTAAAAAAAAGATCTGAAGATTGTATTGTAGTGAGAAGAAAGGGAGTTGTTTATGTTATAAACAAAAAGAACCCTAAATTTAAACAACGTCAAGGATAATATTAACAAGTAAAATATAAATAGAGTATGGCAAGAATTGCAGGTATTGATTTACCCAAAAATAAAAGAGGGGAAATTGGTTTAACTTACATTTATGGTATCGGAAGAAGTACTGCTCAAAGAATTCTGGATCAAGCTAAGATCGATTATTCAAAGAAAGTACATGAATGGAATGATGATGAGCTGGCAGATCTTCGTGCGATTATCAATGAAATGAAAGTAGAAGGTGCGTTACGTTCCGAGGTACAAATGAATATCAAACGTTTAATGGATATTGGATGTTATCGCGGGGTTCGTCATCGTATCGGATTACCTTTACGTGGACAAAGTACTAAAAATAACGCCCGAACAAGAAAAGGACGTAAGAAAACTGTTGCTAATAAGAAAAAAGTAACTAAGTAATCAAATTAAACAATTTTAGTTAGTAGAAGGAACATAGAATTATGGCAAAGAATACAAAATCAGTAAAGAAAAAAGTTGTAAGAGTAGACGCAATGGGTAAAGCATTTATTTCAGCGTCATTCAATAATGTTATTGTTACGCTTACCAACAGTGATGGTCAAGTGATTTCCTGGTCATCAGCTGGAAAAATGGGCTTTAGAGGTTCTAAAAAGAACACTCCATATGCTGCTCAAATGGCTGCTCAAGATTGTGCAAAAGTTGCTTACGACTTGGGTTTAAGAAAAGTTAAAGTTTATGTTAAAGGTCCCGGAAGTGGTAGAGAGTCAGCGATCCGTACAATCCATGCGGCAGGTATTTTAGTTGAAGAGATTACTGACGTTACTCCATTACCACACAATGGATGTCGCCCTCCAAAACGCAGAAGAGTATAATTTTTAATTAATTTTTATATAAAAAGAAAATAAGATTTTATTATGGCAAGATATACAGGACCTAAAACAAGAATAGCAAGAAAATTCAAAGAACCTATCTTTGGACCCGATAAATATTTTGAGAGAAGAAATTATCCTCCCGGACAACATGGGTTAACCAAGAGACGTTCTAAGATTTCCGAATATGGAATTCAGTTACAAGAAAAACAAAAAGCCAAATATACTTACGGTTTATTAGAGCGTCAATTTAAGAAATTGTTTAAGAAAGCTGCCAGTAAAAGAGGTATTACCGGTTTGAACTTAATGCAACTGATTGAATCCAGATTAGACAATGTTGTTTATAGATTGGGAATTGCTCCTACAAGAGCTGCTGCCCGTCAGCTGGTAACTCACAGACATATACTGGTAAATGGTAAGATATGTAATATTCCTTCTGCTTTACTCGTGCCCGGTGATATTGTTGCGGTTCGTGAGCGTTCTAAAGCGTTAGAAGTAGTTACCAATTCTTTAAGTGGAAGATCTCACCAATACAGTTGGTTAGAATGGGACGGCGATCTTTTTACCGGAAAATTCATGAACTATCCAGAAAGAGAAGAGATTCCGGAGAATATCAATGAACAAGCAATTGTGGAATTGTACTCCAGATAATGAGTGATTCAATAGATAACTCATGTAAAAACAAAATAGTAAATAACATAGTAATACAAACAATATGGCAATTTTAACCTTTCAAAAACCTGACAAAGTCATCATGATTGAAACTGATGAGTTTCATGGAAAGTTTGAATTTCGTCCTCTTCAACAAGGATATGGACAAACAATCGGAAATTCTCTTCGACGTGTGCTTCTGTCATCCCTAGAGGGATATGCAATCACATCTGTTAAAATTGAAGGAGTATCTCATGAGTTCTCTTCCATTCCAGGTGTTATGGAAGATGTAACTGATATTGTCCTTAATCTGAAACAGATCCGTTTTAAGAATAAGGTTGAAAATACAAATTCAGAAAAGGCAAGAATAATTGTTGCAGGTCAAGAACAATTGACCGCCGGTGATATCAACAAATTCCTTAACTTCTTCCAGGTTCTTAATCCTGATCATGTGATTTGCAGAATGGAGCCCGATGTTAAATTGGAATTTGAGATTACCATTGATAAAGGGAGAGGGTATGTTCCGGCTGAAGATAATAAATATCTTCATGAAGGAATCGATGTGATCACTATTGACTCCATCCATACTCCTATCAAGAATGTTAAATATCATGTTGATAACTTTAGAGTTGAGCAAAGAACCGACTTCGAAAAGTTAGTTATCGAACTTGAAACTGATGGTTCAATTGAACCTAAAGAAGCATTAAAAGAAGCTGCAAAAATTTTAATTCAACACTTTGTACTCTTATCAGATGAAAAGATTATTTTAGACTCACATGATCAATTGTCCGATAGTGGTACTGACGATCTGGATGAAGAATCTAAGATGATCAGACAAATGTTGAAGATCAAGTTAGTTGATTTGGAACTTTCTGTTAGAGCTTTAAATTGCTTAAAGTCTGCCGAATTGGAAACATTGGGAGACTTGGTTCAAATGCATCGTTCTGATCTCCTTAAATTTAGAAACTTTGGTAAAAAATCACTCGCTGAATTGGAAGATCTGATCGCAAGTAAAGGATTAGAATTTGGAATGGATATATCAAAATATAAATTAGATAAAGAATAACAATACAATGAGACACGCTAAAAGAATAAATCATTTGGGGAGAACCAGTTCTCATAGAGCTGCAATGCTATCAAACATGGCAACATCTTTGATAAGACATAAAAGAATTACTACAACGGTTGCTAAAGCTAAAGCTTTAAGATCATATATTGAACCTCTTATTACTCGTTCAAAGAAAGATACAACCCATTCAAGAAGAATTGTATTTTCCTTCTTACAAGATAAATATGCTGTAAGTGAGTTGTTTAGAGATATTGCTCCAAAAATTGCTGATAGACCCGGTGGCTATACCAGAATTTTAAAAACCGGCTTCAGACAAGGAGACAATGCCGAAATGTGTATTATTGAGTTGGTAGATTACAACGAAACATACAACATTAAGGAAGAAAAGAAAGCAACCAGAACCAGAAGAAGCAGATCAAAAAAAGCTGCTCCTAAAGTAACTGCTGAACCTGTTGCAGAAGTGACAGAAGAACCAACAGCGGAAGTTGCAGAAGAACCTACTGCAGAAGTAGTAGAAGAGCCTGCTGCTGAAGTTGTAGAAGAACCAGTTGCTGAGGTTACTGAAGAACCAGTTGCTGAAGATGCTCCGGCTACTGAAGAAACAACTGAAGAGGAAGAAAATACTAAAAAAGAATAGATAAAATATTCTTATTTGTTATAGACAAGGTGTTCTCATCATAGAGGATGCCTTGTTTTTTTATAGGTATAAATTGGCATCACCGTAACTTAAAAAGCGATATTGATGCGATAAGGCATGTTGATAGATCTCCTTCCAGTTGTTGCCAATATAGGCTGAAATGAGCAACAGTAAGGTGCTTTTGGGTTGATGGAAGTTGGTTAAAATGGACTTGCTCATTTTTAAGCGATAGCCGGGCATGATAATTAAGGATGACTTAATCATGGCTTGATCCAGTTGATTGTGCTCCAAATGGGCTAAAATAGCTTCTAACGCCTCTTCTTTTGTAATATCATCAATCCATTTCTTGTTTTCCTGATTTTTGTACGGATCCCACTGATGAACAGTAAATGGATCAGAATCATTCAAACACAATTTTGCCCCCGCAATAAAAATAGACTCCAGACTTCGCGCTACGGTAGTTCCTACAGCAATGATTCTTTTATCACTGGCAGCCAATAGTGTTTTGATCAGTGTAGAATCCACATAGATTTGCTCTTCATGCATTTGATGTTGATCGATGGTGTCACTACTGATCGGTTTGAAAGTTCCTGCACCCACGTGCAATGTAGTCCAGGCGGTTTGAACTCCTTTCTCTTTCAGTGATTGGAACGTCTTTTCATTGAAATGGAGTCCTGCCGTAGGGGCAGCAACAGAGCCCTCTAAAGCGGCATATATCGTTTGATAGCGTTCATTATCCGATGGATTAGTTTCTCTTTTAATATAAGGGGGGAGGGGAATTTTGCCGTATGCCTCAAGCCATTCCGCAAAAGTAATCGAAGGGTTGTCCCACCGGAAATGAACTTGGAAAGAGTTTTCGTCCAACCGTTCATGGTCCGCGTGAATTGTGAGTTGTGTGTCGTCAACAGCAACTTCAAAAGTGAGCGGCTCTTTCCATTTTCTGGCATTGCCGATAAAGCACTTCCAGGTAACTGCTCTGTTTTCCTTGAAAATTGTGGAGATTTCACTGGAGGGAGCCAGCGGTTCCAGACAAAAAATCTCAATTCTGGCACCTGTTTTGTTATGCACAATCAAACGGGCGCGGATCACCTTAGAGTTGTTAAAAACCAGCATATCCTGATCTGAGAGAAAGGAAGCGATATCGGAAAATTTCGCATCATGGATCACTCCATCCTGAAATACCAACAGTTTGGATTCATCCCGTTCAGCAGCCGGCGTGAAGGCTATTTTCTCATCAGGCAGTTCGTAGTCGTAGTCACTAATGTCGATTTGAGGAATATGATATTGATTCAGCATACATCTTAATTTGGAAATGCAAAAATAAGGTATTATTTATCATATTCATGCTTTGAAATAAAAAAAGAGCGATGAACTGGTCCCCCCTTTTATTTTTTTTTCCAAAATAAAGATGGTAAAGAAGAAAAAAGTTCAGATAAAACCGGCTATAGTGTCAATAATCCCTAAAAAAGATGATTAAAAATATAAAAATTCACTTTTTTTAGCGATGGTAAGTTTTTTGGGTTTCCTGTTATTTTGCACTTCGGAATTAAATGAAATAAAAATATAAATAAAAATGAAAAAAATGAAAAGAATATTTGTTTTGCTCTTAGGTGTATTGTTGGTCGGCGNAGTTCAAGCTCAAGATAAAAGTGATGCCATGCTGTTTGGAGATGTCAAGTCGACCACAACCCAGGAGCATATACCCTATGTGAGAATAGCAGTGAAAGGTACGAATATGGGGACTGTTGCGGACGGTACCGGGCATTTTAAATTGGCGCATTTGCCTGTAGGAAAGTGTGTTATAGTAGCTCAGGTGATTGGGTATAAAACACAGGAGAAAGAGGTGGTTATGGAAAAGGGGAAAGCGGTACAGCTCTTTTTTGAGCTGGAAGAGGATCCTTTGCATTTGGAACAAGTTGTTGTAACTGCCACAAGGACAGAGCATCACTTAAAAGATGTGCCCATCAGAACTGAAATTATTTCGTCAGAAGCGATAGAGAACAAAAATGCAAGTAATATTTATGAAGCGCTGGAAGGAACTCCGGGTATCAGAGTAGAAAGTCAATGTCAATTCTGCAACTTTACGATGGTTAGGATGCAGGGGTTGGGTGCGGAGCATACCCAAGTGCTGATTAATGGACAGCCTATCTATTCCGGATTGGCAGGAGTTTATGGTTTGCAGCAAATGAGTACGGTGGATGTGGATAAGATTGAGGTGGTAAAAGGCGCAGGATCAGCGTTGTATGGGAGTGGAGCGATAGCGGGTGCCATCAATATTGTGACTAAAGAGCCCGATTTTATTCCTACTACTACGCTGGATTTGCAATTGGGAAGTCACAAAACAAATCGGTTTGACCTGAACTCATCGATGCGTAATGAAAAGGGAAATATCGGATTAAATATTTTCGCTCAACGCTATTCTGAAGGGGCTATTGATGAGACGGGACCCGGGATGACCAGAGAAGAGGTGAGAAATAAAGATGGAGTTTCCGACAGAGTGATGAGCAATTTGACCAATGTGGGGTTTGGTTTGTATATCAATGATGCGTTCTTAAAAAATGATCAATTGATTATTCGTGGAAAATCGGTTTTTGAGAATCGTGAAGGGGGAACTATGACTGATGACTATTTCCGTAATCCGCTGACCGATGGGACAGAGAATATCACTACCGACAGGTATGAACTTTCTTTGAACTACAATAAGCCGATTAAGACGAAGTCGGAAATCAATTTCAGTATGGCATACACAAATCACAACAGAAATGCCACAAACGACTCCTATTTGAACGATTATATGGCAACACATGGTGATACCGTTCCCGATTTAAGAGAGATGAGACCCTATCTTGCCAATGAACACTCTTTGACTTCTACTTTGACCTTCAATACCAAACTGAAGAAACATAGTTTGATTTTCGGTGTACAAGCATTTTATGATATTTTAAAAGAATCTGGTATGTACGTGGTGGTAGATGAAGCCAGTCCTTTTTTAGGAACATCGTACCGTTCAACAGCGAATAAATCGGCAAGGGAGTTTGGTGTGTTTGTTCAGGATGAATGGAGCATTACCGATAAATTTATGATTGTGCCCGGTATCAGGCTGGATCACCATCATTCGGGAGAAGAGTATGTATCTGATCAACAAGTGTTTGAAGCTTCAAGTTTTCCCAAAACAAACTTTAATGAAACTGCGGTCAATCCGAGAATGGTAATCAAATACGCCATATCTGACAAATTCACTTTACGTGCCAATGCCGGTACAGGATTTCGTGCTCCATACGGTTTTTCTGAAGACTTGCACCTCTGTAGCGGTTCTCCACGTGTTTGGAAGTCATCTGACTTAAATCCTGAAAGATCAATGAGTTATAATCTTTCAGCAGATTATTACGGTAAACAATTTAGAGTCAGTGCAAATCTATTTCGTACGGATTTGAAAGATAAGATCGGTTTTACTGATGCGGATCCCCATATTGCCGCATTGGGGTACGATTACCAGTGGAAAAATATCGATGATGCTTTTGTACAAGGAGTAGAATTATCGATGATGTTCAATATCATAAGAGGTCTGAATTTGGGCGTTGATTTCACTTACAATCATGGTAAATACAAAAATGTAAGAGAGGATTGGGTTGGCACTGAGTATGAAAAAGTGAGCCAATATATCTCCAGATTCCCTACTACAACGGGCAATTTTAAAATTGAATATACGCCCAAAACCTGGACCTTTACTGTCATCGGTAACTATCAAGGAACGATGTATATTGACTACTACAGCGAAGATGAAGCCTTGTCAAAAATCAAGAAAACGGAGCCGAATATGATATTTAGTGCGAGAGTTTCCAAGAAAATCAAGCAGTTTAAACTGTATGCCGGCGTGAATAATATCTTCAATTATGTTCAGGACGAAAGACATCTGGATGATGCAGCCTTTATGTATGCTCCGGTGTATGGCACTACATTTTACGGGGGTATATCCGTAACGATAACACACTAATTGATTTCGGATTTCGGATTTCGGAATGAAAAAAGTTAAAAATGATACAATGAATCCATTTAGTACTTTATAATAATTCGCCATGCTTGGGGGGTGGTTCGTCGGGTTAATATTCATGAATGGGCGACACCCCGCCATGTTGGCATTGAGGGAAAGAGGGAAAATTCACCATTTTTAGTTAATAATCGATGTTAATTTCATCATTTTTTGGGATTGATTGATTGCTAAATTACCTCTTTCTTTGTACTTCAATTTAAACTAAATAAAAGGAGGAAAAATGAATAGATTAAAAAAATCAATGTTGGTAATTGTTATCCTGGCACTTTGGGGTGTTATTTTAACTTCATGTGAAAAGGAGGAACCGGATGATGATCCAACCCCAATCGTAACTGAGTTTGTAAGTTTGGAAAATCCATATTTAATTTGTGCCAATAGAAATCCGGGAGGTATTGGTTTTGATTTTGAATATAAGGGAGCAAAGGGTGGGGCGAATAATATGGATTCCCCAAGCGTTGATGATTTCGCTTATGATATTAAACTTAGAACAATAAAAGCCGAAAAACCAGATGGAAGTTTGGGTGGAGCACCATTTATTCAACTACATGAAACAGTGAAAGCTGTCAATTATTCTACCGTTGACCCAACATGTAAAGGTTATTCAAGTTTTCTAAATTTAACAAGTTCTAATATACAAAGCTATACACTTCAATTTGATGACCCGAGTTTTGATCTATCTTCTGTACCTGTCGGATCAACTGGAAGTCCGTTAATGCAAGCCTTAAATCAAGAATTCAACAAGTTGGTTATCGGGCAGAGATGGAGAGAACCCGCTAATAATAGTATTGCCGACGATGAGCCTATATGGATAATACAGACTCGTGAAGGGAAGATAGTTAAACTTATAGTAACTCAGTTCCCTGCAAATCCGGCTCCAACACCAACCGGATATGTAAAAATCGAATGGGATTTTGTTCAATAGTTTGAAAGTCAAAGTAATGATAAAAAAAATATTGGCATTGATGTTTTTGGGGGTTTTCACACTGATTTGTGAGAATACGGTTTTGGCTCAATCAGATCGTGTGTTACAAGGCTTTGTCTACAGTGAATCTGACCATAATCCCATTGTGTTTGCCAGTATTTCAGTAAAAAACAGTTCAATAGCAACAACGACCGATGCATTAGGTCGGTTTGAAATAAATATTGCCTCGGAAAAACAAACTATCATTGTTATAAGCCATACTAATTATTATAAAAAAGAGATCATTGTTAATGATAGTTTGTTTTCCGGCAAAATTAATATTTATCTGACTCCAAAAGCGATACAATTATCCGGAGTTGTAGTTTCAGCAGGTTTATACGAACAATCTTTGGAAAAACTAACAACTCCGGCAAATGTTATTGCTCAAAGGGAAATTGTGGATAATATGAACTCCAATATGATTGATATGGTTGCCTCAATACCTGGATTTACGCAGGTGTGGGAATACCATTCTCCCATCATTTTACGTGGTTTGAACTCAAACCGACTCATTGTAATGAAAGATGGCAATCAGCGAATTGGTACTTTCCCCGGTGGGTATTTTGGTCAGGATATGAATATTTATGACACTAGAAAAGTTGAAATTATCAAAGGACCTGCTTCTGTAATTTATGGTAGTGGTGCAATTTCCGGTATTATTAATGTAATCAGCAATGAACCGTTTGGCAATAATAAGAACAGTGTTCAACTGCATTCCGGTTACGGGAGTAACAATAATGAGTTTCTGGAAATGATCAAACTCTGTCATAAAAAAGAGAAGTTTGGTATTTCAATGAATGCAAAATATCGAAAAACCGGTAATATGGTTTATGGTAGTGGTGAAGTTGCTGAAAATAGCAATGTTGAAGACAGGGATGTTGCAATCAATACAGGCTATAAGTTTTCAGATAAACATAAAATTATTCTCAATGCCAATTATCATTATGGTGATTGGGGAAAGCCGAGAGGTTTTAACGGACCAACAAAGCGATTTACAGAAATTAGAAATAAAGAAGAAAATTTCCATACCGATATTGCATATGCTTATATAATGGTCCCCTTTATTAGGACAACAAAATTAAAAATTTAACGTATAAATAATTAAAAGTTGTCTTATGGAAAGAAGTTCAAGAAAAAAGTTTAGCTCC
>JGI24712J26585_10001556_pt1 | contig 19557 bp, 19 predicted proteins | sample BioPla3DNA2_FD_26585 | JGI IMG/M metagenome (IMG submission 26585) | reverse complement strand
GAAGTTTGCTTTATCATCATAGGTTTGTTCCATTATTGTTTTATTCTTATATAATTCATTTAATACTTTCATATCCGGATTTTCGATTGTAAAATACATTAGAAATGTAGTAAATGCCGTTGAAAAAGAATTTAATAATATTCCGGGGTTAGTAATTCTAAAAATTGCAACAATACCCATTAATAACATTAGAGTGATTAAGGGAATTATTTTCTTTTTTGAAATATATTTTAAATCCTTAATAACAATTATAAAAGCTGCAATTACCACTATTAAGTTCATAGAAATCAAAACATTTACAGCAGGCCCAGATGAATAAGCATACTTTCCATCATCTACAAGCATAATAGGTAAAAAAGTAATCAAAAGACAACCAATTATAACAAATATTGCAAATACTTTATTAACTTTTTTTATCTTTTTTTCTTTTAATTTAACATATAAAAAAGTTAAGGAAAACAAATAATATGCAAAAATCATATACCATAAAAAAAGAGTAATTAAAAATATTTTATTTAAAAATAAATTCAAAAATGAATATAAATTTATATTTAAAACGATATTAGTACACAGTAACAATTCTAATAATAAATTTACTAAGCTTAATATTGCTAAATACTTATAACTTGTTGTTTCAGAACTAACTACTTTATCTTTTGGAAGATAAACAATAGAAATAACTGAAATAAATAACATTGTAACTATTATCATTGCAATACTAATATACATACACTATCACCTATTATAATTTTATAGTACATTCTAAAAAAAGTCTATATTAAAGACTTTATTAATATAAACTTTTATTTTCTAATTCGTGGTTTTTCATTACTATTAGCTAGCTCTTCTAGTAATTTGTAATCAATTTTACTAGCAACAGTAAGTGGCAAAGAATCTAAAAATTCTATTTCAGTTGGGATTTCATATGATCTAAGCTGTTGTTCAACTTCTTTTCCATTTCTTATTACTTTAATCCTTTGATGACATTTAGCTAAAAGACGATCCTTTAATTCTTCGGTTGCATCTATTCCTCTTTTAAGAACTACATAAAGTTTACCTACATTTTCTCTTAATTCATCTTTTTTTGGAACCAACGCACAATACAATACTTCTTCAAACTCAGAAACAAAATTTTCTACTTTAAAAATTTCACATTTATAAGAACCACCCTGCTCATCAAAAGTAATAAAATCCCTAGTTGCTCTACCATACATTTCAACTGTTCCATCAGAATTAACTCGTCCATAAGTGTCACTAACAAACATACGTTTTCCATTTGGGCCTTTAACAAAATGTTTTTTTGTTTCCTGAGGATTATTATAATAACCCGAAACAACATGTTTACCTATATAAGCAAGTAAGCCACGCTCTCCATACGGTAATTCTTCAAATGTAAGTGGATCAACAGCAGTTATAATTGTCCCTGTTAAAGTCCAACCTACAGTATCTGGTCGGTAAGGACGATTAACAGCTGTTGTTCCTGTTGCAGATGTTTCAGCAGTTCCAGAGCCATCACGAAGAAATACCTTTGCACCACAACTTCTAACAAAATCTGTAATCTCGTCGCTAGCTGCAACTGATATAGGTCCACCACCAGAAAGAAGCAGATCTATAAAACTCAAATCCATTTTTGCTACTTTTTCATCTTTACAAAGAGCATATAAAAATGGAGGTGTTCCATATATTATAGTTGGACGCCTTTCCATATAATCACTTATATTTTTCGCAGTAATATCTGGGGCAAGTAATATTGATCTTCTAGAAAAAAGAGACATTAAAGCTGACACAGGCAAGCCATAAGGATAACTAAAATGAACTATAACAAGACATTTTCCATCACTTTCTATTGTCGTCTTAGCCCCATTCATCATGTATATAGCTGATGCAACAACATTCTTATCTGTTATTTCAACAATTTTGGGTTCTCCTGTTGTACCGCTTGTAAATTGATAGAAAGCAACCTTGTTACCATCAAAACTTATTATAACTCTCCCTTTATAATAATCAGATAATCTTACAAAGTCATCATAAGAAATTATTGGATCCCATCCAAGTACCCTCTGAGAAGATTCTGGATTCCAAAGAATACTGTTATTTTCTGTTGGCATATTAATTAAAGCTTCTATATTACATTCCTTTTTAATACTGTTTATAGTATCTTCACTAAGGTTATAACCCATAAATGCCTTTGATTCAAAATCGTTGATATACTTTGTAATTTCAGGGACTGAAGATTTATCATTAAGGGGTGCAACTGCAACACCAATCCTATTTGCAGCTAATATAACCGCAAGATGTTGAATATTATTAGGCATACAGGTTGTTAAAATATCACCTTTTTTATACCCCAACTCAGATAAAGACTTACTTAATATTTTTGCATGTTGAAAAAGCTCTTGAACTCCTATTTCCAACGAAAGAGTTTCAATTTTTGATTTATTTTTCATATTAAGAAGCCTTGCTAGATTATATATAGTAATATAAGGTATTATGGTTTTTCTTGCTAAAAGAGATTCCCCCTCCTCATGATTTCTATCTTTTGATGGATAACCGGTCTTAATTTTTGCCATTTTATTTCTCCTTTTGCAATTAATTAGTATCTATTATCATATACGTAAGTTTAAAAGTCAATTGTTTTTTTCCAATTCTGAAACTGCAATAGCACCCTCTGCTGCAGCTGTTACAAGTTGATACACCCCTTTTTGAATACAATCTCCTATTGCATAAACATTATCATATTTAGTTTCAAATCTTTCATCCGTTATAATGTTACCCTCAATATTAGTTATTTCTAAATCTTTAAAGATTTCAGTATCTGGTCTATACCCTACATAAATAAATATTCCTTTTATATTGATAGTATTTTCATTTGAAAGAAGGACACTAGATATTTTACCATCTGTTTCATTGATTTTTTTAACACTAACACCACTAATTATCTTTATATTAGGAGTATCTTTTATTTTAGTAACAAGTTCATCTTCTCCTTTAAATTCAACACCACGATGAAGAAGATAAACTGTTTTAGCGATCTTTGATAAATATAAACTTTCTGATAAAGCAGAGTTACCACTTCCTACAACAGCAACATCCTCGTTATTATATAAAGCGCCATCACAAGTAGCGCAAGTACTTACTCCTTTTCCTAAATAATCTTTTTCATTATCTAATCCCAAATACTTAGGAATTCTACCTACCGCTATAATAATATTTTTACATGTATATTCACCACTTGCAGTATACACTTTTTTTACTTCATCTTCTACATCTATTTTAGTTACTTCTTCTATTTTAAAGTCTACTTTAAGTTCATTTATCTGATTAAAAAGATGCATTGATAAATCAGGACCTGATACAGTTACATATCCTGGATAATTTTTAATTGTATCAATCTTTTGCAATTGTCCTCCCGGAGCATTTTTTTCAAACATCAATACATTAAGCCCTGCTCTTTTGGCATAAATACCTGCTGTTATACCAGCCATTCCCATTCCAATAATAATTACATCATACATTTTTACTCTCCTTTAAAATTTAATTTCTTTTTTTTCAACACCTAAGTATAAATCTTCAAATTTGCTTTTTCTAGATATGATCATTAATATAACAACGCCAATTAAGAAAAACACAATTGATACAATTTGAGCAACTTTAAAACCACCAAGCTTCAAAGCATCAGTACGCATATTTTCAATAAAAAATCTTGCGATACCATATATTATTAAATATAAAGAGGTTGGAACACCTATTTTGGTATACTTAAGTCTTCTTACAATAATAATAATTAAAAATCCAACTAAACAAGCAATCGATTCATATAAAAAAGTTGGTTCATAATAAATACCTGATATATTCATGCCTTCAATAATAAACTTTGGAAGACGAAGGCTTTGTAATCGCGCAAGGCTTGTTGGACCACCATGTGCTTCGCCATTAAAGAAATTTCCCCATCTACCTAATGCTTGAGCCAAAAATAATGCAGGCACATAAATATCTAATATTCTTAATACTTTAACATCATATTTTTTACAATATATTAATGTTGTTATAAATCCTGCGATTATTCCTCCGTGAATAGCAAGGCCACCTTCCCATATCTTAAATATTGAGAAAAAATCACCTTTATATAAATTGTAATTAAAAAGTACATAATATATTCTAGCACCTAGAAAACCCATAATAACTGTCCAAAAAAAGGCATTAAAAACAAAATCGGTTCTTATGTTAAGCTTTTTAGCCTCAAATAGTATTAATACGTAACCTATAATTACACCAATTAAAATGAAAAGGGTGTACCACCTTAAACCAAAATTACCTGCTTGAAAAACATATGGATTCATATTATCAACCTTTCGATAATATTATACCATAAACTTTTAAATATAATTAGTTTTAAAGTTTATTTGTCTAATATTTTAGTTAAATATACCCCTGTATATGATTGTTTATTTTTAGCAACCTCTTCAGGAGTTCCCTCGGCTATTTTCTTCCCACCAAGACTACCACCTTCTGGACCTAAATCAATAATATAATCAGCTGTTTTTATTACATCTAGGTTATGTTCAATTACAATAACTGTATCTCCATTATCTACTATTTTATTTAAAATATTTAATAATTTTTTAATGTCATCAACATGAAGTCCAGTTGTTGGCTCATCTAAAATAAAAATGCTTTTACCTGTCGGTTTTTTTTGAAGCTCCTTGGCAAGCTTTACTCTACCTGCTTCACCACCAGACAAAGTAACTGCATTTTGACCAAACTTAACATAAGAAAGACCTACATCATCCATTGTTTTCAATTTATGGTGAATTTTAGGAATATTTTTAAAAAACTCTAAAGCTTCCGATACTCTCATATCCAAAATATCAGAAATATTCTTGCCCTTATATTTAATTTCTAAAGTTTCTTTATTATATCTTTTGCCATTGCAAACATCACAAGGCACATATACATCAGGCAAAAAGTGCATTTCTATTTTTCTAACACCATCACCAAGACATGCTTCGCATCTTCCACCTTTAACATTAAATGAAAATTTACTTTTACCATATCCCCTTATTCTTGCTTCTTTTACATTAGTAAATAATTCTCTAATATCATCAAAAACACCAACATATGTTGATGGATTACTTCTAGGGGTTCTTCCAATAGCATCTTGAGTAATCATAACGACTTTATCAATATGACTTTCTCCTTTTATCTTTTCATAATTACCAACAGTTACTTTAGATCTATATAATTTATTTTGTAAATATTTATAAAGTATTTCATTTACTAAACTGGATTTGCCAGAACCAGATACACCAGTTACAGCAATTAATTTACCCAGTGGAAATTTAACATCTATTTTTTTTAAATTATTTTCTTTAGCGCCAATTATTTCTAAATATTTTCCATTACCTTTTCTTCTTTTATTTGGTATAGGAATTTTTAATTTACCTGATAAATATTTTCCTGTAATACTATTTTGACATTTCATAACTTCTTCTGGTAAACCAGCACAAACAACTTGCCCACCTTCATCACCAGCACCAGGTCCAATATCTACTAAAAAATCACTTTGCATCATTGTATCGCTATCATGTTCAACTACTATTAGAGTGTTACCTAAATCACGCATTTCTTTTAGTGAATCGATTAATTTTTGATTATCTCTTTGATGAAGACCAATCGAAGGTTCATCAAGAACATATAAAACACCCGAAAGTTTACTACCAATTTGTGTTGCTAATCTTATTCTTTGAGCCTCACCACCAGATAAAGTCCCTGCCGATCTATTTAAGCTTAAATATGAAAGACCTACATTATTTAAAAAACTTAATCGGGAAATAATTTCTTTTAAAACTAAACTACTTATTTCTTTTTCTTTATTTGTAAGCTTAAGATTTTCTAAAAAAATTATTAATTCTCCTATATTCATACAAGTCATATCATAAATATTCTTTTTATTTATGTAAACAGACAATACTCCATCTTGAAGTCTTGTTCCCTTGCAAGTTTCGCAAGTACTTTCTACCATATACGATGATATCCAATCTCTTATCCAAGAAGCAGTAGTCTCAAGATATCTTCTTTCTAAAGTGTTGATAAATCCTTCATAATAATCACTTTTATATCTTACATTTCCTGTTTTAGAAACATATTTAAAATCCATCTTTTCTTTTGTACCATAAAAAATAATATTTAATTTCTCTCTGGGTATTTTTTTAATAGGAATATCCATATCAATATTATAATTTTTGCATACTTCTTTAAGTTCTGTCCAATAAATATTGCCTTTATTACCAAGAGCAATTATTGCCCCTTTACTTAATGATCTTTCTTTATCTGGCACTAGTAAATCTTCACTTATTTTAAGTTTGGTTCCTATACCTTTACAATCTTCACAAGCACCATATGGTGAATTAAAAGAAAATAATCTTGGTTCAAGTTCTGGAAGATAAAAATCACATAAAGGACAAGCATATTTTTCACTCATTAATAGTTCTTTTTCATCAATTATGATTAATACTTTACCATCCGCAAGATTACACGCTGCTTCAATATCTTCGAAAATACGTGATCTTTCTTCGGGGATAACTGTTAATCTATCAATCACAATTTCAATATTATCTTTTGTATTTTTTTCTAATATTATTTCATCATTAATATTTACATAATTACCATTTACTCTTAACTTAGAATAACCCTCTTTCTTTATTTCTTCAATTTCTTCTTTATGAGTTCCTTTTTCACCATGAATAACAGGAGCTAAAATAGCTATCTTTTCACCTTCAAAAGACATTATTTTATTAGTCATTTCTTCAATAGATTGAGATGTAATAGGAATATGATGAAAAGGACAATGTGGAATACCTATTCTTGCATATAAAAGACGCAGATAATCATAAATTTCTGTAATTGTTCCTACTGTTGAACGAGGATTTTTATTAGTAGACTTTTGATCTATTGATATCGAAGGAGAAAGGCCTTCGATTGAATCAACGTCTGGCTTTTGAGTATTTCCAATAAATTGTCTTGCATAAGCTGATAAACTCTCAACATATCTTCTTTGTCCTTCAGCGTAAATTGTATCAAAAGCTAAACTAGATTTACCTGATCCAGATACACCTGTCATTACAATAAATTTGTTTTTAGGAAGGGTTATATCTATGTTTTTTAAATTGTTTTCCCTTGCACCTTTAACTATTATCTCATTCATATAAAACCTCTTGCTTTAATACTATATCATAAACTATTGCATAAAAAAAGATGCTTAAAAGCATCCAAATAAAGTTCTAATCGTGTGAAATTTCAGCGACTTTATCATTACAAAAGCTTCCTCTTGGACGAATAACACACATTTCACATACTGTATAATCTTCTTTAACATCACTAAAGTTTCTTAATAGTTTAAAACCAGCAGATACAATCGATGGTATAAAGAAAATAACTATAGCTGTTATAAACTTTATAATCATACTATTGAAGCATTTCTTAGCTTCCTTTTCATCATCAGTTATTACAGCCTTACCTAAAGTTAAAATACCAACAATAATTAATATAATTGGTAAAACTATTTTAAAGATTAATATTAAATAACCTATCAATTGCCATATTTCTACCGTTTCAGAGCAAAAACCAAGTTCAGTTCCTACTTTTTCCATAATATCCCCTCACATGTGCTGATTATAACATATAAAAGGGAAAAAAACTAGTTATTTATTAAACTAGCTTTTTAATCCTAAACCAATTCGTTATTTATCCATTAATTTACGGAATTTTACCCTTAACTTTATCAATTAAATCGCCAATTAGTGTTTTTTTCTTTCCGCTATTACATTTACTTGCATCATTTGGATTAGTAATACATTCAATGCATATTGTAGCATCTCTTTTCACATCTGAGTCAACCATACCAACGATGGCATTTATTAGAGTTGGAAGAAAAAAGATTGCTAAACCAGTGATTATTTTTTTCAAAAGACTATTCGAAGCCTTTTTAATTTCATCATCTTCATTAGCTACTAATGCTTTACCTAAACCAATTAATCCAACAATTATAAGGATAACCGGTATTAAAATTTTAAATATATTAACAATCTTTCCTGCAAATTGCCAAATAGTGTAGGTATCACCACAAAAAGAACTAACACTTGACGATTGTAAGTAATGAATACTATTACTGTTAAATAATTTTAATAAAAACATTCAAAAAAATCCTTTCTTTTTAGTAATATACCAAATCAAAATCTACACTAATATAATAATATGGATGCAAACATTGAATATATTTAATCTTCTATATGCTGTGTACAATCGGGACTATTAGGACCAGTAATGCAAGATATACATACTGATGAATCAACATCTGCATCAGTATTTACCATACCAACGATAGCATTTATTAGAGTCGGAAGGAAAAAGATAGCTAAACCAGTGATTACCTTTTTCAAAAGGCTATTAAATCCTTTCTTAATTTCCTGATCATCATCAGCTACCATTGCTTTTCCTAATGTAATTAAGCCCATAACAATAAGAATAACTGGTATTACTATTTTAAATATATTAACAATCTTTCCTGCAAATTGCCATATTTTCGCTGTATCTTCACAAAAAGCTAAAAACATATTACACACTCCTTTTTAAATATATATTATCAAATTTATTACTCCTTAGGATTATTTTGATTTTCATTTTCATTAGAATTCTCTTGATTTTTAGAATCGTTAGAGCTAGATTCTCCTTTCTTTTTGCATTTTGCACCATTATAATCAGTAATACACGCTACACATACTGTTGCCTTACCTTGAACATCTGAATCAACTATCCCTACGATAGCATTTACAAGAGTTGGAAGAAAAAATATTACTAAACCAGTAATTACTTTTTTCAAAAGGCTATTAAATCCTTTCTTAATTTCCTGATCATCATCAGCTACCATTGCTTTTCCTAATGTAATTAAGCCCATGACAATAAGAATAACCGGTATCACTATTTTAAATATATTAACAATCTTTCCTGCAAATTGCCATATTTCTATTGTCTCGCTACAAAAATCTTTCATATTACACACTCCTCTTATAACTAAATTGTAAATTAAATACTAAATAATGTCAATATTATTAACTTTTGTTTACATATTTATCCAAATATACCAAAACCTTTTTTAGGATTCGAATCCTCGATTCGAGTAAATCCTAAAGCTGCAAGTAGTTCTTTAATAGCTTTAGTATCATAAGTTTTATCATCAATACTAGGAACATTAAAGAATACTTTGCTTCCAGATTCTCTTTCAAAATCAGTAACATCACCATTACTTAATATACTTTTATTTAAAATAAGTTTCTTATTTTTTAATTTTTCAAAGATCCTATTGTCCTCCGCTACCAATCTATTTAATTGAATTCTTCCAGGTTCAATTAAATAAAGGACGTCAGTACAATAAGATTCTCCTTCTCCAGAAGCTGGTAAATCAATCAAAATTATTTCCAAATCCTTATTTTTATTTAATATATCTTTAAGTTCAAATGAAGTTGCAGAAATAATATCATCATCATTAAAATATTTAAAATCACTATTATCAATTTCAATTGCTTTTACTTTATATGCTTTTTCTAAATGCTTTTTTAGAATATATGTTAATGTTGTAGATCCAGCATGTGGAGTAAGATTTTTTATACCATATATTCTTTGACCCATAAAACTATCGCTAGGATTCTCAGAAGTGTATTGACCTGCTTTTTGATTAGACATATTAAGCTGATGGAAGCTTGCTACATCCTTATATGTATTTGGGTTATCTATTAAAAAAGATAATGCTTCAACATTTTTTGTAAAATTGTAGATTCCTAAAGAAACAAGCTGAGATAAATATAAAGGTGAATTAACTTTCGGTGAATCATCCAATAATAAAATAATTTTATTCATATCAAGAGCAACAGAAAGCTTTTGAATTGTATTTATATTCTCATACCCAGCAAGCGCTGTTATATCTAAAATCATTTTATTAAAGAAAAAGTTTTTAAATTGACTAACTAACTCATCAACGGTAAAAGTGCCATTAAGATTTTTAATGACATCTATATTTAGGTTCGATAATAATGCTTGATATTTGTTTGCAACAATTACATTCATATTTATATTTCCTTTTATTAATTATTTAATATTTTTGTCTCGCCAATATCTCTAAAAGTTAGCAATGTTTTCAAAATGGGAACGTCGATTGAATAAAAAATAACAACTCTATAATAATATCGAGTAACATCTCCATTTGTTACAGGCGTTTTTACGACGCAAAATGCAGCTGAATTTACATCAGCGGACTCACTTCCATCACGTTTATAATAAAAAACTCCAACCTTTTTCTTTTCTGCCTCTTCCATATCCAAAAGATGTTTTTGAGAATAAGTTTTAAACATTTCCTCTTCTTTCTCACAAGAACCTAATTGGTTATATTGTTTTTCAGCCATAGCTTTTACAATACTTTCAATAACCGGAGAGTTCGGATCATTAGCTGCATAACCATCATTAGCCTCTATAATAGAGACGATTTGATTTTTGACAGCAAAAGCATTTGCTCTATTCATTGCAAATGCCAATATACCTGTGAATAATAACACCATAGTAATTACGATTATATATAATTGTGTTGATCCAATACTTTCTTTCATTTATCATCATCCTTTATAGGGACACTCAAATACTGACCCATCAATAGAACACCAAACTTTACCTTTAGTATTATTATCAGCCGGTTTTGATGCACAAGTAGCTTTATCACAAGATGTTTGTGCTTTATAATTAGCTCTAATTATTGGCCATATTTGCACTAGGAAAAAAGTTATCAAAATTGCAACTACTACTGCAATAACTACTGCTGCTGATAGTTCTCCCGTCGCTTCTTTCATGTATCAATATTTATTTTCCTTCATCACAAGGACAAACAATAGTATCATTGCTTGTAGTAATTTTACCGTTGGAATCTTCTTCATAGTATTTACAAGTCATTTTATTATTATTACAACTAGTACAATCGACTGTTTGTTGACAATAAGTTTTTGCTTTAAGAGCGCTTCTCATCGAAGGCAATAGCCATACTGTAAAAATTGCAGCAACTGCTGCTATAGCAACAACAGTTATAACTGTAGTACTTAATTCTCCTGTAGCTTCTTTCATAAATCGCTTTCCTCCTATCATAAATTAATTATACAAACTTTTTTTATCTTAGTCAATTACATTCCCATTAATTGGACAACTCCAAGTAAAAGAATAATCATAACTCCAATACCCGTTGATATAAGCATTTTCATTGTCATACCCTCCATCTTATCTAAGCGCGACTTATATTTAGTTTCTCTTGCTTTTTGTTGTAAATTAGATATTGACTTAGAAAACGCAATTAATTGTTCTTGTTTTCTTTCTTGTCTTCCAATACTTAAACGATATAATAATCTCATCATTCGCATGCTATCTCTTACTGGATATGTTTTAGCAAAATCCATATAAGGCTCTATTGTATTATTTCCTGAGTTAATTGCATCAATTAACTCTTGCAAACCATCTTTAAATATACTTGGCGCATCATCAATTGATTTTGCTAAAGCGACTGGAACTGTATAATGCTGAATTAAAATTTCAATACTTTTTAAATAATGTGGTAACATTTCATTTATTTCATTAATGTGTTTTTTATAATAACTTTTTACAAAAAAATATGAAATTTTATATGCAAAATAACCAACAACAAATGATGCTAATACTTTAAGTGAATTTATATTTCCTATAAAAACAAGTAAGAAAAGCGTCGTAGTAACCACAAAATTTCTGATTCTTTTATTAAATAATATATCGGGATTAACTTTATTACCATATTTAGATTTTACCAAAAAATCCCAATCATCTTCTTTAAGTTTTCTAAATAAAGCTTCGTTATCAAGCATTAATTGATTAAAACTAATTTGTCCTGTGTAAAACATTATAAACATGATTATTGCTGCAACAAGAACTATTTCCCAAGCAAAATTTTCCATATTATTCTACCCCCACATCTTCATTATAGTATTTAACACCTTTAAGTAAAAACAAGCCATTAATTATAATTACAGCATGAAGCAATATTTGAACATACCACATTTCGATTAATTTTAAATAATTCTCTTTCTGTAACATATATTGCAAAGCGAAAATTAAACCATATAAAACTAAACCAAATCTAATAAATCTTCCATGAAAATGTTTTCTATCCATTTGATCTCTGTAAACCCCTTCAACTAAAGCATCAATATCCATCGACATGTTTTCTAAACTTTCCCCAGCATCTCTTGCACCTTCTTTTGTTATTTGATAAAAAAGTTGATGCATGTTTTTTACCATATAATAAGGATATTTTTCATTGAAATATTCAATAGAACCATCAATAGTACCATTTTCATATGACATTTCAATCATTTTATTTATATCACTTAAAACAGGGTTTTCTATTACACCAGAATCTCTTATACCTTCTAATGATTTAACAAAACTTTGAGTTGTATTAAATTCCATTATTACATTGGTACAATAGGTTTGTATTTGTTCAAAAATATATTCAGAATATACTCTTTGACATCTTAAGTAAGCTAAATAAGGTATAAACGAAACAGCAATTAGCGCATAAACTACCCCCCATATTATGCTATAGAAATAATAATATCCAACAATACCTGCAAAGCCAGCAAATATTATTATTTGTGTTAAATATTGTCTTGGTGAATATTCCTGCCCTAATTCTTTTGCTTTTTCTCTAACTACTTTAAATGAATATGGTGCATATTTATTATAAGTACTAGAAATACCCGACACAAAAAAGCGATAGACATTTTCACCGGGATTTTTTCTATATACATATATAAATATTATTAATAATAAAACTATTAAATATTCCATAATCACCTTTCTATAAAGATTCTAATATTTCCTTTTTATCAGTTGAGGCACCATCTTTATCAAACAAATTAGCATCCAAAACTTTTCCTTGAGCTCCAAAATAATTAATTAAATATTTAGTTGGATTATTAAATCCAATTGTTCCATCTAAATTTCTCTGAAATATTATGTTTGTTTTTGCTTCGTTTTTATCGTCAACATAAAATTCACATACTTCTACAATTTCTCTTTGGAATCTTTGAAGTTCTGCACTCATATATCCCTTAACGTGTACTCCCAATTGAACATAACGATGAATAGAATTTAAAAATTGTTCAATATCTTGATTACCCTCTAGCAAGGAATACATACGCATTGGTATATTGCTAGCTCTATCCGAATGAATAGTTGATATAATGTTATGCCCCGATGAAATTGAATTTCTTACTGCTGTTACTGCTTCAGCGGAACGAACTTCTGAAAGCAATATCCACTTAGGGTTTTGTCTCATACATGTTACTAAAACATCTGAATAGGAAGCAATATTGTTTGTCTTCATTGCAATTATATCTCTAAAAGGAAATATTCGTGCTAAATGAAGCTCTAATGTATCTTCAATAGTAATAATTTTTTCATTTTCTGGGGTATGTGAAGCTAAATACTTAACTAATTCCGTTTTGCCTGAACCAGTTTCTCCACTTACCATTATATTACAATGCGCATAAACACAATCTATTAAAAAGTCATGAACACTTTCTGTTACATATTTTTCATCCAATAACTTTTTTTTGTTTAACCGTATTTTTGCAGGAGTTTTTCTAATTGTACATGCTATACCATTAGTCGAAATCGATTCATGAATAAAATTAAGACGAAGTTCAGAACCTTCAGCATCCAAAAAAGGATGAGCCATGTTAAATGTGGTACCCATACAATTAGAACACTGAAAAGCAAGCTTTTCCATTAAAGCATTATTAACTTCTGGTCTTTCTACTCTGTAAATACCTTTATCTAAAGATTTAATATGAAGCTGTCCGCCATTTGAATACGAAATATCTGTTATATTATCATCATTAAGAAATTCTGTTAAAGGACCAAAATCTAACTGTGAAAATATAGCATCTTTCACATTATCACTCCCTTTTAAATAATTAAGAAATTGTTGCTGATTTAGAGTTTATATAATTCTCAAAATATTCTTTTGTTGCTACCTCACCAGATGTAGCAGTATAATTCTTGTTTCTTGGTACAGGAATTACTCTAATTCCTCCGATAAGACTTGACTTCATAAGCAATTCATAAAGTCGATCTTCAACTGCGAACAACAACATCGCTGGTGATCTATTTGCACTATCATCAAAGACATTTTGTCCCGAAGAATCTCGAACTGCAAGCACTGTTATCCCTTCAATAAATTTTCCAAAAATTACATTTCCCGTTTCATCTGTGGTATTTATGTAAAGGTCAATCTTATCACCAGGATAAATCGAATTACCATAAGTTGATTCATTATTAACAGGCAGACCATAAATTGTATAATTATCAGGTATGTTATCAAATACAGTATTTGGTAATTCCTTTTTTTCAACTACTTGTTTTTTATAAAACACTCCTCCTGCTGGTATAGAAGTACCTGTATTAACATAATAACCAATTACTTGGCTTGAGCTTACAATAATATCAGCTTTTTTTAAAAATTTACTGTTTATTTCAACATAACCAATATTTTCTTCGGTTATCTCTTGAGTTGCGGGTATTGCATTAATTGCGTATGGAACCTTAATAGGAGTCGTATCTTTTTTTACCCTATAATTATATCCAAGAAATAATATTGCAACACAAGCTATTACTCCTAAAAAGGTTACTGTATTTTTATTTCCTATCGTTCTTTTTAAACTACTAATTAAATTGCCCATTTTATTCCTCCTTTATTTAACTTTACCCTTGGTAAGAAAAATTATCTGTTTGAAGTATTCCGTCAATTCTTTCTACTAATTCAAGTGTTTCATTACCACCAGTAATATTAAACGACTCAGTTTGGCTTGATATTTTTACACCAACTTTAGGTGGAGCTTCATATATTTCATAAAACTCAATATCATATGTCGTATCTGTTGATGCAGCCTCAGCAAATCTCCTAATAAATACTTCATAAAATTTTTCTTTGTTGATTTTAACTTCGCCATATTGCCTATAGTAAGCTAAATCTACAGAATCTACTAATGCTGCTTCAGTTATTTCTTTCATCATATAATAGTTCTGAGTGTTTGTTTTTGTAAAATTCTGAATTAATAACAATACTACTGTTACAAATACTCCTAATACTACTAACCAATATGCCCAATATGCGCTTTTCATTTTATCACCCTACTTCCACGATGGACCAGCATCTGGTAGTCCATCTCTAGTTATGTCAAATGTACTTGCTGTGTATATTGAAAAATATTCATTACTCATTACTACGCTATTATAAACCTCTTTTATTATTGACATATTATAAAGCGCTGTAGTTTTAGAATTCTCTCTTGCTTGCATAATATCTAAGTCAAAATTAGATTTATATTGGGTAAACAATTCATCTAATAACGTACTATAACAAAAGATATTATCCATAATACATTTACCTGGATCATTAATCCACGTATATCCTGCAGCTTTACATGTTTCACGATCTGAAAGAGCTTTTGTAAATTTTTCCACAAAACTTTTTGTTTTGCCATTTTCAAGTTTTGCAAAATTATCTTTACTTTCTTTATGACTAAAGTCATAATCATAACACTTCAAGGTTGAGTTTCCATAGTTGCCACCTTGCTCCTGATTTATTTCCTTTAGGCGTTGAATTAAACTAGGTGTTAATGTAACCTTAAATGTATAATCCTCAACATCTTGTAAATCTTCTGTAATTTTATTAGCCTTATCTTCTAGTAACTTGTCATATTTTTTTGCTGAATCTTCTATTTTTAGTATTGTTTCACGTGCTTTGTCACTTATAATCGGATTATTATTTTTAACATCCCAGTTTGCTCCAATACTTTCTTCATTTGGCATTAAAGAAGATCTTGAAACAGTTCTGTATTTTATCTTTATACCCAATGGACCTTGAGCATACGCTGCTTTAGGATTAACACACACACCAGTACAACATATTCCTACACATGTTATTCGACATTCTGGGCAACCACATAGTTTTTGCCTACACAAAGCTTTATCAACCTTTCCATCAGGTAATAAGTAATTTTCCTTTATACAATCATCAAGCTGATATACAACCCCTGTTGATTCATCAGTACAAAATGGGCACAATTTTTCTTTACATAAATCTATTTCTGTGTCAGCAAAACCGTGCTTATCGCAATCATCTAATGAAACCTCATTTCCATCTTTATCTATACATATAATATGATCTTGGTTTACCGAATATGAACAACCATAAGCATTATCATTAAATTCTTGCTCTGGATTACATACATCTGCAGGTGCTGTTGTACTTCTTCCATCACTTATACTATTAGACTCTTCACCAAATATTCTCCCTACTTCATTTTTATCATAAAAGGTGCCAATATTGTTCAATTTTATTTTATAATAATATTTCCCTGTTGGAGTATCATATGAAACAGGCAAACCATCTACAAGCATTGCAGCACCTGTATCATTATATAATTCTATTTGACCATTAGAATTGTTTGTATAATATATTCTTTTCGTATCATACTTTCCTTTTTTAGTTTGAGTTACTTTAACAAATTTTGCAGTAGTAATATTATAACCCTTATATGATGTAGTTCTATTAGCATTACTTGAAGCACTTTTACAACTATAATCATCATTAATATCATCAAAACAATATGTTTGTTCTATTCCATGATCTATAGACTCTGCAGAAATATATTTATTATCATCAGCCTTTAATAAAGACATAAACTTTTTACCACCGCTCTTACAAGATTCACCATATTCATACGTTAAATCTGGTTCAAACGTATAGTTAAAGTTCCACCCATTCGAACTAGGAATACAACTATTATACATATTAACTTCTTTTTGCCTGCATTCATCAGTAGTACAAGCATCAAATCTAGTTTTAAATTGTTCAATATCTAATTCAGTTGTATAACAAGATTGAGTGCCTTTTATAGCTATTGGAATATCAAAATACCTTCCATTATAAGTTTGTCTTTTGTATGGTAAGGTAAAATCAACATCCTCTTTACAATAAACACTACAATATTCATTATTATCAAGAACAGGGTCTTTTAATGCATAAGAGTTATTCTTTTTATCTTCATTTTCTAAAATACACTCTTTAATATTTAAATTGCCTTTTCTATCGTAGCCTTCTTTATAAGACCTGGTAATAGTACCATTAGAATTATTAGCATTATCTTCACATACTAAAGGTACATCCAATTTAGAATCGCAAGTAGTACTTTGTTGACAAAGATTAACATTAGTTTTAAATGTTTTCTTGCCTTTCATCCAACCACCATCGACCATAATTACAGATGTAAATCCTTGAGTATTACCACTACCACCACAGTAAAATACTCTATTATACTTTGGATATTCGTATGTTGCATCAATCCAAATTCTATTATTACAATCCTTTTTCTTCCTTAAATCAGCTGGAGTTTTTATTTTAATAGCAACATAAAAAGTTAACGACTGAACTCTATCTTTTCTTACAATAGCGTCAGGAAATAATTCAAAAACATTATCACCATATGTATAACTTTGATAATCGTTGATATCCTCTGAGTAGCTGCTAGATATCCATATCGACTCAATAGATGACTTTGACTTTTTCTTTTTCATAGTCAATATTCTTGATCTACTTATTTTAAAGCTTGTTTTATCTTCGACTTCGGCTTCAATTGCATCAGCTATTGGATCTTTTTCTTGATCTTTCTCAGTATCTTTCTCTTCATCATCTACCCATAGATTTTCATCAACAGTTTCCCACTCTTGCCTTCCATATTCTGGAGGTACTGGGTCCTCATTTTCATGATCTCCTGCTATGCCATATAATTCTTCATCTGTTAAATCATCTTCCTCGTCAAATAAACCATCCTCTTTTACAGGTGTTACATCCTTAAAATTAGTAAGTTCAAACTTAAGAAACACTTCTTTACGATTTATTTCCGCAGAATCAATTACACCTAAATTACTAACCTTTACCTTTGGTTTAATCTTTACTGTTGAACACTTATCACCAGCAAAATTTGTATCACGACAATCTTTTACAAACTCAATAAGTTTTTTAGCACAATCTCTTATTAATACAGCACCTGGATTTTTACTTGCTCTTGCTCTTGGATTTATTGATGCTTTATCAGGATCCCTATATAATCCTCTAAATATATTGTTTGCACCTCTGTGAATTCTTCCAGGATTACAGCGCCCATTTGCACCACCTCCTGTACCACAGTGAATTGCTCTTAAAGCAATAGATTTTACTTGATATGATTTACTATAGGATATTTTTTCAACCCCACAAACTTCTTTTAAATTAGCACTAGCAGCAAGATAGATCTGCTTATAATATGATCTTTCGAGTTGTTTTGCTGTAAGCTCAGTGCTACAACTGCTTTTTTTATTACTTGGAGACTGAGCATCTAAACACCATGAAGGTTTTTGTTTCGAACCATAACGACGCCCATAACTATAAGTTGATCCTTTATATTCAACAAGATATGCTAACACATTACTTGTGTTAACAAAGAACGTTATTAAAATCAAAAAAAGAATTAAGATTTTATTTTGTTTTTTCATTTTTCTTACTCCTTAAAACTAAAGCAACAATTAAAATAATAATTACGCCTCCACCGATTAACGCTAGAGGAATTACTAAATTTTTATTTTCTACTAACTCAGGTATTTTATTTACCTTTGTATCTTTTACTATAGCTCTTTCTACATCATCGTAATCTATTTCACTTAAAAAAGTAAACTTTTCACACTCAGGTAAATGTTCATAATCAACACACAAGCCACTACCAGAAAGATCATTAAATCTAGGTATATTCTTATAAAGGACTTTTATTAATTCTCCAGGGCAATTTGTTTCATTTGAAGTCCTAATTTCAACTTTATATTGTTTAAGAGTTTCTGCCTCAAGTTCAGTAAAAGAAATTATCCCATCTTTTGCATTGCTACCATAATAATACCTTTCGGCATCATCTAAGCTATACGTTGCATCCTCATCGATGCCACCTGCTGTTAATATAAATCTTTCCACTTTAAAATCAAACTTGCTATTAACATTTAATATAGATATATCAATAGTAGGTACTTCGATGCTCCAACTAAGTCTTGGAGGATAATCACACCAATTATCTGTTTCATCACAAATTTTGTTAATTATTTGATAATTTAATTTAATATATGAAGCTTCTTTATTTAAATCCGCTTTTTCTTTATAGTCACATGCTGCAAAAACAGGTTTTAAACCTATTATTAATACTGCAAACATGAATAATAACTTTTTTATAGTCTTCAATATTTAAACACTCTCCTATCATCTTGATTTTATCATAGTAAACTTCGTTTTTCAACTGAAAAAATAATAAATGTCAAATTTTTTTGAAAATGTCAGTTAGAAATTTTTTGAAAATGTCAGTAGGCACTCTTTTAAAATATCTTATTAGGGTTCCATTTAGCCCAAGGAGA
>JGI24712J26585_10001555_pt1 | contig 19577 bp, 18 predicted proteins | sample BioPla3DNA2_FD_26585 | JGI IMG/M metagenome (IMG submission 26585) | reverse complement strand
CGGCTGCGGCCGCCTCATCGCCTTCCGGCGCGTCGGGGTCCTGCTGCGCCTCAGGCTCCGGTGAGGCAGGCTCCGCCGGAGTCGGCTCCGGCTCTTCGACTTTCGGAGCAAATCCGATTATTCCGGTCGGCGCTTCATCCGCGGCAGCCGGCAGAAAGGCAAACGCCGCCAAAAACAATACAAGCGCGGCGCAAAGCAGTCTTTTTTTATTTGATATCGGCATCTTAAGCCGCCTTTCTTTATATCGCTTATTAAAGTTTTCTTTGAAAAAATTATATCAGAAAACCTGCCGCATTTGATGAATCTTTTGTAAAACCGCGCCGAGAATTATTAAATAAAAACGACTAAAACCCCTTGCAAATCTTTCGGTAGTGTGATATAATGATAAAGTATTAATGCATAATCGTATTAATACGGTAAAACGAGCGTATTTAGGCAATTTAAACTATGTTAAAATATGAAAAGAGGAAAATCAAAATGAAGAAATTCAAACTTATCTGCGTTTTGTTGGCAGCTTTAATGCTTGCCGCAGCCGCCGTTTCCTGCGGTTCATCCGGCGAAAAATATGTCGTCCTCGAAGAGAACTTCGGCTCCGAGCAATACGGCATCGGGTTCCGCAGGGATGACAACGCCCTTACGCTTGCGGTTCAGAACGCCATCGACGCGATGATTGCCGACGGCACCGCGGCGAAGATTTCGACCGACTGGTTCGGGGAAGACAAGGTTCTGAAAGATCAGCAGTACCCCCGCGCCATCGAAGACACAGGCGACGACTCGCTCCAGAAGATTAAAGACAAAGGCGAGATAATACTGGGTCTCGACGTCGGTTTCAAGCCGATGGGCTTCTACGACGACGCCGGCAATATAGTCGGATTTGACATCGACCTTGCGAAAGAAGTCGCTTCCCGTCTCGGCGTAACACTCAAGCTTCAGCCGATTGACTGGAACTCCAAGGAAATGGAACTTTCCGCCGGCAATATCGATATGATTTGGAACGGAATGTCGATAACCCCCGAGAGAGCCGAGAACATGAACATCTCGAAGCCTTATCTCAATAACCGCATGGTGATAATCGCAGCCGCCGACAGCGGCATCACAACCAAGGCGGATCTCTCCGGCAAGAAAGTCGCCGTTCAGGCAGGTTCCTCCGCCCTCGACTGCATCAACGCGGAGCCGGATGTCGCCGCCACCTTTACCCTGAACGAATATCCGGACAACCCCACCGCCTTCCTTGACCTCAAGGCAGGCAGAGTCGACGCGCTCGTAGTCGACGAAGTTGTCGGCCTAAACCTTATCTCGGAAGATAATTAATCAGGCGCCGTAAAATCATTAAGCCCGGCTTTCAAATCGAAAGCCGGGAAATGTTATGTTTTAGATGAATATTGATATTTTAAAGATGTCCGTCGTCGTAATGAGCCGCGGCATCGGTTACACTCTGGCAATCTTTTTTTTCACTATCGTTTTTTCGCTTCCGCTGGGGCTGTTGCTTACCTTCTTTGAAACATCAAAGAATCCGGTTCTGCGCGGCGCGACGCGTTTTTACGTCTTCATTATGCGCGGAACCCCGCTGATGCTGCAGCTGTTTTTCATATATTTCGGCCTGCCTTTTCTGCCGGTAATCGGAAAGTATCTCGCGATTGATCGCTTTACCGCCGGCTGTATCGGATTTGTGCTGAATTACGCCGCGTATTTCTGCGAAATTTTCCGCGGAGGCTTGCTTTCCATCGACCCGGGTCAATACGAAGCGGCGCGGGTACTCGGCTTTTCCAAGGCGCAGACCACCGCGAAGATAATCATCCCGCAGATGATTAAAGTAGTGCTGCCGCCGACGTCAAACGAAGCGATTACCCTCGTAAAAGACACCGCGCTTGTCTCGACGATCGGCATTTCCGACCTGCTTCACTACTCAAAATCGCTTGTAAACAGCACTCAAAGCGTTTTACCCTACGCCGTCGCCGCGGTTTTCTACCTTATTATGACTACCGGACTTACGCTGCTTTTCAATAAGCTCGAAAAGAAATTTAAATTCTGAGGAGGTATTTTATGAATGACAGAATAACCTCCCCGGATGTGATAGTAGTCGAGCATATGCGAAAAGCTTTCGGGGATAACGAGGTGCTCCGCGACGTTTCGCTCGCCGTCGGGCGGGGAGAGGTGGTCGCGGTGATAGGCTCTTCCGGTTCCGGCAAAAGCACGATGCTTCGCTCAATTATCGGGCTTGAGCGGGTTGACGGCGGCACCGTCGTTTTTGAAGGCGCCGATCTCGTCCGCGACGGGATATATGTCCCGGAAAAGCAGCAGCGCCGGATCTTGAGGATGATGGGAATGGTTTTCCAGCACTTTAATCTCTTTCCTCATCTTTCGGTAAAAGACAATCTTATAACCGCTCCCGTGACCGTCGCAAAAAAACATAAAGCGGAGGCGACGGACAAGGCGGTGGAACTGCTTTCAAAAGTCGGACTGCTCGATAAGCTCGACGCTATGCCGTCCTCTCTTTCCGGCGGACAGAAACAGCGGGTAGCCATAGCAAGAGCGCTCATGATGGAGCCGCGGGTGCTGCTTTTCGACGAGCCTACCTCCGCCCTCGACCCCGAGCTTACCGGCGAAGTGCTTGAAGTCATCCGCGAACTTGCCGCGGACAGGATGACAATGGTCATAGTAACGCATGAAATGACCTTCGCCCGCGATGTCGCCGACCGGATAATCTTTATGGATAACGGTCTTATCGCCGCCGAGGGGAACCCGAATGAAATCTTCTACGACAGCCAAAACGCCCGTCTCGACGCCTTTTTAAAATCTTTCCGCGACAGATAAATAACAAAACCGTCTCCGAAGACAACGGAGGCGGCTTTTTTGCGCCGAAAATAATAAATTCAGCTGAAATTAACATAATACGGTTGAAAGGCGGCGGCGGATGTGATATATTTATTACTCGGCGGAGGTGATTGCCATGACGCTTGAAGAAAAGGCGCTTATCCGCATGAGACCGGATTTTTCAAAGCTTCGTGAAGGCGGGTTCATAGAAAGAGACGATTGCTTTATTAAAACCGCCGAATTCATGAACGGCGACTTTCGCGCCGAGCTGAGGGTTTATAAGGACGGCCGACTCGAAGGGAAGGTTATCGACCTTGTTTCGGGAGAGGAATATCTTCCCCTCAGAAGCATGGCGCGAAGCGGTCCTTATGTAAGTCTTGTGAGGGAAAAATATACCGAAGTTTTGCGGGAGCTTGCAAAGCCGGCCTTTTTCTTTCAGCCCTTTGTTTCGGATCAGGCGAACATGCTTGCCCGGTATTTATATGAAACTTTCGGCGAAGAGCCGGACTTTCCGTTCCGTGAAAAAACCGGCGACGATTTGACCGGTGTATTCAGAAACCCTAAAAACCGCCGCTGGTACGGACTCGTGATGCATATCCCCCGTTCGAAGCTGACAAAGTTGCGGGACGACGACGGAGATTTCGTCGATGTTTTGAATGTAAAGCATGACGATAAAACGATACCGGAACTGATAGCCGCAACTCCGGGCATCTATCCGGCGTGGCATATGCAGAAAAAACACTGGATTTCCGTCGTTCTTGACGACACTCTCTCCGACGCGGCTGTCCGGGAGTTGGTCTGCCAAAGTCGGGAATTTACCCTTTCCGCTTCGTCTGAAAATCGATCAAAAAACCAAAATTAGCACACAAAGCAGTCGAGTGCAAACAATTTCCACGAAAACGCCGTATAGATTGTTAATTAAGTGTAAATAAACGAAAAAACACTTGATTTCAGACGGATAGGTGTGTATAATATAAGACAGTAGTCAGCACTCTGAACAAACGAGTGCCAAAATTACAAAATTAATTTATTTGGAGGAATATATCACTATGAAGATCCTGCCTCTTGCTGACAGAGTAGTAGTCAAAATGCTTGAAGCCGAGGACAAGACCGAGTCCGGCATCATTCTCGCTGGTACCGCGAAGGAAAAGCCGCAGGTCGCCGAAGTCATCGCCGTCGGTCCCGGCGGAATAGTTGACGGCAAGGAAGTCAAGATGACCGTTAAAGTCGGTCAGAAAGTCATCACCAGCAAGTATTCCGGCACCGAAGTCAAGGACGGGGACAACGAATACACCATCGTCCGCGAAAGCGATATTTTAGCCGTGGTAGAATACTGCGATTGCAAATCTGACTGCAGCTGCGATTAAAAGTTGCTGCAACTAATAAATTTGGAGGAATAATAACAATATGGCAAAGATACTCAAATACGGCGAAGAAGCCCGCGCAGCGCTGCTTGCCGGTGTAAATAAGCTTAATGACAGCGTTAAGATAACCTTAGGTCCGAAAGGCCGCAACGTCGTACTCGAAAAGAAATACGGCTCTCCGCTTATCGTCAACGACGGCGTTACGATAGCCAAGGAAATCGAGCTTGACGACGCATTCGAGAATATGGGCGCTCAGCTTGTTAAAGAAGTCGCCACCAAGACCAACGACGCCGCGGGCGACGGCACCACTACCGCTACCGTTCTTGCCCAGGCTATGATTTATGAGGGTATGAAGAACGTCGCCGCAGGCGCTTCCCCCGTCGGCATCCGCACCGGTATGCAGAAAGCTATCGACGCTGCGGTTGCAAGTCTCAGGAAGGAATCGAAGAAGGTTGACGGCCCGAAGGATATCGCCCGCGTAGGCGCTATCTCCTCCGGAGACGAAGCCATCGGCGCTCAGATTGCCGACGCCATGGAAAAGGTCAGCTCCGACGGCGTTATCACCGTTGAGGAGTCAAAGTCTGCCGACACTTCCTGCGAAGTAGTTGAAGGAATGCAGTTTGACCGCGGCTATTGCAGCCCGTATATGGCTACCGATACCGAGAAGATGGAAGCGGTTCTTGACGATCCTTTCATTCTTATCACCGACAAGAAACTTTCCAATATCCAGGACATTCTCCCGCTGCTTGAGAAAATAGTCCAGACCGGACGCAAGCTGCTCATCATCGCCGAGGATGTCGAGGGCGAGGCTCTTACCACCCTCGTTCTGAACAAGCTCCGCGGCACCTTTACCTGCGTTGCCGTTAAGGCTCCGGGATTCGGCGACAGACGCAAGGAAATGCTGAAAGATATCGCCATCCTCACCGGCGGCGAAGTTATCTCCGACGAACTCGGACTCGAGCTTAAGGAAACCGAACTCACCCAGCTCGGCCGCGCTTCCCAGGTCAAGGTTGATAAGGAAAACACGATAATAGTCGGCGGCAAGGGCGATTCGGCAGAGATCAGCGCCCGCGTCGGTCAGATAAAGACGGCTATCACCACCACTACTTCCGATTTCGACCGCGAGAAGCTCCAGGAGCGTCTTGCCAAGCTTTCCGGCGGAGTTGCCGTTATTAAAGTCGGCGCCGCTACCGAAACCGAAATGAAGGAAAAGAAATACCGCGTAGAGGACGCTCTCAACGCCACCAAGGCGGCGGTTGAAGAAGGCATCGTTCCCGGCGGCGGAATCGCATTCCTCAACGCCATTCCGGCGGTTAAGAAGCTGCTCGACGAAGTCGAGGGCGATGAGAAGACCGGCGTTAAGATAGTTGCCCGCGCTCTTGAGGAGCCGGTGCGCCAGATCGCCGAAAACGCCGGAGCGGAAGGCTCTGTCGTGGTAAACGCCATCATGACCTCCGGTAAGGAGAGCTACGGCTACAACGCCGCTAACGGCACTTTCACCAACATGATCGACGCCGGCATCGTGGATCCCACCAAGGTTTCCCGCTGCGCGCTCGAGAACGCTGCTTCCATCGCGGCAACCCTGCTCACCACCGAAGCTCTTGTAGCGGATAAGAAGGAGCCGGCTCCCGCCGCTGCTCCGGCTGCCAACCCCGATATGGGCGGCGGAATGTATTAATACCCCTTAGAACTAAGTTAAATTCCCCGAGGGCGGAAACCGTTTCAATGTTTCCGCCCTCTGTTTTTTATGTGTTTTCCATGTGTTTTCAGGGAGAATTTACCGATAAACGGCAAAAAAAGCGGCAAAAATGAACGAAAAAGCGAAAAATCTCCCCGACAGATGTTTACATTTTAACAAAATAATGGTATAATCATATGTGTGTGATTTTAACCGGATAAAAATTGCCCGGATACTGTCATTATTTTGTTTTTCCGGGGAAAGAGGGATTCAATGAAAAAGATAAGGCTTGCGCTGCTCCCGATTGCCGCACTTATCTGCGCAGTAATTCTCTGCGCCTGCGACGTAAGCGCCGTTCTTGAAAAAGGCGTCGACACTTCAGACGAAACTGCGAAAGCGGAAGAAGTCATCACGACGGAAGCCCCCGAGAGCATCGCCGAAGCCGCCGAAAAAACCGATCCTGATGAGGAAGAGGAAAGGGAAACCGAAGCCGAAACGACGGCAGAAACAACCGAAGCGGAGACGACCGCGGCAGCAACCGAAAAGGTAACTTCAGCCGAAGACCCCGCATCGGCTGAAAGGGAAGCGTTTGAGAAAAAAGTCGCCGCTGCGATGAAACCTGTCGTCTATGTAAACGAAAATACAATAGAAGATATTTTCTCGACGGCAGTCGAGATATGGCAATGGTTCAATATGAGCACGATACCGACGAGCGGCGAGCCGGTAGACGATACCTTCCATTATAAAGTCGATTATCCGCACATCAAGACATACGCGGACCTTGAAAAATACGTCCGTAATTATTTTTACTCGGATATTGCGGATCAGCTGCTTTCCTACCGCTCCGATTATACCGATATAGACGGAAGCCTCTGCGCGATACCTGCCGACCGCGGCGCGAATATACTCTACGGAGAAATAATCGGCGCCGAGCTGAATTTGCGTTCGATAAGCTTCGCCGAATATACGGTAGAAGTACAGAAATATAGCTTTGACGAAGACGGAGGCGACCTTGTCGAGGACGGAAGCGAGACCTTTATCTTCAAGCTTCAGATGGATAAATACGGATGCTGGCGTTTCGTCAGTTTTCCGATATGGATGTGAGTTGATTATATTAAAATGGCTGAAAAGTTAACCCCCGAAAACAAAGAGAAGTGGATCTGCCCGCTTTGTCATATCGAGTGCGACGACCGATTCTGCGCTATGTGCGGCATTTCAAAGGAAGTCGCCGGTCAGTATGACAGCCTTATGGAAGACGGCGAGGCGCCGGACGAGTCAAACGACATCACCGGCGACTGGCCGGCGGTATCGGCTTCCGAACAAAAGAATTCGCTCTACCGTCGTAAAATAAGAGAGGCTGAGCGCAAGGCTAAAGAATTCGGTTTTGAAGAAAAAGCCGACGATTCCGAACCCGAGCCGGAGGAACCGGCGCCGGCGGAAATACCGGAGGACACGGCGGCAGACATGATTCAAGAACCGGAAATTGATGCGCCGCAAAAGCATGACGCGCCGCCTCAGGTCGATACATCCGAACCGCCAGTCGTCGATATATCCGCCGAGCTGGAGAAGCTCGCAACCCATAAAAGAGTTGAAACGCCGCAAATCCGGCTTGTAAGACGCACCCCGTATGTGCCGTATCGGCGCCCTCCGCGAAAAGACACATCCTCCCCGGCGAAACCCCGGACAGCCCCGTCGCCTGCCCCGACTCCTTCGGTACCGGCGCCGCCTGAAAAAGAGCCGGCGCTGTCTGAAAAGCAGCCGACTCTGCTTGAAGAAAAGCCGACTTTACCCGAAGAGAAACCGAATTTGATTGAAGAGAAACCAACGCTTTCGGCTCCGCCGCCTCAGCCGCGAATTGAGGATGAGGAAAAGGCGGACGCGCTTTTAGGCTCCGATATCCGAGCCGAGCTTGACGCCATCACGGCGCAGTTGACTCCGAAGCTGGATATAGACATTTCCGATTTCTCTGCGTTCAACGACAAGGGTTCTGACATATCAGCTTCCGAAATCAAGTCGAAACCCGATGAAGCCGTCGGAGAAACAGGTGTCAAATCAGATATTTCCGCGGCATTTTCGTCAGATATTGATGATACGGGCGAGTTTCAGCCGCTTGCAAAACCGACGGAAACTTCGGTACAGGCTGAAGACACCGATTCTGATTCAGCGGAAGAAGAAGCGGCAATTCAGGATTTTATCGATGAATATGATGAATATTCTGAAGAAACCGACGAAGAAGAATTTGCGCAGACAGCAGAGACCGATATCGATTTGTTCAATGCCGAAAAAGCTCCGGCCGCAGCTGATTTGAAATCAGATACCCCCTCGTCTGCCGCCCCTCCGTCTGCCGTAAAAGTTGTCCCGAAGAAAGCAGCTGAGACCGGAACTGCCAAGCGCAGTGCAAAAAAAGAGCCGCAGCAGCCGGAGGATAACGGTGATGCCGAAGATAAGCCGGGCGAAGTCGTTTATATTGAAACCGGCTCGGGAGCCGGACTATGGAAGCCGGCCGCGATTATTTCGATTTTGACATCCGCCTTGCTGCTGCTTGCGCTGGTATTCGTTTATGTAAAATACGCCGTCCTTGAACCACGTTACGGTTCCGATGCGGTTAATACCAGGATAGGTCTTTCGGATATCTTCCCCGAAGAGGAAACGTCGGAAGTCACCGCTTTGACGGATGAAGAGCCGCCTGCGGCGGAGGAAGTTACAATCGCTCCCGAAACAGAAGTCCCCGAGACCGAACCCGCCGAGACCACAGCTCTCCCGGCAGAAATACCGGCAGAAACAACGACCGCGCCGGAAACCCTTCCCGGCGCCGAGACCGTCCCGGACGAAAACGCCGAACCGGAGCCGGAAACCGCTCCGGAGGCTTATGATATCGACGATGAAGCCGCAAACAGAGGCTGACGCGGCATAACATATAAACGATCGAGGAATAAAAATGCTTTACAACAATATCAAGCACGTTATCAATCATTTTAAATTTGAAGGTACTTATAAGAGCGTCGAAGAGCTGCTTTCGGGAAATATTAATTCGACTTACCTTCTGACTTACGAAAAGCCTGACGGCTCCGAGGTGCGGTATGTGCTGCAGAAGATAAACACCGTCGCATTCAAGAATCCGGAAGAGCTGATGAAGAACGTTCAGCTTGTAATAAACCATATAACCGCGACGATGGCGCGCGCCCATCTCTCTACCGACCGCCATATCCTTGAATTTATACCGGTCAAGGGTCCTCTGACAACCGAAAGCCCGCTCCTTCATAAGGACGAGCGCGGCGAATACTGGCGCGCGGATATCTTCATCGACAATGCAACCGCATATAATCATATAACCGATCCCGCATTGTTTTACGAGGCGGGGCGGGGATTCGGCGAGTTCCAGAAATATCTTTCCGATTTTCCGGCGGATAAGCTGACCGAGACTATTCCCGACTTCCATAACACCAAAAAGCGTTTTTATACTTTCGTCGCGTCGGTCGCCGCCGATAAAGCCGGACGGGTAAGCGAGCTTGAAGAAGAAATCGACTTCTTCTTCGACCGCCGCAAGATGATGTCGAAAATAGTCGATATGATTGAAAGAGGAGAACTCCCGCTCCGCGTAACGCACAACGACACAAAGCTCAACAACGTTATGATCGATAACACGACCAAGAAGGCGCTCTGTGTTATCGACCTTGACACCGTTATGCCCGGTTCCGCGCTTTACGATTACGGCGACGCGATCCGTTTCGGCGCCTCTACCGCCGCCGAAGACGAACCCGACCTTTCTAAGATCGATGTCGATATGGAGCTGTTCCGAGAATTCACCCGCGGATTTGTTTCGGAAACCAAAGATGTCCTTACCCGCGAGGAAATTCTGGCGCTGCCTATGGGCGTAAAGGTAATAACCTGCGAGCTTGCGATGCGGTTCCTTACCGACTATATCGACGGCGACGTCTATTTCAAGGTAAACCGCCCGCAGCATAACCTCATCCGCGCCCGCGCCCAGATGCGTCTGCTCGAGAAATTCGAGGAAAAATACGACGAAATGGTCGAATATGTCGAAGAGATAGCGGCAGAGGACGCGGAAGAATAAAAACAGGTTGCTGTCTTGCAGCGTAAAACAGATGATTGATATAAAATCGCTTTCAGCGGCATATACGCCCCGCCGGCTGACGGACTCCGACATCGAAGACGTTTTCCGGCTTTGCAGCGGAAATCCGCAATATTACATTCACATTCCGCCGCCGGTCTGCCGCGAATCGATAAGCGCGGATATGCGCGCCCTCCCGCCCGGAATGACGGCGGATGATAAATACTATATCGGTTATTTTGACGGCGGCAGGCTTGCCGCCGTTCTTGACCTTATCTCCGGATATCCGGAAAAAGGCGTCGCTTATATCGGCTTTTTCATGGTAGACGCAGCGATGCAGAGTTGCGGCGTCGGTTCGGTTATCATAAACGAACTGTGCCGATATCTTTCCGACCGCGGATTTGCTTCCGTCAGACTCGCATGGGCCGACGGCAATAATCAAGCCGAGCGCTTCTGGCTGAAAAACGGTTTTTCAAAGACCGGCAGCGTCAAAAAAGACGAATGTATACTGATAACTGCGCAGAAGATATTAAATCCGATATTTAACTGAATATAAAAAAGCTTACCTTTGCGATAATTTTCGTAAGGTAAGCTTTTTATATCCGGATTTATTCAGCAGCTACGAAGCGTCTCCGCTATAAGATCGCGGGCGGCGATAATATCAAGGTTCTGCTGCTCGCCGGAGATTTCCCGCTCAATGCAGTAGCAGCCATTGTATCCGATGCCCTCCAACTTTTTAATAAATTCCCGTACATTCACCTTTCCCTCGCCCAACGGCACTTCTTTGCCCAGCGAGCGGCCGGAAACGGGATAAAAGCCGTCTTTCATATGCGTGTTGCGGACATATTTTCCGATTACGTCGAGCGCGTCGACCGGATTTCCGCGGCCGTATAATATAAGATTCGCGGTGTCAAGATTGACGCCTAAGTTGCCGGTCCCGATTTCTTCTATCGTGCGCAGCAGCGTTGTCGGCGTCTCCTGTCCCGTCTCAAAGAGGAAATACTGTCCGAATTCGCCTATCGTTTTGCAGATATGGCGCAGCGTCAAAACGATCGACTCAAATTCCGGGTCATTCGGATTTTCCGGGATAAATCCGACGTGGGTGATAACGTCGGTCACACCGATATCCCTTGCAAACCGGCATTCGTCAAGCACTTCCTCGACTCGCTTTTCGCGGTATTCATGCGGCATAAGTCCGAGAGTGAGCGGTCCTTCGTAAAAATTCCATTCGGCCGGACCGCTCCATCCCGCCCAGACGGCGGAGATGTAAACGTCAAATTCTTTGGAAGCAGCCGTCACAGCCTCGGCGGCTTCGGGAGTGGTCATTCCGGGACGCGCCATCAGCTGGCAGCAGCCCATGCCGAACTCATGCACCCGCCGAAAGCCTTCGCGTATCATCTCCGGGCTTCCGACAGGCACCAGCGTGCCTATCCTTTTGTATACTTCGTTCATATTCCTTAATCCTCACACTTTTCGTCTAAAATATCTTTCCAATGCGAATAGAATACTTCGTAGCTGCCGGATTCGATTGCGAGTCGGATTTCCTCCATAAGCGAGTTGTAAAACCACAGATTGTGCATAACGGAGAGTCGCCCGCCGAGCACTTCGCCGGCTTTAATGAGATGTCGGATATATGCGCGGCTGTATCGCTGACAGACCGGGCAGCGGCAATCGGGATCGAGCGGGCGGGCGTCGCGGATAAACCTTTCGTTGTTCAGGTTCAGTTTGCCTTTCCAGGTGAAAGCGTTGCCGTGACGGGCGTTTCGGGAAGGCATGACGCAGTCGAAGAAATCAACTCCGCGCCGTACCGCTTCGATAATGTTTACCGGAGTTCCGACGCCCATAAGGTATCGGGGCTTGTCTTCCGGCATATGCGGGAGGACGACGTCGAGAATGTGATACATCTCTTCGGTTTCCTCTCCGACGGCAAGCCCGCCGATAGCGTATCCGGGAAGGTCGAGGGACGCGATCTGCTTCATATGGCGGATGCGCAGTTCTTCGTAGGTGGAACCCTGATTTATTCCGAAAAGTATCTGATGGGGATTTATAGTCTCCGGCAGCGAATTCAGTCGCTCCAATTCGGCTTTGCAGCGAATCAGCCAGCGATAGGTGCGGTCACAGGACGCTTTTACATAGTCGTATTCGGCGGGATTTTCTATGCACTCGTCGAAAGCCATTGCAATTGTTGAAGCAAGGTTCGACTGTATCCTCATACTCTCTTCGGGACCCATAAAAATCCTCGCGCCGTCGATATGCGAAGAAAAATAAACGCCTTCCTCGCGAATCTTTCGCAGACGGGCGAGGGAAAAGACCTGAAATCCGCCGCTGTCGGTCAGCACCGGGCGGTCCCAGTTGAAGAACTTGTGTATTCCGCCCAAATCGCGGATAACCTTGTCGCCGGGGCGGATATGCAGATGATAGGTATTCGAAAGTTCGACCTGACACTTAAGATTCATAAGATCGCCGGTTGATACGCCGCCTTTAATCGCGGCGCTGGTGCCGACATTCATAAAAACCGGAGTTTCGATTGCGCCGTGGACGGTTTCAAATCTGCCGCGCCGCGCCGAACCTTCGGTTGAAAGCAAAGTAAAAGCCATTTAAATAAATTCCGTTTTCCGCGGCAATACCGCTTAAATATTGAAATTGAGCATTAAAATTATATCACAGTTGCGCTTCGTTGTCAACGCGACACATTAAATTAACTTGACAAAACCTGTGTTTCGGTGTATAATATATAAGCTCCGGGGTGTAACTCAGTTGGTAGAGTGCTTGGTTTGGGACCAAGATGCCGCACGTTCGAGCCGTGTCACTCCGACCACGCTGCGATTATTCGCGGCGTTTTTATTTGAAAAATCACAGCAGCAGCCGAAAAAGCCGCCGCTGTTTTTTTGGTTATTAAATCACATAGCAGACCTTGTATCAATACTTATAATAAAAACTTTTCCCGTCGTCCGAAAGCCCGATTTCGGCGCCGAAGATTTTTTCGATTATCCCAGATTTATAGACGGCTTCCGGAGAGTCAATCATCTCTGTTCGCCGGTTATTTAATATAACTACTTTGTCCGAAAAAGTCATCGCCATCGGCAAATCGTGCATCACCGCGACAACCCCTTTTCCGCCGTCGGACAGCTCCCGCAATGTTTTCATTAATTTTAGCTGATGGACAATGTCGAGATAAGTCGTCGGCTCATCGAGCAAAATATAGTCGGTGTCCTGAGCAAGCGCCATTGCGATATAAGCGTTCTGCCGCATACCGCCTGATAGGGTATATAAAGGATTTTCGGAAAACTCCGCGACACCGGCTCGCTCCATCGCGGAGAGGGCGATATCCCGGTCACACTTCGTGTAACGCCTCGGATAATTCAGATGCGGAAATCTTCCGTGAAGCACGAGCTGCTCAACCGTCATATCCGGCGTGCTTTTCCCCTGAGCAAGATAAGCGGCTTTTTTGGCGATCTCTTTTCTTGTCATATCGTCTGCCTTCATACCGTCGATATGAATGTCTCCGCCGAAAATCGGCAAAATGCCGCAAATCGCTTTCAAAAGCGTGCTTTTCCCGCATCCGTTTACCCCGATAACTGCGGTGAGCCGACCTTTTTCAAAAGCGGCGGATAAATAATCCAGAACGATATTTTTGCAGTATCCCGCGGATATGTTTATAAGTTCAATCACGGCTGCGTCCTCCTCTGCCTTTTATCAGGATAAACACAAAGAAAGGCGCGCCGAGGAACGCCATGATTATTCCGACCGGAATTTCATAAGGCGAGAACACCGTCCTCGCCGCGGTATCGCAAATGCAGACAAAACCTGCGCCGTATAAGGCGCAAAGCCCGATAAGACCCGAAGACTTGCTCCCGGCAACCCGCCGAACGGCATGAGGAACCAACAGCCCGACAAATGACAAAAGTCCGGCAAGGCTGACGGCGGAACCGGCAAGCAGCGCGGCAAAAAGCAGAAACAGCATTCTCATAAAGGCGGTATTCATACCGAGACTCCGGGCGCTTTCCTCACCCAGAGTCAGCACGTCAAGTTCGTTGTGCAAAGTGAGCAGAAAAACTATCGTAACCGAAATAACAATCACCGCCGGAACAAGCTTTTGATGAGTAACGCCGGAAAACTCCCCGATCTTGAAGCTGTTGCTCATAACGCCGACTTCGGGGATAAAGGTAACTATGGTATTCGTCACGGCGCCCAGAAAACTGTTCATCGCAACGCCGATGAGAATAACCGTTCCGCGGGAAGCGCCCCATTTTTTCGCGCCGAAACTTACCAGCATCACCGCAGCGAAAGCGCCGATAAATGAAAAGAGGGAAAGCTGCCATCCGCCGTAAATTCCGAGCGCCGCGCAGAGTGTCACGGCAAGCGCGGCGCCTGCGTTTACTCCGATAATGCTCGGAGATGCCAGGCGGTTCGCAAGAACGCCCTGTATTACCGCGCCCGACACGGCAAGCGCCGCCCCGCAGACAAGCGAAGCCGCCGTCCTCGGCAGTCTTACATAGGCAAATATCCGCGTTCCGGCGGAAGAATCAAAGCCGTCACGAAAAGCCGCCGCTATCTCGCCCGGCAAAAGCGGTGTGCTGCCTGAAATAATCCCAAGCGCGGCGGAGATGAAAAGAAAGAGAACTCCGGCTGAATAAAGCCATTTTATGTTAATCTTCCCGGAGAAGTATTTCGCTGAGTATTTCATAAGACTCCGCCCATTTTGCATTCGGTTTTTTATTGAACAGCGCACGGTCCATTATGTGAACCCGTCCCCCGGCGACGGCTTCAAGCGTTCCCCAGGCGGGATTTTCTTCCATCATCCGGTTGAAATTCTCTATCGCCTTTTCGGTATCTTTTCCCATCGTAACAACAAAGATCCTATAAGGTTCATCGCGTATAACGGCTTCAACGCTCAAAGTTTCAAGCAGGGAAGAATCGCTGTCTGCAATATTAACGCAGCCGAGATCGTAGAGCATTTCTCCCAAAATCGTCCCCTCGCTTCCTTTCGCCTTTACCGAACCGGACGCGGCGCGGAGCAGCAGCACCGAACGCTCTTTTTCCGAAAGTCCGCCGCCCGCGACTTTTTCTTTTATTTTATCTATCTGCGCTTTGATTGTAAGACCGTTTGTTTCATAAAGGTCTTTTCTGCCGGTGATATCGGTGCAGATGTCGAGCATATGAAGATAATCCTCGAAGTTGTCTACATCAAAATATGCGACGGCAATTCCTGCGTTTTCAAGCGTATCTTTCATCTCGACATTCGAAGCGGTGGAAGCGCTTGCAATGACAAAATCCGGGTCGGCGGAAAGCAGCAGCTCAAGGCTCGGCGAGTGCGCGCCGCCGATGTTTATGGCTCCTTCAAGTTCAAGCCCGAAATCCTCCCATCCGTCTTCCGCCGTCGCGACAACGGCTCCTCCCGACAGAATCCAGACATCGGCGAAACTTCCGAGAAGCGCCGCGACTCTTTCGGGGGTTTTCTCAACCGAAACATCCCTGCCGAGTGCGTCGGTAAATGATACCGAGTTTTCGCCTGCCGCCTTTTTTTGCGAGGCGCAGCCGGAATATGCCGAGAGTATAACAATAAGTGATAAAAGCGCAGCAAAAATTCTAACAGTTAAATTCTTCATGATTCTCGCTCTGATTTCCTGTGAAAAATATTGACATCCGCCCTAAATAGTGATAAAATATATTTAGTAGGTATCGTTTAATTATACCGCATTGCCGCGCAGATGTCAATTATTATATGACGGAAAATTATTAATCCCGATTAAAAAACAATTTATAAACCAAATGGGTGAAAAATGAGCAACAAAGAAATTCTGATTATGGAAGTAATCCTTTCGGCAGTTATCGTTGCCCTCGGTCTTACGAACACCAAAATCCTGTTTATTCAGGGTCCCCGCGCCATGACAATTGTCCTTGGGATAATCGGCGTACTTTTGTGTACCAACAGCGTGGGGAAATTCGTTTCGGCATCGCCCTTCCATCCTTTAACAATTTTAGGATATATCTTCGGCGCTTTAGCAATGCTTACTTTTATAACTCAGATTTTCAAGCTGAAAATTCCGGTTCTGGAAGACCCCGCGAAAGCGCTGGTAATCCTCGCCGCAGCATTTGTGCTGAAAGGTCTGATCGCCCGTTTTCTGCCGGTTCTGACCGCCGGTACGAAGACCTGAGTTTTTATATAAAAACATAAAAGTAGAATAAGTTAATAATCAAACAAGCTGGGGGGAATTCGCCCCCGAAAGTTTTCGCAAGTAACCTCTCCGCATTTCGAATCGAACTAAAATATAACCGTTAATATATATCAATAAAAAAGGAAGGTATATATCATGAGCCTTACTAAAGATCAAATAACGTCCGTTAAAAGAAGAGGATTTCTGCTCAACCGCGGAACCGAATGTTTTTCCGGCAGAATAGTGACCGTCGCCGGCTTATTTACGCCCGATGAGCTTCGCGCCGTCGCCGAATGCGCCGAAAAATTCGGCAGCGGCAAGGTGATTTTCACCGCCCGTCTGGCAGCTGAGATATTGGGAATACCTTTTGATAAGATTCCGGAAGCGGAAAGCTTTGCGGCGCAGCGCGGGCTCCATTTCGGCGGCACCGGCGACAAAGTCCGCCCGATAACCGCCTGCAAAGGAACGACTTGCGTATTCGGAAATCTCGACACACAGGCGATCGCCAAAGTTATATATGACAAGTTCTATATAGAAATGGGGGATGTCAAGCTCCCGCATAAATTCAAGATAGGCATCGGCGGCTGCCCCAACAGCTGCATGAAACCGAGCCTGAACGACGTCGGTGTCGAAGGCTGCAAAGCATTCTCATTTGACTCCGTTCTTTGCCGCGGCTGCAAAAAGTGCGGCGTTGAAGAAAGCTGCCCGGTATACGGTGCGGTTTCCAGAACGGCGGACGGCAAAGTTTCGGTTGATCAGAGCAAATGCACACACTGCGGCGTCTGCGTAGGAAAATGTCCTTTCGGCGCCGTACCGAAGGATTCTGAATCTGTCTGCCGCATCTTCGTAGGCGGAACATGGGGTAAAAAGCAGCGGATGGGAACGCTGCTCTCCGGAACATATTCCGTCTCCGAAATTCCGGACATGATTTTGAAAGTAATGCTCTGGTTCAAAGAGAACGCATACGCGAAGGAACGTCTCGGCGCCGCTGTTGACAGAATCGGAGTTGACGCATTGGAAGCGGCTCTCAATACAACCGATCTTATCGACAGAAAAGATGAGATAATAGCCGCCCCGATGCTTCAAAGGTAAATACCGTCGAAAACAGGTGCATACCAAACGCTGCGTTCCCCGAAACACCGCTGTTCGGGGAGCGTTTTTCGTTTTAGTATCGAATCTCGCAGCCGATTTCCCCCGAAAACCCCGAAAATCTGAAAATAACCCTTGACAAGCGCCCTCAAATGTGGTATAATATTAGCGTTCCGATGCAAAGACGGGTGCTTACGCACCGTAATCTGCTGGTGTGGCTCAATGGCAGAGCAGCTGATTTGTAATCAGCAGGTTGATGGTTCGACTCCGTTCACCAGCTCCACCGGCTGTCGCCGGAACGCAACTGAATAAGGGGGAATTCCCGAGCGGCCAAAGGGGGCAGACTGTAAATCTGTTGTCAACGACTTCGGTGGTCCGAATCCACCTTCCCCCACCAAAAATTCCGACTGCGCAAGCAAGTCGGAATTTTTACTTATTACCTATTACATCTTCACTATTACTTAACCTGCGCAGTCGGAATTTTTGGGAAGTAAGAGGTTGTAGTTAAGAGGTAAGAAACAGGATGCGGGGGACGGCGGGAAAAAATAAGCCGCAGCTGAAAGCCGCTCATCGCGTCTGCAAATACCGCGAAAAAAATAATGTTCGGCTGTCATAACAAATACATTATGTTTTTTCGTATCCATAAAATAACACTTGCTTTTTAATGAACATTATGTTATAATATGCCATACACATTTTTTGCAAAAATATACATAAAAAGCAATGTGTCACTTTTCAGAGAGGAAAACAGAAAAATGAACTCAGCAAGTATCCAACATTTAGTCGCGATGATCGTTTACATGGCGATTGTAATAGGTATCGGAATCTTCTTTGCGCGGCGCGCGCATCAGGACGCGGAGTCTTATTTTTTAGGCGGGCGGTCGCTCGGACCGTGGGTTACGGCGTTCAGCGCAGAGGCGTCGGATATGTCGGGTTGGCTGTTGATGGGTCTTCCCGGGCTTGCGTATTGGACCGGCCTTGCGGACGCGGGCTGGACTGCCATCGGTCTCGCCGTCGGCACATATTTGAATTTTCTTATCGTTTCAAAACGGCTTCGGCGGTACAGTATAAAGGTTGACGCCTTTACGATACCCGACTTCTTTTCCAACCGATTCCGTGAGAAAAAGAAAATTCTGATGACCATCTCTTCATTGGTAATTATAATATTTTTCTCCGTCTATGCGGCGCAGTGCCTCAGCACCTGCGGCAAGCTGTTTTCAAATCTGTTTGGCTTGTCATACACAAGCATGATGATTGTCTCGGCTGTGTTCGTGTTGGTTTACACGTTTCTCGGCGGTTTCCTCGCGGAGAGCGCCTCCGACTTTATGCAGGCGATAGTAATGGTCGTTGCGCTTGTGCTCATCCTTGCGCTGAGCGTTGCAAGCGCCGGCGGCGTCTCTGCCGTGATTGCCAACGCCGAGAGCTATGACGGATTTTTATCACTTTTCAAAACCGCAACCCCCTCCCAAACCGAAATCAATGTGTTCGGATCCGCCGAAAATTACGGCATTTTGTCGATTTTATCATGTCTTGCCTGGGGTCTCGGCTATTTCGGCATGCCGCAGGTACTCCTTCGCTTCATGGGAATCCGCTCCGAGCATGAACTCACCCGCTCCCGCCGCGTAGCGATTATCTGGGTTGTTATCTCGCTGTCCGCAGCTATCTTCATCGGTATCGTCGGCCGCAGCGTGGTCGGACTTGACTATCTGTCCAACGCCGAAGCCGAGAATATTTTCGTCGATGCGGCAACAATGTTTCTGCCGCCTGTCCTCGCCGGCTTTGCCTGCGCGGGCGTGCTTGCCGCGGCTATCAGCTCCTCCGACTCGTATCTGCTGATTACCGCTTCCGCCGTCAGCCAGAACATTTTCCGCGGCATAGTAAAGAAAGACGCCTCAGAAAAACAGGTTATGTGGTGCTCGCGCATCACTCTTGCGGTTATAACGATTGCAGCCATGATTATCGCGTGGAACTCCGACAGTACCATATTCGCGATAACTTCCTTTGCGTGGGCGGGTCTCGGCGCAGCTTTCGGTCCGCTGATTCTGTTCAGCCTGTTCTGGAAGCGCACAACCTACCCTGCCGCCATCGCCGGAATGATTTCGGGAGGAGTAATGGTCTTCTTCTGGAAACTCGTCATCAATCCCCTCGGCGGCGTCTGGAAGATATACTGCCTGCTGCCGGCGTTTATATTAAGTTCGCTCGTTATAGTGGCAGTCTCTCTCGTTACGGAAAGTCCTGACAAAGAGATAACAGACGAATTCGAAGAAGTACGCGCCGGTTGATGTAAAGATAATAAGCGGAGGGGCCTGTATCAAAAGCCCGCGAAAAAACAGAGCCAAATTGCAGTAAAGTAGTGCAAACGGCTCTGTTTTTTGGTATAATAGTATTATGAAAAAAGCNAA
>JGI24712J26585_10001552_pt1 | contig 19598 bp, 16 predicted proteins | sample BioPla3DNA2_FD_26585 | JGI IMG/M metagenome (IMG submission 26585) | reverse complement strand
TATTTATAAAAAAAATACCTCGGATTTAATTACTTACTTGTTTTGCTTTTTTCTTGTATTGATTTCATTTCTTTATATCCTTAGCTTTATATTTATAAACTATATAAAGCCCTATTTATAATTTAAAATGCCAACAAAGCAGGTGATATCTTGAAAAATTACATAATTATCATTATCTTATCCATATTCCTAGTTTTTTTAATAGGTTATGACACTAGCTCCAAATCTAGCAACTTAATACATCTTAATAATCCAAGTTCTAATAAGCAATTATTGATTGCTATATATTCGGGTACCGATATAGTCCTTGATAATTTTAATCTTGATGGTATTTATTCCCTAATGCATGCCTATCCTAAAAAGGACTTCCAAAGTCTTCATTCGGATCTACATAAAGGCTTTAATAATGTTTTATCAATAAATATTAATGAATATTTGCAGATGGAATATACCCCAAACAATCCAATTATAATAATCAAAGATGTTAAGGAAGCTGATTTGCATGAGATATTATATTTTAAACCTCCTAATACAGCACTTATTATTACGTCTTTATCCAAAAGAATTAATCCCCTTTTTATAGAATCAAACCTATCGGGATTAATGCATAGCAGTACAACCAAGAAAGAAGGATTTATTAAGTATTCCGATTTCATTGCACTTATCAATCCTAGGGATGATATCTCCATAGATTATTATTTAAAAGAATCTATAAATCCTATTTATTATTTGGGACAACTATATGATATAAATATCTCACTATTATATGGAAGATTTATTTTGCTTGCTTTTATGTTTATTTTGTTTTTGTCTTTCTTTATTTCGAAAAAACATCCTATACTTATTTCTTATATCTTATTTCTCATTCCTGCCTTTTCATTTGTTTTTGGAATATCATATTTTTCAAACTTAAATGGAATTATAAAAAGTATATTGGTCATTATTTTGTCCTTTGTAATTGGATTACTCTTATACAGTTTTAAGATTAGTTATAAGAATATATTTATTTGTATTTGGGGTTTTAATATACTCCTTCTTACTTACTTTACCTTTTCTCAGAAGTTTTTATATCAAAGCCCTATAGGATTTAACAATATATTCTATGGAACGAGATTTTATGGTTGGAATAATGATTTAATTGGAATACTTCTTGGATCTTTATTAAGTATATCATATACTATAAACTCAAATAAAATCAAATATTCATTCTCCTTACTTATTGTATCACTTTTTATTTGTATACTGTTTTTTTCCCCTTTATATGGTGCTAATGTAGGGGGGATGCTATGCCTTTTTTGTTCTGCTATTTTATGTACCCTTATTCTCGGGGAAGATTTCCTTATAAAATATATTGCTATAGGAGGATACACCTTGGCCTTTATACTTTTACAAAAAGTTTTTATCACTTGGGATTTGACTCAAACCTCCTCTACCCATTGGGGTGTGTGGATACAATCGATTAAGAATATGGAGTTTGATTTTGCTATAGGAATTTTATACATTAAAATAAGGCAAATAATTTTATTTTTGATTACACCCCCATTAAATATTTTATTGTTTTTACAGTGGATTTTACTATTAAAGCCTAAAAATATAAGTCTATACGATAAAAGATGGCGAGACATCTTTTTAATTATGTCACTGATAATAATATTTCTAAATGATTCTGGTGTATTGTCTACTATTGTGATGCTTATATATTTCTTAATTCCTTTTTATATAAAAAATAAAGTTCCCCTTTTCTTTTCATAATGAATAGGAGATAATGTAAGTAAATTAATGAGAGGAAGGGTTTTATGAAAAAAAAGAAGCTAGTAAACCTTGTTTTTATTATGTTTTTCATAGGTTTATTTAACCGTGTTATATTTTTAATTTCATCTTTTAAATATCAAAAAATCAAAAAAGAACATAATTTTTATTCTTGGAAATTTGGAAAAATTCATTATAGAGTTCAAGGGTATGGTCCCCCCCTTTTGCTTATTCATGGTATAGGGGTCGGTGCCTCTTCCTATGAATGGAGAAAAAACGTACCCTACTTTTCTAAATATTTTAGAGTATATACCATAGATTTATTAGGATTTGGACAGTCTTCAAAACCTAAGATTACTTATACTGCTTTCTTATACGTTCAACTTATACATGATTTTATTAGAGATGTTATTAAAGAACCAGCCTCCGTAATTGCTAATTCGCAAGGAGCATCTTTTGCTACCATGGCAGCTTCATATTCTCCTTCTTTATTTAGGAAACTAGTTTTAATTTCTCCTACAGGAATAAAAAAACAAGAATCCTATCCTACTTTAAAAACAAAATTAATAAAAATTATGATAGAAATGCCTATTATAGGGACAAGTTTTTATCAAATAATTTCATCTAAGCCATATATATTTTATTTTATGAAGAGATATCTCTATAAATCTTTTACCCTTATATCTTCTTCCCTCTTAAATAACTATAGTGGTGCGGCACATTTAAACGGTCCCTCTTCAAGATACCCTATAGCTTCCTTCATGGGGGGATATATGAATGTAAATGTTAAAAATGCCCTTAATCAATTAACTTCTGATATTTTAATTATATGGGGAAAGGAAAATGAATTGGTCCCCCCATCCTTATTGGATGAATGGTTGCTTATTAAACCGTCTATTTCTTCTTATATATTCAATAAATCAAAATCCATGCCCCACGAAGAAGAAACCCTCCATTTTAATGAAACCTGTATAAGCTTTTTAGAAAATTAAAAAGGTGGTACCTTAGGTACCACCTTAATTCATAGGTATTTTGATTTTTATTTCATAAAAATCATTTATTTCTTCCATTGTATACTTAGCTTCTAGCCCTGATTGCTGAATTAAATCCACCGCTTGTTGAATTGTATTTGTAAATAGTCGTATATCCCTTAAAACCCTTTTCATTTTTTGTTCTTTTTTTTCTTCTGACTGATGGATAATTCTTTCAATCATTTGATTTATTAGTTCTTCTGTTTTTTTAACATTTAAACCTTGGATGATAACCTTTTGTAATGCCTCTATCTGCATATCTTCTTCCGGAAGTTTAAGAAGAGCCCTTGCATGCCTCTCTGAAAGATTATTTTCTAGTATATCCTTTTTAATTGCAGGGGATAATCTTAATAGTCTAAGCTTATTTGCTATCGTCGATTGGCTTTTTCCTAGGCTTCTTGCTAATTCCTCCTGGGTAAACCCGTGATCTTGCATTAGATTATGGTAGGCTTCCGACTCTTCTAAAAAATTAAGATTTTCTCTTTGGAGATTTTCTATAAGGGACAATATGGCACTGTCCTTATCATTTACATCTATTAGTACTGCGGGAATCTCCTTAAGCCCTGCATTTTTACATGCCCTAAGTCTTCTTTCTCCTGCAACCAATTCGTAATTTGAATGACCTATCATACGAACACTAATAGGCTGCATTACTCCATATTGTTTAATAGAATTTGTTAATTCTTCTATGGATGTTTTATCAAAGGTTTTTCTTGGTTGATATGGATTAGGACGTATTTTATCAATAGAAATCCATTGTATTTTTAATTCTTTCGACTGATATGTTTGCATTATTTATTAACTCCCCCCATAATTCAATCCGAAAAGTAGCTATTAGTCGTATTATAGCATAGTATGTTATCAAACGAAAAAATTTTTTATGTCTAAATAATGCTTATTTCTACAATAAACCATTTATCTTATAGGGCTTTTACTTGGTTTTCCTGGTTTTCTAGGATATTTTGTCGGGGTTGGTCGTTCTTTTCTTATAAAAAGAACCCTATGTCTTATATCACTAAAGGGTATGTCAATATCTTTTATATCTATTAATTCTCCTCCCAATACTTGTATTGCCTTTTTGGAATCCCTTAACTCTTCGTCTATATTGGTACTTTTCATTGAAATGAACATTCCCCCTATCTTAATAAAAGGAAGGGTATATTCTGCTAATACTGATAGATGAGCAACTGCCCTAGACACACAAATATCATAGCTATGCCTATGGTCTTTATCTTGCCCCAATTCCTCTGCCCTTCCATGGATAGCATTAACATCCATAAGGGAAAGTCTAGATACAACTTCTTTTAAGAACTCTATTCTTTTATTTAAGGAGTCCAGTAATGTAATATCAATATTTGGATATGTAATTTTTAGGGGAATGCCAGGAAACCCAGCCCCTGTTCCTATGTCTATTACTTTAACTTTAGATGAAAAGTCAAAGAGACCTCCTACGGAAATCGAATCCAAAAAATGCTTTATGATTATTTCTTTTTCTTCTGTAATGGCAGTTAAATTCATTTTTTCATTCCATTCCAAAAGTAACCCTTTGTAATCTAGAAACTGTTTAATTTGATTATTATTTAAACTATTTCCAAAAGATTTGCTTCCTTTTTCTAAGTACTCTACTAATTCCATGTTACTACTCCTAATTTTTATGATTTTTATTTCTTTTTTGTTGTTCAAGATATACTAATAAAACAGATACATCCGCTGGTGAAACTCCTGATACCCTAGAAGCCTGTCCAATGGATACGGGCTTTATTTCATCTAGTTTTTGTGCCGCCTCGATTCTAAGCCCCTTAATATTTTTATAATTTATATCTTTTTTTAGAAGTTTTCTTTCAAGTTTTTTAAATTGTTCTACCTGAATCATTTGGCGTTTAATGTAACCTTCATATTTTAGCTGAATATTAACTTGTTCTTTAACATCTTCCGGAAGTTCTATAGGCCTTTTATCGATTGCCCTAATCTTATAATAATCAAGTTCAGGTCTTTTAATAAGTTCTGCAAGTGGCATTCCCGATCTTAATGGGGTACTATTATTAACCTTAAGTAATTCTTGAACCTGTGGTGTAACTCCCACTATTGTTTCCTTCATCCTTTTTATTTCTTCTTCAATCAATTGCTTTTTTTCTAAAAGCCTTTCATATCTGTCTTTGGAAATAAGCCCTACTCTATATCCTCTTTCCATTAAACGAATATCTGCATTATCTTGTCTTAAAAGCAATCTGTATTCTGCTCTAGAAGTCATCATTCTATATGGCTCTTTTACTCCCTTAGTAACCAAGTCATCAATAAGGACACCTATATATCCTTCCGATCTATCTACTGTAAAAACCTCTCTTTTTAGTATATTAGATACTGCATTAATACCTGCTATAAGGCCTTGGGCCGCGGCTTCTTCATAACCTGAACTCCCATTAAATTGCCCGGCACTAAATAAACCTTCTATTTCTTTAAATTCTAAGGTATGTTTTAACTGGGTTGGGTTTATACAATCGTATTCTATAGCATAACCAATTCTCATTATTTCACAATTTTCCAAACCGGGAAGGGTCCTTAACATAGAAACCTGTACATCCTCTGGGAGGGAGGAAGACATTCCTTGAACATACATTTCTGTGGTTTCTTCCCCCTCAGGTTCTAGGAAAACCTGATGTCTTTCCTTATCTGCAAACCGAACTACTTTATCTTCTATGGAAGGACAATATCTAGGTCCTATTCCTTTAATCTCTCCTCCATATAAAGGGGATCTATGAAGGTTATTCCTTATAACTTCATGGGTATTATTATTAGTATAAGTAAGCCAACAAGATATCTGTTCTCTTTCTATACTCTCGGGATTTGTTGTAAATGAAAAAGGTATGATTTTTCTATCCCCCGGCTGCTCTTCCATTTTTGAAAAATCAATGCTTCTTTTGTCAATCCTTGAAGGGGTTCCTGTTTTAAATCTTAATAGTTCAACCCCCAATTCTTTTAGGTTATCTGTTAGCTTGTCTGCTGCCTTTAATCCATTAGGTCCTGTGTGTTCAGCAACTTCCCCCACATAACAACAGGCCCTAAGGTATGTTCCTGTTGCTATAATAATAGCCTTACAGTTATAGATTGCCCCATTAGAAGTTTCTACCGCCCTAACTTTTTTATTTTCCACATGGATTTTTACAATTTCAGCTTGTTTTATTGAAAGATTTTGGGTTTTTTCTAGGACTTTCTTCATCTCATTTGAATAACGCTGTTTATCTGCCTGCGCCCTAAGGGAATGGACTGCAGGACCTTTTCCTGTATTAAGCATTCTAGATTGAATAAAGGTTTTATCTATATTTTTCCCCATCTCCCCCCCTAAGGCATCTATTTCCCTTACAAGATGCCCCTTGGAGGTACCTCCTATATTGGGGTTACAGGGCATCATAGCAATGCTATCTAGACTAATTGCAAACATAACAGTGCTAAGACCCAGCCTTGCAGTACATAGGGCAGCTTCACATCCTGCATGACCTCCCCCTATTACTGCAACATCTATATCTGAAGCAATGTAGCTCATATAATCACCTATTTCTTTTTATTTTCCTAAGCAAAATTGACTGAATATCTTTTTAATTAAATCTTCCTGTACGGATTGACCTGTTATTTCCCCTAAATCCTTATAGGCATTGGTTAAATCTATAGATAAACAATCTTCAGGCATACCCATATCTATGCTTTCCAATACACTTTTTAGGCTTATATCCGCCTTTTCTAGGGAATTTTTATGCCTTACATTAGTTATTATAACAGAATCATCCATACTAATTTGCCCTGTATAAAACATTTCTTTTAGGGCTTTTTCTAGTTTTTCTATATCATTTCTATCCTTTGTAGACATTTCAATTACTTTATTGGCTGAAAATCTATTATAAATTTCCTTTTTGTCTATAATAGGGGGTAAATCTGTCTTATTAAGTACTATTAATACTTTTTTATTTTTCACCAAATCCATTATAGCTCTATCTTCATCTTCTAGATTAATTGATAAATCTAGTATTAATATAACCAAATCTGCCCTATCTAGTAAATCCTTAGAGCGATTTACTCCTATTTTTTCTACTAAATCCTCTGTTTCTCTAATCCCCGCCGTATCTATAATTTTAAAGGGAATACCTGAAATATTGATATATTCTTCAAGGACATCCCTAGTTGTTCCTGGAATATCTGTGACAATTGCCCTTTGTTCTCTTAAAAGAGCATTTAGGAGGGAGGACTTTCCAACATTAGGCTTTCCAACTATTACTGTTTTAACCCCTTCTCTCAAAATTTTTCCTGAATCTGCAGTTTTTAATAAGTGATTTATCTTTATCCTTATATCTTCGATACTTTCCTTCAGCCTTTTTTGTCCTAATTCTTCTATATCATATTCAGGATAATCAATAGAAGCCTCTATATGTGCCATTAGTTCTAATAACTCATTTCTTAGTTCATTTATCCTTATAGATAGGTTTCCCTCTAACTGATTCATAGCAGTATTTAAAGATGTCTCTGTTTTTGCAGTAATCACATCAATAACTGCTTCCGCCTGTGAAAGATCAATTCTCCCATTTAAAAAAGCTCTTTTCGTAAATTCCCCAGGTTCCGCCAACCTTGCTCCCATCTTTAAAACTACATCCAAAACCTTCCTAATAGAAACTAATCCACCATGGCAATTTATTTCTATTATATCCTCCCTTGTATAAGTATTAGGAGACTTCATAACCATAATTAGTACTTCATCTATTACTTTATCTTTATCAAAAATATGCCCATAATGAATAGTATGAGTCCTAGCTTGGGACAAATCTTTAAACTTTTTTCCTTTAAATATATTATTTGTAATAGCAAAAGCATCTTTACCACTTATTCTAATGATTCCAATTCCACCGGTTCCCAGTGGAGTTGAAATAGCAGCAATTGTATCTTCTATCATATTTTCCTCCATTATATTTTAATTTTAAAAAACCCAGTTTAGACTGGGTTTTTTCCGTTATTAACTGGGGTAATTACTACTTTTCTATATGGTTCATCACCTTCACTGTGGGTCTTAACAGATTTATCATTTTGTAATGTAGAATGAATTATTCTTCTTTCATAAGGGTTCATTGGTTCTAAGACAACATTTCGTTTAGTTGTATTTACTTTCTTTGCTAGATTCTTTGCTAGGTTTTCTAGGGTTTCTTTCCTTCTTTCCCTATAATTTTCTGTATCAAGGGTAATTCTTACGAATTTAGTTTTTTCTTTGTTTATAACAAGATTTACTAAATATTGAAGAGAATCTAGGGTTTGACCTCTTTTTCCTATTAAGATTCCCATATTTTCTCCCTTTAAATCCATCAGATAATTATCCTTATCTCTTTCTTTTACATTTATTTCTGCTTCAAGATCCATCTTTTCGAAAATACCTTTTAAGAAATCAATTGCCTTATCCATAGAATCTGATTTTTTCCTTAAGCGAACCTTTGCCATCTTAAAACCTACTAATCCTAAGAATCCTTTAGACCCTTTATCCAGTATCTCAATCTCTGCGTTATCTCTCGTCACACCTAATTCAATTAAGCCCTCAGTTATTGCTTCTTCTACCGTCCTACCTATCTTTTCAATAAAATCCATATCTTATTCACCTTCCCCCACTTTTTCCATATATTTATTAATGCCTATTTGCTGAACAATTTGGAATATGTTGCTTGTTATCCAGTATATTCCTAACCCTGCTGGTAAAGAATAAGTCATCCATGCTGTCAAAAGTGGAAAAATCATATTCATGGTTTTCTGAGTCTGAAGTGCCTGATCATTTTGCTGTTGCTTATTTCCCATAGTCATTACTTTAGATGAAAGGAATGTTGTAAAGCCCGATATAAAAACAAATAAAACCACAGCAACTATAACTCCTTGTCCCATCAAATCACTGGGGCTATCAACCAAACTAATGCCTAAGAAATACTCTATGTTTTCCTTATTAACAATGGTATCGGCTGGAATTCCTGGAAATTTACTTGTTATCGTATGCCATGCATTTGTAGTTAATTGGGGCAAAATAGATTGTATTCCTTCTACTGTTTTTAATGTATCTTCACTTAATTTAATTCTTGGATTGTCTTTTACTATTTCTTTTAAAAGCACCTCATAACCTTGTACAGTGGTTATTTTAGTTGCTATTAGGTAATATAAATCATGAAGTTTTGTAATATATGTACCTGCTCGTTGAAGTACCCTAAATAATGCAAGAAAAATGGGCATTTGAATGATTAAAGGTAGGCAACCACCTAAAGGATTTATCTTGTTGTTTTGATAAAATTCCCCTAATTCTTGATTCATTTGCTTTTGTGATTCAGGATCTTTTTTATTCTTATATTTATCTTGAATTTTTTGGATTTCTGGTTGAACCTTTTGCATACGCTTCATAGATTTTTGCTGGTTAAGCATAAGGGGAAGCATTAAAACCTTTACAAAAATAGTAAACAAAATTATGGTAATACCCAAAGAACCAACAGGACTTAACCCATATATAACATCGAAAACTTGATTTAACACGACTCCTAATATCTTAGCTAAAGAATCTATCAACTTGCTTCCTCCTTAATAAGTAAATTACGGGACTGGATCATATCCACCTGGATGAAGGGGGTGGCATCTCAATAGTCTTCTTATTCCAAGATAGCATCCCTTTATTGATCCGTATTTTTCTATTGCCTGATAAGTATATGATGAACAACTAGGGTAAAATCGACATGTAGGGAGTTTATTAGGGGAAATGAACCGTCTGTAAAATGAAATACATAAAAGAAAAATTCTTTTCAAAATAGATTTTCATTCCTTCCCTTTTTTATAATTTGATAGAAAATATATATTTAATCATATACTCCACTTCTTTTTAATAAATGAGTGAGAGACTTATATATCTCCTTATAATCTAAATCCTTAGATGGAACCCTAGCAATAATAACTATATCCCAGCCTCTTTTAATTTTATTTTCTTGTAATCTATAACTTTCTTTAATTAATCGGGTGATTCTATTTCTAATAACGCTATTACCTACTTTTTTACTAACTGAAATTCCTAATCTATTTATATCCTTTCCATTTTTTAATCTATACATAACTAAAAATCGATTTGCAATGGAAGTTCCCTTATTATATACAATTCTAAATTCATAATTCTTTTTTAGTGATTCAGTATATTTCATAAAGCTCCTCCTAAATAATTGATGTTTTAAAACCTTGGAGGAAATAATAAAAAGCCTATAGTATAACAAGGCCACAATGATGCGGCCTTGTTTATGCTGATAATTTTTTTCTACCTCTAGCTCTTCTCCTTGCTAACACAGCTCTTCCACCTACTGTTCTCATCCTTTTGCGGAATCCATGTTCTCTTTTTCTTTGCCTTTTTTTTGGCTGAAAAGTCATTTTCATTCTCAGCACCTCCTTTTTGTCTACACACGAATCAACATAAGTCGATATGGGCCCACACACATTTATTTGTAAGCACTATTACAATTATATTAAATAACCATTTCCTCGTCAAGAACCTATTTCTTCATATAAAAACATATTTGTTGATTATTCACTGTGGATAAATATTTTTATTATTGATTATCCACAAGAATTTTGTTATGATAAAAATGAATTGTGAATAACTTACTTGCATAAACAACTTATTCACAATCTGTGGATAACCTTGTGCATAATTATTATTATTACCTGATTTTTATTTTTTTTCAGCTTCTTTTACTGTTTAGAACTTTATAAACAACTTGTTAATAATATTTTTTATTACTTATATGGTAGGTTGTCTTTTTATCATTATACACATCTTGTTTATTTTTGTTTAACTTTATACACAGTTGTGGATAATCTGTGTATATGGAAAAATATAATTTTTTTATTTATATTTATAGGAGGAATCTCTAATGGAAAACCAACTAATAAAACAATGGCCAAATATATTAAAAATTCTAGAAGCAGAAACTTCTCCTGTTAGTTTTCAAACTTGGTTTAAAAATTTAAAACCCATAACTCTTAATGACAATACCTTAGTAATCGAAACATTAGATGATTTTTCTAAAGATATTCTAAAAAATCGATATACTCGTCTTATTCAAAATGCTATAGCCCAAATTGTCCATTATGAGTATGAAGTAAATATAGTGACTTCTAATGAATTTCAACAAATTCCAAAATCGCTACCTTCAAGGGAAGAAACTCCTGACCCCCTTGATACCCAAAGTAATTTAATTCCTAGATATGTTTTTGATACTTTTGTAGTAGGTAATAGCAATAGAATGGCCCATGCTGCTGCCCTAGCCGTAGCAGAAGCGCCAGCAAAGGCATATAATCCTCTTTTTATCTATGGAGGAGTGGGACTTGGAAAGACCCATTTAATGCACTCCATCGGCCATTATATTTTATCCCAGAATCCAAATGCAAAAGTATTGTATGCTTCATCGGAAAAATTTACTAATGAATTGATAAACTCTATTAAGGATGATAAAAATCAGGCTTTTAGAAATAAATACAGAAATATTGATGTCCTTTTAATAGACGATATTCAATTTATTGCAGGAAAAGAAAGAACAGAGGAAGAATTTTTCCATACCTTCAATACACTTCATGAGGACAGCAAACAAATTATAATTTCCAGTGATAGACCCCCTAAAGAAATTAAAACTTTAGAGGACAGGCTTCGTTCGAGATTTGAATGGGGGCTTATTGCAGATATTCAGCCCCCTGATTTAGAAACTAGGATTGCTATATTAAGAAAAAAAGCTGAGTTGGAAAGGCTTAGTGTCCCCAATGATGTTATTTTATTTATAGCAAAATCCATTATTTCTAATATACGTGAACTAGAAGGAGCCCTAAATAGAATTATTGCTTATTCAACATTGGCAAATGAAACTATAACCATTGAACTTGCTAGCGAAGCCCTTAAAGATTTAATAGGTGCAGATAAACCAAAAATCATCACAACTGAATTAATTCAAGAAATAGTGGCCTCCTATTACAATCTAAAACCAGAGGAACTAAGATCTAAAAAAAGAACTAGAAATGTTGCATTTCCTAGACAAATTGCTATGTATCTTTGTAGAAGATTGACCGACCTTTCCCTTCCCAAAATAGGTGAAAAGTTCGGTGGAAGGGATCATACCACTATTATTCATGGTTTCGAAAAGATTAGCAATGAGATTGAAAAGGATAGTGATTTAAGACAATCTATCATTGAACTGGAGAAAAAAATTACGGGTAAATAATAAACTCACAACCCCTTGTTAAGGTACGGTGGATAAAATGTGAATAATTGATTTGTTGAATTTTTTTTGTGATAAATGGGGATAAGTTTTTTATTTTAATAATTATATCCACAACCTTATAAGATTACTTTTTTCCCTTAATTCTCACGGTATTTATACTTTTCCACATTTCCACACCCCCTACTACTATGATTACTCAACCCTTTTTATTATTTATCTCTTATAAGAGGAAAGGAGTTATTCACAAAATGAAAGTATCCTGTATGAAAAATGATTTATTAGACAGTGTTAATATTGTTTTAAAAGCTATTTCCAATAGAACTACTTTGCCAATTTTAGAATGTATTTTGCTAGAAACAGAAGGAAATCTTCTTAAATTAACAGGAAATGATTTAGAACTTGGCATTGAAAGTACCATACCCGCTAATATAGAAAAAACAGGATGTATAGCCTTAGAAGCTAAGATTTTTTCTGAAATTGTAAGAAAGTTACCTGAAGATGAAGTTAGGATTATAGTAGATTCAGAGTTTATGACTACTATTAAATGTGCCAATTCAGAGTTTAAAATTGCAGGACAACCAGGGACAGATTTTCCCGAATTGCCTAAGGTTGAAAAAGATAAGTCTTTTGCATTAAAACAAGGTACCTTAAAAGATATTATACGGCAAACTATTTTTTCAGTGGCTACGGAGGAAACAAGGCCCATACTTACTGGAGAATTAATTCAAATCAAAGATAGTGCTTTACATATGGTATCTGTAGATGGATACAGGGTATCTTATAGAAAAACACCATTATCAATTGATAATGAAAAAAACGAAGTCGTCGTTCCAGGAAAGACATTAGGAGAAATTAGTAAAGTTTTATCCTCTGAAGATGATGATGTATCCATATATTTCACAGATAAACATATCTTGTTTGATTTAAGGGACAGTACAGTGGTTTCAAGGCTTCTTGAAGGAGACTTTTTAAGATATGAGAGTAGTTTTTATAAGGATTACGAAACAATAATTCAAATAAACCGTAGGGATTTACTTATGAGTATCGAAAGAGCAGCCCTGATTTCAAGGGAAGGAAAAAAGAATCCCGTAAAAATCGAAATAAATCCAGATAAAATAATAATCACATGTAATACAGAACTGGGAACTGCAAGAGAAGAGCTGCCAATACATCTAGAAGGTAAAGATTTAGTAATAGCTTTTAATCCAAAATATTTGATAGATGCCCTAAAGGCTATAGATGATGAGGAGATAAAAATCCAATTTATATCCTCCCTAAATCCATGTATCATTAGACCAATTGATGGTGATGATTATAAATATCTTATTTTACCAATACGATTAAATAATTAAATTTATTGAAAATAATTTACAGGTAATATTTTTTTAACTATGTTATAATAAAAAGTGCGAGGTTTTTCGCACTTTTTCTATATTACAAAGAAAGGTGATAAATTTGGAAAAGGTAAAAATTAATACGGAATATATTAAACTAGACCAATTTCTAAAATATACAAGCATAGTAAGCTCTGGTTCAGAAGCTAAATATTTCATATCCCAAAATGAAATAAAAGTTAATAATGAAATAGTAAATCAAAGGGGAAAAAAGCTAAAAAATGGAGATAATGTGGAAGTTGGCGGAAAAATATATATTATAATCAACTAACGGAGTGGGAATAATGTATATTAGTGAGGTAGATTTATATCAATTTAGAAACTATAAAAGGCTTAATTTAGTCCTTAATCCACATTTAAATATTTTATATGGAAAAAATGCTCAGGGAAAAACTAATATACTAGAGGCTCTTTATTTATGTGCAACAGCAAGATCACATCGAACTTCCCATGAAAGGGAAGTTATAAACTGGAATGAAGAAGAGGCTCATATTAGATTAATGCTCCATAAAAATAAAAGAATAGATAAAATAGACTTTCATTTAGCTAAAAACGGTAAAAAGTCAGCTGCACTCAATGGAATTCCTATACAAAAGCTAGGTGATTTATTAGGAATAATGAATGTAATTATTTTTTCTCCAGAAGATTTACAATTAATCAAAAGCAGCCCTAAAGAAAGAAGAAGATTTATAGATATTGAACTTTGTCAATTAGATAAAATATATTTTTACAATCTTCAACAATATTATAAGGTTTTAAAACAAAGAAATTATGTTCTTAAAAATATAAATATGCATAAATCAGATAAATCCATGCTAGACATTTGGGATGAACAATTAATTTCTTTTGGAGAGAAAATAATACAATCAAGAAAAGAATTTGTTAAAAAAATAGGTAAACTCGCCTCTATCATTCATAACAATATCACAGAAAATAAAGAAGACCTAAAAATAGAGTATTCCCCAAACATAGATAAAGAAAGTTTTAAACTAAGGCTAAAAGATGTTTTATTAAAAGATATTCAAACTGGAAATAGTTCCATAGGACCACATAGGGATGATATTTTATTTAAAATAAATAATACGGATGTTAAGGTATATGGATCTCAAGGCCAGCAAAGAAGTGCAGTTTTATCTTTAAAGCTGGCTGAAATTGATTTAATAAAAAAAGAAATAGGGCAAAACCCCATACTTCTTTTAGATGATGTGCTTTCCGAATTAGATGAAAATAGGCAAAGGGATTTACTTTGGCATATAGGTGAAATACAAACTATTTTAACTTGTACGGGCATCGAAGATAATATACTAAAAAAGGTCCATAAAGGTTCTCTTTTTCATGTCACAAATGGGAAAGTTACCCCTATGGACAGCGGAATCTTGTAAGGAAAGTTTAAATGGGCTAAAATATAATTATTGTATAGGGTCTATTAAGGAGGAAAATATATGTTTCTGCATATCGGTGCAGATATAGAAATATCGGTTAAAAATTTAATAGGAATTTTTGATATAGGAGTAATGGAAAGCTCACAGGTAAATAAAGAATTTTTAGATGTAGCTAAAGAAGAGGATTTTATTTTTCTTGTTTCGGGAGATGATATAAAATCTATTGTACTTGTGGAGGCAGGGGGTAAAAATAAAATTTACTTATCCCCGATTTCTTCAGCTACTTTACAGAAAAGAATTAGTTTAATAGGCAGGTTATCAATTATAAAAGGATAAAAGTATTTTGAAAAGGAGTGAGTTTTTAATGACCCCAGATTATAATGAAAGCCAGATACAGATACTAGAAGGCTTAGAAGCTGTAAGAAAAAGACCAGGTATGTATATTGGAAGTACTTCCTCTAGGGGGCTTCACCATTTAGTATATGAAATAGTAGATAACGCTGTGGATGAAGCTTTAGCGGGATTTTGTGATGAGATACTGATAAATATTAATGAGGATAATTCAATTACCGTAGTGGATAATGGAAGAGGGATTCCAATAGGAATGCATCCCCAAAAAAATATTCCGGCAGTTGAGGTTGTATTTACTATCCTTCATGCAGGAGGAAAATTTGGGGGTAGTGGATATAAGGTATCCGGAGGACTTCATGGAGTAGGAGCCTCTGTTGTAAATGCTCTATCAGAATGGCTAAAGGTCCAAATATTTACGGAAGGTAAGATTTATGAACAAATATATGAAAGAGGAAAGGTAAAGCAATCTCTAAAAGTAATTGGGGAAACGGAGAAAAGGGGTACTTTAGTACATTTTAAACCCGATCCCTTGATATTTGAAGAAATCCAATATCAATATGATATATTAAGGCAAAGGCTTCGGGAAATGGCATTTTTAACAAAGGGTTTAAGAATTATCTTAAAAGATTTAAGGGAAGGTCAGGAAAAGGAAAAAGTTTTTCATTATGAAGGGGGAATAAAGGAATTTGTTTCCCACATTAATAAACATAAAACAGTATTGTACAATGAGGCATTTTACTGCGAGGGACAAAAAGACGGTGTAGAAGTAGAAATAGCCTTCCAACATAATGATAGTTATGTAGAAAATATATTTAGTTTTGTTAATAATATTAATACCACTGAGGGAGGTACCCATCTTAGTGGTTTTAAGGCGGCTATTACAAAAACCATCAACGACTATGGGAGAAAATTTAATATAATCAAAGAAAATGAAAAAAACCTTTCGGGAGATGATGTAAGGGAAGGTATAACAGCGGTTATTAGCGTAAAGGTAGGCGATCCTCAATTTGAAGGTCAAACTAAAACAAAACTTGGAAATAGTGAAGTAAGAGGGGTAGTGGAATCGGTTTTTTCAGAAGAACTCATGTACTTTTTAGAACAAAAGCCGTCCATTGGGAAAATTATTTTACAAAAGGGGCTGATGGCTGCAAGAGCAAGGGAGGCAGCAAGAAAGGCCAGAGATTTAACGAGAAGAAAAAATGTGTTAGAAAGTAATAGTTTACCAGGAAAGCTAGCAGATTGTTCTGAAAAGGATGCAAGTCTTTGTGAAATATATATAGTAGAAGGGGATTCTGCTGGAGGTTCTGCAAAATCTGCGAGATCAAGGCAAACTCAAGCAATACTTCCATTAAGAGGTAAAATATTAAATGTAGAAAAAGCGAGATTGGATAGAATACTTGGAAATGAAGAAATAAGAGCGATGATAACGGCTTTTGGGGCGGGGATTGCAGAAGATTTTGACATAGAAAAACTCCGTTACGGTAAAATCATTATAATGACTGATGCCGATGTAGACGGGGCTCATATTAGGACATTACTTCTTACATTTATGTATAGGTATCTTAGAGAATTGATAGAGAAGGGCCATGTGTACATTGCCCAGCCCCCTTTATACAAGGTTGAAAAAAGCAAAAAGTCTTATTATGTGTACAATGATAAAGAATTAGAAAAATTATTCAGTGAGATAGGAAGAGATGGCATTAATATGCAAAGATATAAGGGTCTAGGGGAAATGAATCCAGAGCAACTTTGGGATACTACTATGAATCCAGAGACTAGAATATTGGTTAAGATAGAATTAGAGGACGCTGCCGCTGCTGATGAAATATTTACAGCTTTGATGGGAGATAAGGTAGAACCAAGGAGAGAGTTTATACAGGAGTACGGAAAATATGTTAAAAATCTTGATATTTAATAAGAATAGAGGAAGGTAAAATGGAAGAAAGAGAATTAGATAAAATTATCCCTATAGAGATTCAAGAAGAAATGAAAAAATCTTATATTGAATATGCCATGAGTGTTATCGTATCAAGGGCCATTCCTGATGTTAGGGATGGATTAAAGCCAGTTCATAGAAGAATATTATATGCTATGAATGAACTTCGTTTAAGCCCTGATAAGTCTTATAAGAAATCTGCCCGTATAGTGGGGGAAACCATGGGTAAGTATCATCCCCATGGAGATAGCTCTATATATGATGCAATGGTTAGAATGGCACAGGATTTCTCTATTAGATATCCCTTAGTAGATGGCCATGGAAACTTTGGTTCCGTAGATGGAGATAGTGCTGCTGCAATGAGATATACTGAGGCAAGATTAAGTAAAATTTCTATGGAGCTTTTATCAGATATTGAAAGAGAAACCATAGATTATAGACCAAACTTTGATGAGTCTTTGAATGAACCCGTAGTATTACCATCAAGGTTTCCAAATTTACTTGTTAATGGTTCTTCTGGTATTGCAGTTGGGATGGCAACAAATATACCACCTCATAATTTAAGGGAAGTAATTAATGGAGTAGTCAAGATAATTGATAATTATGTAAATGAAGATAGAGAGACGGATATAGAAGAATTACTGGACATTATAAAGGGGCCTGACTTTCCAACTGGTGCATCCATATTAGGTAGAAAGGGAATTGAAGAGGCTTATAGGACAGGAAGAGGAAGAATTAAGGTAAGGGCAATTGCAGAAATTGAGCAGATGTCTAGCAATAAGCAAAGAATCATTGTTACTGAAATCCCTTATATGGTTAATAAAGCTAGATTAATAGAAAAAATAGCAGATTTAGTAAAAGATAAGAAAATTGAAGGAATATCCGATCTTAGAGATGAATCAGACCGTACTGGAATGCGGATTGTTATAGAAATAAAAAAAGACCATAATGGCAATGTTGTATTAAATCAATTATATAAATACACCCAAATGCAAGATGTGTTTGGGATTAATATGTTAGCCTTAGTCAATAATGAAGCTAAGACTTTAAATCTTAAAGAAATGTTGATTCATTATTTAAATCACCAAAAGGATGTAATCACAAGAAGAACTCAGTTTGACCTTAGAAAAGCTGAGGAAAGATCCCACATATTAGAGGGTTTAAGGATAGCCCTAGACAATATAGACGAAGTGATTTCTATTATAAGAAATTCTCCTAATACTCAAGAGGCAAAACAAAGGCTTATGGATTCTTTTTCCCTATCAGAAAAGCAATCCCAAGCAATTGTCGATATGAGGCTTAGGAGTTTGACTGGGTTAGAAAGAGAAAAAATAGAAGAAGAATATAGGGAACTTCAAGAAATCATCAAAGAACTTAGAGCAATCCTAGGGGATGAAAAAAGATTATATGGTGTAATAAAAGAGGAGATACTTATTGTTTTACAAAAATACGGTGATGAAAGAAGAACCAAATTTGAAATAGATGAGGGAGAAATAGATCTAGAAGATCTTATCACCGAAGAGACCAATGTCATTACCATGACTCATCTAGGTTATATAAAAAGATTGCCCTTAAATACTTATAGAAGCCAAAATAGAGGTGGAAGAGGTATAATAGGTATGCAAACAAGGGAAGAAGATTTTGTGGAAGACTTATTTATTACATCTACCCATAATTATATCTTATTCTTTACTAATAAAGGAAAGGTATATCGTATAAAGACTTATGAAATTCCAGAGTCTTCAAGAACAGCTAGGGGGACAGCTATAATCAACCTACTCCAATTAGATGGGAATGAAAAGGTTACAGCGGCTATTCCTGTAAAGGAATACAAAGAGGGAACTTACCTCCTGATGGTTACAAAGGAAGGGATTATAAAGAAAACAAGTATTATGGAATATCAAAACATTAGAAAAGGTGGACTTAATGCTATTCACCTAAGGGAAGAAGATGAACTGATTCAAGTTAAAAACATTGAAGGTGATGAGAGCATCTTCGTTGGAACAAGAAATGGGCAAGGAATAGTATTTTCAGTAAAAGATGTAAGAGCTATAGGAAGAACCGGTATGGGAGTCAAAGCTATGAACCTAAATAGAGGCGATGAAGTTATAGGCGCTGGATTATCTTCTGAAGGTAGGGATATCTTATTTGTTACCTCAAAGGGTCTTGGAAAGAGGACCGATATAAAAGAATTTAATATTCAAAAAAGAGGTGGAAAAGGGGTTAAAACCTACCGTTTAGCAGAAAAAACAGGTACTATTATAGGAATAAAGATGGTATCAGAGGATGAAGAGATATTACTTATTACATCAGAAGGAATTATTATTCGAATGCATGCATCTCAAATTTCAAAAACGGGACGAGTTACCCAAGGGGTTAAATTAATGAATCTTGAAAATGAAGAATCAGTTGTATCAGTTGCTAAGGTAATAGAAGAAGAAGAAGAATAATATAAAAAAGGAATTAGAAACATGAAAAAAAGAAAAACCATTCTATTTTGGATA
>JGI24712J26585_10001543_pt1 | contig 19659 bp, 16 predicted proteins | sample BioPla3DNA2_FD_26585 | JGI IMG/M metagenome (IMG submission 26585) | reverse complement strand
CAAAAAAGCATTCTCCTCATCTTGTGGGATTGTTTGCTGCTGTTTTTTGTCTTTTTATTTTTGGAAAAGATAAATTTTTAATCCCTGCGATGCTATTGATTGCATTTTTACTTATTGTTATGAAAAAGCCTATTGAAGGCTCGCCTTCCTTATTGAAGGAGGACGATTTAAATGAATAGTATATATTCTTTGGCAATAGTTACTGTGATTGCAGTTATGACCTTTGTGACAAGNGCATTGCCCTTTGCAGTTTTTTCAAGAATAAAGGTTCCTAGGCCAATCGAATATTTAGGTAAATTTTTACCATATGCTGTTACTACAATGCTGGTTGTTTACTGCTTAAAGGACGTTGATTTTCTTAGTGGAAGCTATGGTATACCTGAGTTAGTATCGATTTTTGCTACAATTTTGATTCACCTTTGGAAAAGAAATACTATATTAAGTATCTTTAGTGGTACAATTTTATATATGGTTATAGTGAATTTTATATGAGATGAGTAAAAGTGTATGTTTCAAAAACGGTTACATAAAAATCGTTAAAAAGTTATATTTTTCGTGATGGAAATAAGTTATTTTTGGCTAAAATACTTGACAAATATAATGAAATAAGTTACAATAAATAATGTGTTAATATATTATTTTATAATAGATTTACAAATAAAGGGCTGCTTATAGCCGACATTTATATTTTTTGAGCTTTTTTTCATAAAAACTTTAATGTCATAAATATCATATAGATAATAAATAGTAAAGGGATGTATGATTATATATAAAATTAGATATGGAAAAGTGCTTGTATATAAAATTTAATATGCTTGGGGCAGTCCGCTAAAAAATTAAGGAGGAGTTTAGTGGATACTGTTTATGTAGTTCTGCTATGTGTGGCGACATTTGTCATAGGGGCTGTTGTATTCGGCTTTTTTATGTTTCGTGCCGGCATTTCACATAGAAAAAAAATAGCAGAAGCACAGATTGAATCTGCAGAAAAAGAAGCGCAGCGTATAGTTTCCGAGGCTAATGAAAAAGCAAAAGCTAATAAAAAAGCCGCATTGGTAGAAGCTAAGGACGAAATTTATCGTCTTAGAGGTTCTGCAGAAAAAGAAATTCAAAAAATGAAAAATGAAGCTGAACGTGAGATGAAAGAACGTCGTAGTGAAATTTCACGACAAGAACGCAGGCTTCAACAAAAAGAAGAAAATTTAGACCGTAAAAATGAAAAGATTGAAAAAGTAGAGGAAAAGCTTAATCTGAAGGTTAAAAAGGCAGAAGATAATCTTCAAGAGGCTGAGTCCTTAAAGAAAACCCAACTTGAGATTTTAGAGAGAATTTCTAGTTTTACCTCAGAGCAGGCTAAGCAATACCTGTTGAAACAATTAGAAACACAGCTAATACATGAAAAAGCAGTTCTTATAAATAATTATGAACAAAAGCTTAAGGAAGAAAGCGATAATAAGGCTAGGCATTATATTTCCTTGGCTATATCAAGGCTTGCTGCTGAAACTGTTTCTGAGATTGCTGTTTCAGTAGTTGCATTACCTAATGACGAAATGAAGGGTAGAATAATAGGCAGAGAAGGTAGAAATATCCGTGCATTAGAAACTCTTACCGGCGTTGATTTAATTATTGATGATACACCTGAGGCAATTACTTTATCATGCTTTGACCCTGTGCGTCGTGAAATTGCAAGAATTGCACTGGAAAGGCTTATTCAAGATGGGCGTATTCACCCTGCTCGTATTGAAGAAATGGTTGATAAGGCTCGCAGAGAGGTTGAACAACGCATTAAACAAGAGGGTGAAAGAGCTGTGATGGAAACAAATATACATGGTATTCATCCTGAGCTTGTTAAGCTTATTGGTAGATTGAGATATAGGACTTCTTATAGACAGAATGTACTTGACCATTCTATTGAGGTTGCTCATTTGGCTGGTATTATGGCTAGTGAGCTTGGAGTTGATCCTGTTATTGCAAGACGTGCGGGCTTGCTTCATGATATTGGTAAGGCACTTAATCATGAGATTGAAGGTTCTCATGTACAAATTGGTGTTGATGTATGCCGTAAATATAAGGAAAGCAACGATGTTATCCATGCTATTGAGGCACATCATGGTGATGTAGAGGTAAGGACTGTTATTGCTGCTCTTGTTCAAGCTGCTGATGCTATTAGTGCTGCTCGACCTGCGGCAAGAAGTGAAAATCTTGAAAACTACATTAAGCGTTTGCAAAAGCTTGAGGAAATTTGCAGCTCATATGATGGCGTAGATAAGTCCTTTGCTATTCAAGCAGGCAGGGAAGTAAGGATTATGATTAGTCCTGATTCTATAAATGATGATAAGATGACAGTTCTTGCTAAGGAAATTGCCGAGAAAATAGAAAATGAGATGGAATATCCCGGACAGATTAAAATTCATCTTATTCGTGAAAGCAGAGCAATTGAATATGCAAAATAATACATTGTTTAACTAATAAAATTTAAAATAAAGCCGAAAACGGCTTTATTTTTTTAAAATTCCGAGGTTAATATGACAGAAATTACATTTTTATTCAGTGCTATTTGTGCGGCTTTTTATATCGCACTGATATTTAAAAAAGAGGCTATTAAGAGTAAAAAATTATTCTTAATAATTTCCTTCTGCTTTGAAATTGGGCTTGCTTTTTTATTTGCTATTTCATTTATTTATGAGAAAATATTATATTTAAGATTTTTATATTTAGTGATTTTATTTTTAGGAATTATTCAGATTCTATTCGTAAATTTCAACGCTTTTAATAAACCGTTTGTAAAATTTTTATTAAAAAGCATTGCGGTTATTTGTGTAATTGAGGCGTTTGTTTTCAATTTCAATTCCTTTCATTTGCTTTTTGGTGATTATAAAGAAAGCATCTTAAATCTTTCTGATGCTGAACTTGAAAATTTAGATTCTAGGGGGGAAAATGAGTCAGATGGCGAAATTTTAATTGAGTATAAGGATATAAATTCGCCAATAGGAACTATTAGCATTGATGCAAGCTCCTCAAAGTATGTTTCTTTAGAAGCAGAAATTGATATTAAGGATGAAACTTATTCGGCGGATTACAGATATTCAATTGCTAAAATCAGTATAATTGATAATAATAACAGAAGTCAGACTATACCTTGTCATTTTTCAGGGAGCATAAGCAGCCTTAGAATCCGCTTTAACGCAGAAGAGGGCGAAAAAATTCAAGTCAACAGCATAGAAATTAACAAAGGGATAGTGTGGAAGTTTTCATTTGAGCGGTTTTTTTCTTTGCTTTCTATTACAGTTTTTTTAAAGCTTATTCTATCTAAAAAGCTGTATAAAATGAATGTTTCTAATAATGAAAATATAGCAAAACCAATTTTCAACATAATTACTATTACATTTGTTTTGATTGCATTAGCACTTACTTTAACTTATAGAATGGGGTTAGAACAAAGCTTGATAGCTGATTTTACCTCAAAAAATGGAAATCAGATAACAAAAGAAATTGTAGATGCTTTTGAAAACGGTGAGGTAAAGCTGCAATTTTCACCTGATGACAAGCTGTTAAGTCTTGAAAATCCATATGATTTGAGCCAGCGAAAGGGAATTAATTACGCATGGGATCATGTTCTCTATGAGGGAAAATACTATTCCTATTATGGAATAGCACCTGTGCTGCTGCTGTTTTTGCCATATCATATGCTCACAGGATATTATTTTCCGTCGGTATGGGCAGTATTTTTATTTGGAATTTTGGGAATAATATTTTTGTCAAAGTTTTTTTACGCTTTTGTAAAGAAGTTTTTCCCAAGTACTTCCTTAACTCTTATAATCTTATGTCTTATTTCATTGCAAGTAATATCTGGAATTTGGTTTTGCTTTAATGTGCCTAATTTTTATGAAATTGCACAAACCTCAGGTTTTGCCTGTATTATGATTGGTGCTTATTTTTTAATAACTTCAAATGTAATTGGCGATGGTAAAATTTCAAATAGAAGATTGTGCTTTTCGACAATATTTTTAAGTCTTTCTGTGCTTTGCAGACCAACGCTTGCAATATATTGTGTAACTAGCTTGATTATTATTTTTGCAGGCTATTTTAAAATAAAGCAAAGTGATATGGATAATAAAATAAGTTGGTATAAAAGATTTTTTGCATCTGCATTTGTGCCATTTATAGTTATAGGTTCAATCCAAATGATATATAATTATCTGAGATTTGGCTCTATAATAGACTTTGGAATACAATATTCATTAACGATAAATGATTTCACAAATGCGGAGTATCATCATCATTTTGCAGGGATTGGATTTTTCAATTATTTATTTGCCTTTCCAACTTTTAGTGAGGAGTTTCCGTTCTTTGCTTCATCAGTGAAAACCTTTAGCCCGAATGGGTATTACTTTGTAGCTACTAATACGGCAATAGGATTAGTGTGGAGGTTTTTGCCATTGTGTGTGTATCCGTTATTTAAGAAAGCATATAGCTACTCAGAAAGCAAGAGTAAAAAGCTATATACAGCAATAATACTTGCTAATTGCATTATAGCACCTTTTATAATTATCTTTTCCATATGGGAAAGCGGCTATGGAATGAGATATGTAGTTGATTTCGGCTGGCAATTAGTTTTAGGGGCAATGATTATTATGTTTATACTTTTTCAAAAGGCAGGAAACCAGCTGAAGTATTTTGTAACAAGACTTTTGGCTGTAAGTGTAATAATTGGCTTTGTACTCAGCTTTGCACAAGTTTATAACTGGGTTTTTGATAATGCTCAATATTCTGATTTGATGGAAATGATGCTTTCATTTAATCGTATATTTGAATTCTGGAGATGAATTGTGATTTTATCACGAAATTATTGTTATTGTCAAGTTTTCTATTGACTTGCATACGTAAATATGATATTCTATTAATGTAATTGAGAATCGTTCTCATTTTTATAGAAAAAATTAGGACTTATTAGGAGGTAGAATTATGTCATTAATTAACAAGGAAGTTGCAGATTTTAAGGTTGAATCTTATCAGAATGGTGAATTTAAAACCGTTGAAAAGAAAGATATTTTAGGAAAATGGTCAGTATTTTTCTTTTATCCAGCTGACTTCACTTTTGTCTGCCCGACAGAACTAGAGGATTTAGCTGATAACTATGAGGAATTTAAGAAAATCAATACAGAGATTTATTCTGTATCCACTGATACACATTTTACACATAAGGCATGGCATGATGCATCTGACACAATTAAAAAGATTAATTATGTAATGCTTGCTGACCCTACTCACGTTATTTCCAAGGATTTTGGTGTTCTTATTGAGGAAGAGGGACTTGCTTTAAGAGGCACTTTTATTGTAAATCCTGAAGGAAAAATTGTAGCATATGAAATCAACTCCAACAACATTGGCAGAAATGCTGAAGAATTGCTGCGTAAGGTTCAAGCTGCACAATTTGTAGCTGAGCATGGTGATCAGGTTTGCCCTGCAAAGTGGAAGCCCGGTGCAAAAACGCTTAAGCCTAGCTTGGATTTAGTAGGAATGATTTAAATTTTTTAAGGGGGAATATTCCCCCTTAAAATATATAGAAAATTATGTTTTTTATTAAAATTAAGGAATGTGTTCCCTTTGAAAGGGTGGTATTATGTCTGATAAAAAGAATTTATATGATTTAATAATAATAGGTGCTGGCTCTGCTGGTCTTACTGCGGGAATATATGCAGGAAGAGCAAAGCTGAATACTTTAATAATAGATAGAGAAGAAAAGCCTGGCGGGCAGATTAGAATTACATCAGAGGTTGTAAATTATCCTGGTATAATCAGCACTGACGGCCCTACATTAAGCGATACAATGAAAAAGCAGGCTGAAAATTTTGGAGTTAAATTCATTAATGCGGCAGTTGATTCTGTTGATTTTAAGGGTGATATAAAAAAGGTAGTAACAAATAATGGTGATTTTGAGGCTTTATCAGTAATAATTGCTTCTGGTGCTACACCAAGAAGGCTAGGTTTCCCCGGTGAAGAGGAGTATCAAGGCAGGGGCGTAGGCTTTTGTGCAACTTGTGACGGTGAGTTTTTCACTGGTATGGACGTATTTGTTATAGGAGCTGGATTTGCAGCGGCTGAGGAGTCCTTATTTCTCACAAGATTTGCAAAAAAAGTGACAATTATAGCAAGAGAGCCTGAATTTACTTGCTCTAAAACTATTGCTGATAAGGTAAAGGCACATCCTAAGATTGAAGTAAAGTTTAATACTGAGATAGTGTCTGCGAGCGGTGATAGTGCTTTGAGGAGTGCAAAATTCATTAATAATAAAACGCAAGAAACATGGGAGTACAGGCCTGAAAATGCAGATGAATCCTTTGGTATATTTATTTTTGTGGGATATATCCCTATAAGCGAAGTGTTTAAGGAAGCAGTTGCACTTGATAAGTTTGGCTATATTCCTACTGATGAAAATATGCAGACTAATGTTGAGGGTGTTTATGCTGCTGGCGATATTAGGCCAAAGGCATTAAGGCAGCTTGTTACCGCTGTTTCCGACGGTGCAATAGCAGCAACAAATGCGGAAAGATATATAGAACAAAAGAAAGAGCAGCTAGGCATAAAAACAGAAGAGCATGAAACGAGTGCGGAGCATAGTGCTTTATTAGATGATGACTTAAAAGAGCAGATAAAGCCAGTTCTTGAAAAGTTTGAGAATAATGTTAAATTAAAAGCTATTTTAGATGAAAGTGATTTTAGCAGTGAGCTAAAGCTATTTTTAGAGGAATTTGTATCCTTAGGTGATAAGGTTAGCCTTGAATTTTATAAAAAGGGTGATAATTCACAGGCTGAGTCTGAAATTTCCCCTGACAGGTATCCAGTCTTTGCAATATATGATAATGATGATACCTATACCGGCGTTTCTTATTATGGAATACCGGGAGGGCATGAGATAAATTCCTTTATTATTTCTTTATATAATACTGCAGGCCCCGGACAAGCAGTTGATGAAAAGATAATAGAGAGAATAAAGGGTATTGATAAGGATATTAGGATACAGGTAGCTGTGTCATTATCATGTACATTCTGCCCTCAGGTTGTTATGGCTAGTCAATTAATAGCTATAAAAAATCCTAAAATAAAAGCAGAAATGATAGATGCAATGAAGTTTAATGACTTTAGAACAAAGCACAAGATTATGAGTGTACCTGCTGTTATTATTAATGACGGGGAAGCAAGCTTTGGTGCAAAAAGTCTTGAGCAGCTAGTAGATATGATTGACAACGCATGATTATTATGATAAAATAATCATGTCTACTCAATGGTGTTGAATACGAGTTACACATTTCATAATTTTCTTTATGTTGCCGTACGAGTGGACCTCCTAAACACACAAGCTACGGTGGGAAAGCCGTAAAATTGGCTTTCCCTATTTTTATGATTTGGAGGTATTTTATGATCAAACACATTGTATTATGGACTTTTAAAGAGCAAGCACAGGATAAGATTGATGATGCGGCTAAGATGCTTATTTCTTTAAATGGAAAGGTTCCTCAGCTGCTTAGCATTGAGGTGGGGAGAAGCATTTTCAGTAATGGAACTAATTATCAGCTGGGTATAGTCACTACATTTAATTCTGTTGAAGACCTTGAGGCGTATCGCATTCATCCTGAGCATATGAAGGTTGTAAAATTTCTTGAAAATATAGTAGATAAGAGAGCTAATATTGATTTTGAAACTGATGTTAGCTAAGAGGTAAACATAATATGAACTTTATTATCGAGAAGAATAGAATTTATTCAAAAAATGATGACGGAAAAATTATTGCTGAGGTGGATTTTCCACAGCTTGATGAAAACACCGTTGTGATTAATCATACCTTTGTAGATAATTCACTGCGTGGNCAGGGAGTAGCTGGTAAGCTTATGCAAGAGGTTGCTAAGCTTTTAAGACAGGACGGCAGAAAGCTGAAATGCACTTGTTCATATGCTGTTAGCTGGTTTGATAGGCATAGTGAAGAATATAAGGATATCATCGCTTAATAATTAAGGAATTTACATTTCCTCCAAGCTTATGCGTGGAGGAATTTTATTTTCCGTTTAAAAGTAAATAAAATATTTGATTCATGACTTTTTTATTTTGTATATTAATACAAAATTTTATTATCTTTTGTATTTTAACGCTATTGCAGAGATTTTACCTTGAAAAATAAAAAGCNGAGTGTTATAATTATTTTGAGAGGAAGGAAGGAAAATGAAACTTTTATTTTTTGTATTAAATAAGACAGAATTACTTGACGATTTGTTATCAGCCTTCGCACGAAATGGAATTAAAGGTGCGACTGTTATTGACAGTATGGGTATGGCAAGAATTTTAAGCACAAAGCACGATGATGATGAATTTTTCTTTTTAAATTCATTAAGAAAATTTCTTAATCCCGAAAGAGAGAAAAGCAATTTAATTTTTACTGCGATTCATGAGGATCAGGTAAGTACAGCAGTTGAAACAATTGAGCAAATAGTAGGCGATTTATCAAGTAAGGATACGGGTGTTGTCTTTACTGTTCCCATTGACTTTGCAAAGGGGATTATGTAATGGAAAATCAAATTCTTTTTGATACGGCAGTGATGATTTTTGCTGCCATAGCTTTAGGTCGTGCTGCAAAGCTTTTAAAAATGCCAAATGTTACTGGGTATTTGATAGCCGGATTGATCTTAGGCCCGTCATTTTTAAATGTAGTTACCCAAGAAATGGTTGATGGGTTTGTGATTATTTCCGATATTGCACTTGCATTTATAGCCTTTTCAATAGGCAGTGAATTTGATTTGGCTTATTTTAAAAAGGTAGGAATTGCACCTGTTATTATAGCGATTACAGAAGCATTTGGTGCGATAATTTTAGTTACGCTTACTTTAATATTGTTTGGCTTTGATTTAAAGCTTTCTATTTTATTAGGTGCAATAGCATCGGCGACAGCACCTGCTCAAACTATTATGGTAATTAATCAATATAAAGCAAAGGGGCCGCTTACTTCTATGCTAATGAGTGTAGTGGCTATTGATGATGTTGTAGCTTTAATAGGCTTTGGCTTTGCATCTACTGCTGTAAAAATGATAGACAACCCAGAAAATGCTAATTTATTAAAATCAATTCTTTCACCTATATATGAGATAATTATATCCTTTGCAATAGGTATAGTGCTTAGCATAGCGATGCGTATTCTATTCAAGTGGTTTAAAAAGCCTGCAAATGTAATTTGTATAACCTTAGGTTTTGTATCATTTACTTATTGGTTAGCTAATGTTGTGCATGGTTCTCCATTATTAGCTTGCATGGCTTTGGGCGCAGTGCTAGTAAATATTTATCCCGATATAGATAGAGTGATGCAGGTGACAGAATACTTTACCCCTCCTATTTTTATGATATTCTTTGTAATATCGGGTGCAGGCTTTGATGTTTCTGCTTTAGCAGGAATAGGCGTTATAGGCTTGATATATGTAGTAATGAGGGTTTTAGGAAAAGTTGCAGGCTCATGGTTTGGAGGAAAAATTACAAAGCAGGAGAACAAAATCTGCAAATACCTTGGCCCTACTCTAATGCCTCAAGCAGGCGTTGCTTTAGGATTAATTGTTGTAGCAAGCACGCTTGTGCCTGATTATGCAGCTCAAATAAGAGTCGTAATCCTATGCTCAACCTTTATATATTCAGTAATAGGCCCTGTCGCAGCAAAATTTGCACTAGAAAAAGCAGGGGAAATACAGACTAAGGGGTAAGTTTTATTTTATAGAAGTGAGTTAGTGTGCTTATTTAACAAGGTTTACTAAAAAAGCGTGAAAGCCCATGAATAAAGGGTTATCACGCTTTTGTTTATTACTCCCACTCGCTCCCTATAAATCAATCTTAAACGCATTTGTTTATGGGATTTAACAGAGAGTATCTACATTATTTGTATTATCGGTAAAGCATACGCTATCCGATTTTTTGTTGCCAAAGTGTTGCCACAACACCTATGACCAACTTGAGATAATTTGCATGTTTCAGATAGATTGCTATGTGACAATATCCTTGATATACCTAGAAGGAGATTGATACTTTATGTCTCCCCAAGGCATACGCTTTTTTTCAGGATATGTCATATAGCATAATCTTTTCGCTCTTGTGACTGCAACATACATATTATTCATTTCTTGAGAAAGTTGAGAACCATCAGCTTTAATCGCCCTGTAGTCCGGAAAAGTTCCTTCACTCAATCCGATAATAAAAACAACATCGAATTGCAATCCTTTTGACATATGCGCTGTCAAAAGGGCAATGCCATTATTATCTTCGGCCTCTCTCGTCTTGCCCAAAGAAATCTGATTCCTAAAAGAAGTTAGTGTTCGATTTTCCCTAGGAACAAGCATACAATACTTATTCCAATGGTTACGCCATTGCTGAATATCCATTGAAATAAGGTAACGCTCATCGTCATCGAACGACGATAAGATATTATCCAGACAATTCAATGCTGTGCTAAAATTTAGCACCTCTTTACTTAACGCTTCCAATGCAGGAATCATACTTTCATAATCGGTTTTTGCTAGCACTTCTCTCAAAATGGTTATTCCATTTTTATTATCGGCAATATTGTCAGAGAATCCAACCACCTTCTTAAGTTGCGTAAGATGAATGTAATCTTTTCTATTAATGAGTATTCGGATTGCTAAACCAAATACCTTCATATATTCGGATTCATTATCAATACCGGTGGAATTTTTTTTGAAAGAAAACGGAATATTACGGTCAGACAATTCCTTTTCCAAATGAGAAAAAACATATTTGTTTCTAGCAATGACAGCCATTCTATTTACAGAAAGTTGCCCTTCAACATCTGGGTGCCCATTTTGAATTAGTTCTTCGATCTTATCTGCTACAAATTTCGCTTCGGCACTTTCATCTTCCAATTTTTTGGCTAATAACTCCCCATCGTAAACATAATTCGTAACACTATCATAATGCTCCAATCGATTAGCGAATTCTACTATTCGTTTTGCAGAACGATAGTTATCGTTTAGCTTATAAATATCGGGGGAAAAATCATCAACAAAGGACTTTGTCATAAAATCGCTATCAGAACCATTAAAGCCATATATAGATTGATTAGCATCACCTACCATCATCACATTGTTGAAGCTATCTCCACATAACGCCTTAATTACTTGGTATTGAGCAAAATTAAGATCTTGCGCTTCGTCAATACAAATATAGCGATAAAGTGAATTATATACACGGACAACACTGGGATTTTCCGTCAATATTCGATATGCAAAAAACAAAATATCATCAAAATCCATTGCATTTTGATCGATAAGTTTTTGATTATATTCCGAATATATAAGAGGAAATGGATCCTTAACACTGCAATTTTCGGGCAAAACGAATCTTTTTTTCTGTTCGGTGATTAACTGCAATATTCGTTGTATAATCTGATTTTTATCTTGCTGTCGTACAAGAAAATCTTTCAAATTCTGATTTTCTAAAAAAACATCTTTCAGAACAGTTTTTCTATCATCTTCACTTTCAAACAAAACCATATCTGAATTCAATCCAATCAGATTTCCTCTGGATTGAACCAAGTCCAAACAAAAAGAATGGATTGTTCCTGCGGTAACCCTATCAAGTTGCTCCTCAAAAGCACGATCTTCGGATAATCGATCTTTCATTTCATCGGCAGCTAAATTACTGAAAGTCAGAGCCAAAACTTTACCTCGTTTACTCGAAGACAACAAGCATTTGATTCGCTCTATTAAAACTCTGGTTTTTCCACTTCCGGGACCGGCTTCAACCAAAAGAGCTCCATCTTTATGATTGACTATTTGTAGTTGTTTCTGTGATAGTTGCATCGTGGAACTCTCCTTCATTACTCATAATTGCGCTCATCGCATCCAGCAAAGAGTTTATTTTGGGTGGGATACGACGGCTTTCATCTGAAACAGATACAATCTTTTCAGCAACTCCAATAGCATATTTAGCCTTAGCCTGTTTTGCTGTGCAACAATCATATATCGCATTACGCAAACCCTCTGTTCCAGAATAATCTCTAATAACATCTTGATATATGAATTGTTGACATACGGTGCATTTGGGTAAACTGGTTTTTTCTCTACCAGCAACAGTATGATCCCTGGTGCGAACATATTCTGATACAAAATCTGTATCACCTTCAATCAAACAAATTGCCTCAACTATTTCATTTTCATAACCATTATTAAGTAGATGTTTTTCGTAATCTTCTTGATTGTCAAGTATAATTACATTATCACATTGATCAATTTCCGTTCCAAAAACATCTCTAACAGCTTTTTTTACAGTTCGGATTGTCGAACTTTCTCCATCGCTGAAAATATACCAGTGGATGTGAAAATTTTTGATCAATGATAAAAATGTCTTATAATTTTGTCCGCCAATCCCAATTATGTTAATGCCACAAAAAGTCGGATCAATACCATACTTTTCTTGAAAATATATTGGTAACGCTTGTTCTTCTGTTATACCTTCACACAATACGATTGCTTTTGCAAACAATAATTCTCCGTGTGATGAAATAACTTCACGCTTAATTCTGTTTTTCTCTTCTTCTGTGTAGTTTGACGCATTGAAAGAGTGAGCTTGAGTTTTTCCGTTAATCTTCTCGAAATGTATCAGATCACATAATTCAGCTTGTGCAACAATGCTTGGAGAATGTGTGCTAATGATTTTTTGACCAGAAAATTTACATAATTGAGAATAGAGTTTTTGCTGAGCCTGTGGGTGCAGATGTGCTTCAGGTTCTTCCATTGTAAGCATAATATATGATTCTGATTCTGGATCGTCTTCAACTAAACGTTGTTTTTCCCAATCAACGTATGCTCCCAATGTGAGAAAGGAAATCCAGCTCCTTGTTCCCATACCGTGTTGTGATACAGATAACCTTGCCGCCTCACCATCTCTAAAAATAACATCCATACCTTTGTGTAGATCGGTCATCTTACGTGCTAACGGTTCAATTTCTATAGTACCATTGGCTGCTCCTACTGTTGAAGCAATTGCAGCAATTCTTGTTGCAGTTTGACTTAATGCTGGTATACTCTCAACAATTTGAGAATTTACATCATTTAACTGTCGCTCAATTTCAGAAATTTTTTCTTGAGATAAATCCACTCTTGATGTAGCTCGCCCAAAATATGATTTTCTGTCTTTAATATCATCTACTACGTCTCTTTGAGCATCCATATAGAAAGCGGAAATATAAGTGTTCATATCTCCAGTAAACGCTTTGCGACGACTAACGCCAGCAGAAGAAATAGAGTCGCCCCAGTCAGTTATCTGCTTGCGAACAACTATGTAATCATTTTTTAAGGCATCATATTGTAAAATAGTTCGGATACCTACATAATCTCCGATCGGATCTCCTGTTGTAATCCATTCTTCTGTGAAAACACCAATCCAAAAATCTGAAAAGGCGCTTAAGATCTTGTTAGTCGTATCCACGGGACGAAGCATTATATCAATAGTGGCACATTTAGTATTGTCCAAAACTTCGTCTTTACCAACATAGATATCTTCCGAAGAAACTATTTTATTTTGTCCTAACGCAACATTTATAGCTTTGAGGAAATTCGATTTTCCGCAATTATTAGCACCAATTAGTACATTTGTCATTGATAATGACAGTTCGAGATTCTCGATTGAACGAAAGTTTTCAATTCTAACTTTTGAAATCGAAATTCCCATATTGCTAATTCATCCCTTTCTAAAATTATTCTATCAACAAATTTCCAACTTAAAACGAAGCTGGGTAAGCAAGTGGCATCATATGATTTTTGAATACCATAATATACTCAAATACAGTTCCTTCTCCAAAGCGATCATGCAACAGCATTTTTCTCTCCGCAAAAAACTTATCTCATCCGGCAAAGATCGCAGATACGGCACCTCAAATATTTTTGAAGGGCATTCGGAAAAACTTACTTCAAGCGCAACAACTTGTCCCACACCAAAAGCTCCGTGGTGAACAATATAACCGGCAGAAACGAGAGGTGCGTCATCGGCTTTCGCAATACTGTATATATTTTTTCTATACTGGTAACATTTCTACAATTCGTCTATTAACGCAAATTTGTTCAATAAATTCTGCAATTGTAAGAGTTAATATGTTAATGCCGTATTGATATTTTGAATATCCCGCCATATATTTTGTATCAGCGTGAATTGACGGAGCAACCAATATTGAGAACTGAGTAATATTGGGCTCTTTTTCTATTGCCTCTTGCAGATGACGAGTAATCGCAGGCATTTCATTTGTTGCTTGATTTCTTGCACACATAAGAGTCACCTCAACCAGCGAATTACAATCGGTATCATAACATTCAATATCGGCGACCCCACCAGAAGCAGTAAATGTTGGCAATCCTTCATCGTCAATATGATAATTAGGTCTAACGTCCAAATCTACAAAATTCTGCTTTAACGCAATACTTGTTAAAAATTCAAATCTTGTAGGTTTATCAATAACCCTAAGAATAGCATTTCTACTTTCACCGTTTCTCGAAAGAATATTAAGTTCGTTAGCAATATCTTCTTTTGTATACTCTGTTGCCCACTGATTCAACGTATTAATTCTTGCATCAAAAACAATCGAATCATCTACAATCTGTGTTAAGGATACAATTTCTGTATCAATTGAACCCATGTAATCAAAAAATTCTCTTTTAGATTGGTAATTACTGTAATTAACGTATTTTTCTAAAATGTATTCGATTTTTGCCATTTCAAATGAGTTGAAATCAATAAATCTACCATTACCACGTAATGAAACTACGCCAGTGATACGCATTTTTCGAATAAACTCATCAACCGCCTCTCCAGTTATTTGGTTGATTTTAAATCTATTCTTTTGATCTTCTGTAGCACCAAGCAATTCAAGGCAGATGTCATAAATAATTTCATCGCCGTATGTAAAACTATATTGTCTTCTAAGTTTCTTAATCTTTTCATAAAGAGCTTGAGCATCACGGTTAGGCCAACAAATTATAAGCGATAGTTCACTTCTAAAAATGCCAGCATCATTTTCATCCGGATCATCTTTTAATAACTTAATAACCTGTAACAATAATACTAATGGTGAATTGTCGTTAGCATTTTTTCTAAAGGGATTATTCGTTTGATACTTCATCAATGAATTCAAGAATACATTTTTGATTTTTTCATCATTTACAGGATTTTCATTATGAGCATCAATCAGCATATGCCCTGTTATCGATATTTCTATTGGTGCATTCATTTCATAATATAAAAAGCCGAACTCCATAGGCAATTTATACCACGTATCAAAGCGAGAAGGCCAGCCTTTATCAAAACCAGCTTCTTTGTGATTTTGAGGACTGTTTTGTATTATTTCATTTACTTCTAAGTCGGTAAATTCTCTTTCTTCATTCAAAATGCTTTTTAATCTCGGTGTACGACCAATATACATCGGCCTATATAATTTTTTCTTTATAAGGGATGTTGCAACATTCATAATGATTTCATTTGTTAAAACTTGTCCCTCGTACGGAAGAATGCACTTCAAGAAATCTGCAATTCTTGAAGGATTCCTCATTGTTGTAGAAAATGACAAAGGCTTATACTCCGCATCACGTTCTCTTGCCATAATAAATCTCCCTAATAATTTTTCACAAGGACTTCATATGTGTCCTTCTCTGTATTATCATTAAAACTAATGTAATTGCTTTTAATTTTCACAACGTTATACTTTTGTGCCCATTCGTTAAATGTTCCGTTATATCTTTTTCTATGCCATAATACATTTGAAACTGCAAATCGAACACCACGCTCATTTAATGTGTCAAGATAGTCTATTAATCTCATCTCGCTGTCTTCATTCCAAAGTTTATTATATTCGCTAAATGTAATCAAGTATGGCGGATCCAAATAAACCATATCATCCGGTGTTGGCTGGACTTTTTCGATAAAGTCTTGAAAATCCATATTAAACAATTCAATATCTTTATCACTAACATAATCGAAATATGAATTAAGCGCATTTACAACATTTTTGTTAAAATCAACGTTACCTACCGGTAAATTAAAATCACCTTTTGAATTGAATCGAAGCATACGGTTAAACCCATATATCAACAACATATACAAAAGCATCATATCATCTTTATCATTGTTGAAATCACTTCTCATTTTGTAGTATGCCTCTTTGTTGTATTTAGCAAAATATGTTTTCACAAACTCTTTACGATATTCTTTCGGAACATCTTTTCCAAGAAATGTAGCAGAAAGCTGATATTTATCAATATCAAGTTTTAACTCATTCCAAAAAGCATCTTGATTATTGCTAAACGAAATCAAAAACTTATGCAGTTTAATCATATAAGTATCAATATCATTTAGCAAATATTCATTTGCATTAGTGTTAAGAAATACGCTGCCACCTCCACAAAACGGTTCAATAAAACGATCTATTTTTTTAGGAAAATTTTCTTTTAGTTGTGGAACAAGTTTGAATTTATCTCCTACATAAAAGAACGGAGAGCGCCTACAAGCACCTGTATCTGTCATTTCATCCACCTACTTTCGTTATGAAAACCAACTCTTTGTGATTTGGCAATTCTGTTTTGCCGGCATTAAAATACTGATGTTCTTTTTCAAATACCGAAACAGTACCTTTATTTTCTAAAATACTTTGAATGTCTTTAAGAGCGATTTTATTTCTCGAAGAACTGCTTTTAGAATTATATGTATTATTGTATGAAACAACAATATATTTACACTTTAATGAAGATATTAATTCTTCAAATGTTCTTGTTGCTGAACTTCTGCAATATTCACTTATATTTTCTGCTTTAGGCTTACAAGCTGTGCCAAATAGCTCTGGTTTCTCCCACTTTGCGATATTTTCAAGAATATGATAAAATCTACTATATTGCCTTGAATTATAAGGCGGATCAATATAAACAATATCACAACTAATGTTTTTGGCTAACTCATTAGCATCCAATCTCGAAATATGTATTTTTTTGTTCTCGAATTTATATGGTTCTATCAAGTCAAATAAAAATATATCACTTATCGGTTTTCCTTTAATATATGCATCATAATGACCAACTGTATTTGCCGACTTGTCCAATGAATATAAAAGAGAGGCAATTAATATATTCTTTTCTTTTTCATTAAGTGTTTTGTCATTTTCTATTTTTTCTCTGATATAGCCGATACGAAGTGAATCATTATACGAAAAAAATTTATTCCCGAAGTTTTTTGACACATAGTTTTCAGAAATCTGAGATAAAGGTGTTTCCATAAACCCATTTTTTAAAAATTCTAATTTTTTGAGATTATAATCAGACTGTTCAAAAAAAGCCTTGTAGATTATCTCATTTGAGTAAAGGAAATCATTTATATAGATTTCATCAATACTATCAATCATTTGCTTACTCATTATTGCGGTACCGGCAAACAAATCGCAAAATGAGTTTCCGGCACAATTATCGTGTATTAAACCAGAAATCCAATTTGATAACTTATATTTGCTACCGGTATACCTTCTGTTCCAAATTTGATACGGCATACTTTTATAATCCTCCTGCTTATTTGATACAATTCTTAAATCAGTTATTATCAGGAGTCAATTCCATAATATCTTCACTGTTGCAATCAAGAGCAGTACATATTTTCACAAGCACTTCAACAGTAACATTTTCATTTTTCCCCAACTTTGCAATTAATGTATTACTTATTCCGGCTGCTTCCCCAAGTTCTTTCTTTTTCATATTTTTATCAATAAGAAGCTTCCATAATTTATTGTAACTTACGGCCATAGCGCACCTCTCAATGAGTTGTAGATTATATTTTATAGTATATCATAAGTGCTCCGCAAATACAACAACTAATTACACGAAAGTTTAATTTGTTTTCGTATCAAAAACATAATTTGCTATTTGATAACCTATATATAAGATGCAAAAAAGCGGCAGAGATTTTTCTCTGCCGCCGTTGTGTTTATACTGTGTAAATCAATTCTGAATTTACAATTTCCGTTGCACGGTTACGGATGTTGTTCATCTTTTGCACCCACAGCATTTGGTCAGCTGCTTTGAGTTCTTCGGTTACATTTTCTTTTTCGGCAAGTTCTTTTACCAGCCGGAGGAACATAGCGGTTGCCTGTTGCTCAATGTCATCAAGATATGCAACAAGCTTTCCCGAAGTCATCAGGTTAGCATAAAGTACACGATGATTTTCTTTCAAAAACCGTTTATGCCTCATACCCCATACGCCGATATTAGCTTGTGTTTCTTCTTCGGGCAGTTTCAAGTCAGGGAGAAGATAATCTCCAACCTGTGTGTAAGTACCGCCCATTTGTTCAAAAATTGTCTTTGCCATTTTGTTTTCCTCCTAAAAATTTATTTATCTTGAGCGTGTATTGTCACGCTTTTGACCTTTGATATTTCTTGCCTTTTCAAGCAAGTCATCAATTTGTTTATGACCAAACACTTTGCGGAGAAGTTTGTAATCCCTGTTTTCCGCACGCAGATTCTCATTTTCTTGTGATAATTTATCGTTTACCTTTTCAAGCTTTTCGTTAGCACGATACAGATTTGCATTCGTAATATTTAACCTATTATAACTATCTATCGCCTTGAAATATCGTGCAAATAAGGTGCTGATTAAAGACTTAAATCGAGCTATAAGCGGCTCAACAAACTTTGCCTTATAAGTTCTCGCCGACATCATTGCAGGCGGTTCAGGCAGTTGATATTCAGGCTCATTCATTATACTTTCATCAAGTTTCTGCAAGGATTTTTCCCAGTTATCAAAGTTCTCAATGCGGTCAGCCATAACACGAAACTCGTCTTTTTTCTCGGCAAGTTGATTGTCCAATACAGCGATTTCCTTTTCTCGCTCATGCTTTTTGTAATCCAAAACAGACAGATGTTTTTCGTGAGTACCCTTGTGTTCCCACTCAATTCCGTGGCGTTCCATAACAAACGCTAAGGCAGATTTTTCTGCACTAACCCACTGATTCCACTCGGTATCTCCACGGGTTCCGCCCTTAAAACCTTGTGCGGCAAGCGCCTGCTTGAGTGATACTCTTGTATCAAGCCCACGCTTGCTTCCGGTGGTGAACGGAACAAAATCAATGTGCAGATGTGGTGTTGCTTCGTCCATATGCAGATGAGCCGAGAACACTTTTAAGTTGGGGTTTCTCTCTTGAAATCCACTGTAATATTCATCTAAAATTTGTCTTGCAAGCTCTCCGTTTTCGCTTTCAGCACTCATATTTTCCTTATCGCCAATCTGTAAAATCAGTTCGTGAAACGGCTTTTCTTGCTTTGAGTTTCTGATTTTCTCATAGTAGTTTTCTATTCTGCGGTCGGCTCTTGTCTGCTTTTCGTTGTATCTTTTTAGTGCTTCGTCAAACAATTCGTGATAGATTTTCTTTATCGGCTCGTTACAGTAATCAATATTAAGATGACTACGCTCACCGTCAACATTTTCTGCCTTGAACTTTCGGCTGTTGTGATTGACCGAGCCTTTACCCACCATTGCACTTATCGTTCTTTGCATTATATACACCTCCAATCTCATAAACTTGCTCGTCCTCGGTTCTGTTACTCTTGTCAAGAGTAACGCAAAAGCACTTTTGACAGGCGAGCCTATCAAAAATGC
>JGI24712J26585_10001537_pt1 | contig 19702 bp, 13 predicted proteins | sample BioPla3DNA2_FD_26585 | JGI IMG/M metagenome (IMG submission 26585) | reverse complement strand
ACACTATACTTTGCCCTTGCCATTTTTACCAGCTCCCTTTTTGTTAGTTTAGCATATTTCTACTAACTTTGATACTGGTACAAGGATTGGGGGCTACTCCAAGCTGCATGGAAAAATACGAAGACATTATCAATCTGCCACACCATGTTTCCACTACCAGACCGCAAATGTCCATGATAGATCGAGCAGCTCAATTCTCTCCCTTCGCAGCTCTCACCGGTTACGACGCAGCCATCAAAGAAACCGGGCGTCTGACAGACGAAAAGATTGAGATGAACGAAGAGGCTCTAAACATTCTGAACATGAAGTTTCAGATCCTCGTTGATAGTCTGGATGATGAGCCGGAAGTCACCTTTACCTACTTCAAACCAGATGAACGGAAAGCCGGTGGAGCATACATTGAAGTAACCGGTACAGTGAAAAAGGTGGATGACTTTGAGAGGCTGATCGTGATGAAGAACGGAACGAAGATGCCAATGGATGACATCCTAAACATAGAGGGCGAGATATTTGCATCACTGCAATAATGTCGCTTGTCATGCGACCAAACCGAATGCGATTTTTCTTATAATATGACTGTAAGGTAAACAACCGAGCAGTCATATTTCTTTTATATACGGAGGTACTGAACATGAGAAAGAACTTAACTGAGATCGTATTCATTCTTGACCGCAGCGGCTCTATGAGTGGTCTTGAGGCAGACACCATCGGAGGCTTCAACTCCATGATCGAGAAGCAGAAAAAAGCTGAGGGCGAAGCTCTCATCTCCACTGTTCTCTTCGACAACACCAGCGAGGTTATTCATGACCGCGTGAGTGTCCAGAACATCAAGCCGATGACCGATGAGGACTATACGGTGAGAGGCTGCACCGCCCTTCTTGATGCAATCGGTGGAGCAATTCATCACATCGGAAATGTTCATAAGTACGCACGAGATGAGGATGTGCCGGAGCATACGATGTTCGTCATCACGACTGACGGAATGGAGAATGCAAGCCGTCGATATGACAGCGAAAAAGTCAAAAAGATGATCGAGCGTCAGAAGGAAAAGTACGGCTGGGAGTTTCTATTCCTCGGTGCCAACATTGACGCAGTTGAGACAGCAAGGCACTTCGGTATCAGTGAAGATCGTGCTGTGAACTATCACTCTGACAGTGAAGGCACACAGCTCAATTATGAGGTGGTCAGCGAAGCGATCTGCGCTGTTCGTTGCAGCGCACCTCTGAGTGCCGATTGGAAAAAGCGTATTGACGAGGACTACGAAAAACGCGGAAAGAGACGCAAGATGTAACTGCCATGCTACGGAGAAAGACGCTTTCGAGCGTCTTTTTTCATGCCAATACTTGTGATTTGCCATGAAATTGTCCGTTGTATTACGAAGGGGTATTTTACGGGGAGTCCCTACGGGGGAATACGATTTTAGAGAATAGCAAGCACAGCCGGTGTATATACACACGGCGATTTTCGATTAAGGAAACCCTCCCCTTAATCTTGAAAAATGCTTGTTGGGATGTCTCCCAAACCCTCTATCTTTACGAAAGGACGATTGCCTATGGCAAACAGAACAAGACCAAATCAGATTCTCTTCTTCGTCTCAGATGACGAGAAAAGAATCATTCAAGCGAAGATGGCGCAGCTCGGTACTAAGAACATGGGAGCGTATCTTCGCAAGATGGCGATAGACGGCTACATCATAAAAGTGGACTACACACAGCAGAAGAAACTTGCCGCAGCCGTCAGCCGAGCTGCTACGAATATCAACCATGTATGCCGTCGCATCAACTCAACGGGTCACTTCTACGAGGATGATGTTGCCGAGCTGAAAGAGAGGCAGAAAGAGATATGGCAGTTACTAAAATCAAGCCAATCCGAGGAACTGTAAACAAGGCTCTGGCGTATATCCTTGATCCGAAAAAGACGGACGATGAACTCTATGTTTCCTCCTATGGATGTGCTGCCAGCGATGCCGCAGCGAAGGAGTTTGAGTGGACAAGAAACCTTGCAGTCCAACAAGGAATGCAGATGCCAAAGGTGATTGCCCGACACCTTATTCAGTCCTTCGATGTGGGCGAAGTTACACCGGAACAAGCTCATGAGATCGGCAAACAATTTGCGGACGAATGGCTCAAAGGCAAGTATGAATATGTGATCGCTACCCACATAGACAAGGGGCATTGTCATAATCACATCATCTTCAATGCAGTCAACTATGTGGACTTCCATGCGTACCGGAGTAATAAGCAAACCTACCGTCAGATGAGGCAGCTCAGTGATGAGATTTGCAAGGAACACGGACTATCTGTGATCCCTCCGTCTCAGAGCAAGGGCATGAGTTATAAGGAGTACACCGAAGCAAAGAGAGGCACGAGCTGGAAACAAAAACTCAAGCAGACCATTGACCGTTGTGTCATCACGGCAAAGGACTACGACGAGTTCTTGAAGATGATGCAGGATGCCGGGTATGAAATCAAAACCGGTAAGTACATCTCCTTCCGAGCTGAAGGTCAGGAGCGTTTCACTCGTGCAAAAACCATCGGAGAGAACTACACCGAAGAGCGCATCATGGAGCGTATTCAGGGACGCAATCCCCGTAAGCGTCAGATGCAGACCGGACGAAAAGGTATCTCTCTCATCGGAGATATTCAGGACCGTATCAAGCTCATCGACAGCAAAGGCTATGAGCATAAGGCAAAGCTCACAATCCTGAAAGAAGCAGCCCGAACACTCAACTATCTTACAGAAAATAATCTGCTTCAATATGCTGACCTTGAGAAAAAGGTAGAGGACATTCATAGCTCCTATGCCCGTACCGGTGAAGAACTAAAGAGTGTCGAAGCCCGTCTCCGTGAGATCCAGCCTCTTATCAAAAACATCTCTAATTACCAGAAGCTCAAGCCGATCTACGATGCCTACACGAAGGCAAAAGACAAGTCGGCATTCAGAGCAAAGCATGAGGCAGAGCTGGTGATTTTTGAAGCATCCAAGAGTACCCTTCTGGCGATGCAAGGAGATCAGAAATTGCCAAGCTTGAAGTCTCTCCAAGCTGAACAGCAGCGTCTTCTTGAGGATCAACAGCGGCTCTATGATGAACGAGCCAAGCTCAAGAAAGAGGCTCGTGTGATCGACACCATGAAGGCAAATGTGGATGACTTCCTCAGCCCGACAGCCGTGCAGGATCGTGACAAGAAACGAGGCAGTGAACTTGAATAAACGAGTAGCCTGAGTCTCTTCTTAGTGGAGGCTCAGGCTATTTCTGTTTCGTGCAGCGAGACTATATCGTTGCAATATAGAAAATCGTGCAAATCGGTTGAAAAAGTCCGAACTTCTTGAAACCCTCTTGAAAATCAGCAAGTATTGTGATATAATGGAAAATGACATTCTATGCAGAGGTGAAGATCATGAAAGCAAGCTATAAAAAGCTCTGGAAACTGCTCGTAGATAAAGAAATGAGTAAAGGTGATTTGCATAAAGCAAGTGGCTTATCATCCAGCACCATGACCAAACTCAGAAAGAGCGAAGATGTTTCGATGGAGGCTCTTCGTAAAATCTGCGTTGCCTTAAACTGCAATATTGCTGACATTGTAGAGTTTGTTCCCGACAGTGAGTCCTAATTATTGGACAGCAATTATTGTATGATAGAATAGGCAAATTGGATTGGAGAAAATAGATGGATCAGACTCATTCATACAACGGCAGCTTAACGGCTGAACAGTTCCTTTTCTATGAGATAAGGATAGCCTCAAAGTTTTATATTGAGGGAAAAACGATTGAAGAAGCAATCGAAATAATCAAGAAGGATAATCTGTTTCAGTACCCGACTGAACGGCAAGTCTCTCGTCTGGCAAGAGCCTGTTATAAGCGTTTAGATGCGCTGGACAACGAGCAACTTGTCCGAGAAATTGCATTGGCTCCTAATGAGATCGCAAAGCAAATCAATCTCTATGCGATGATGAGATATAACCGTCTGGTATGGGAGTTTATGATTCAGGTCATTGGAGAAAAATACCGCAATCAGGATTTCAGTTTTACTAAGAAAGACTTGAGTGCGTTCTTCACCAGACTGCAAGCTCAGGACGATTCTGTCTCCGCATGGAGTGAGGCAACCATAAAGAAAATCAAAAGTGTTCTCGTCAGAGTCCTCATTGAAACCGAGTATCTTGACGGGCTTAAAGACACAACGCTGAATCCGGTTTTTCTCTGCGAAGAGCTTGAGCAAGGTATCAAGACAAACGGAGACTATGAAGCTTTGCCAGCTTTCAATTACTTGAGATAGGAGGACGGTCATAACCATGATTAAACAAGAGTTAGATAGAATTAAAGACCGGATTTCCGATCCGAGTTTCCTTGCAAACAAGGGCTTGAGCAACGAGGTTGGCATCCATGTTTTCTGCTATGATCCTAAGTATGAGATCGTCGTGCAGGATTATATCCGTCGGTTGATGAGCGAAGCAAACACTCCATATCGCATTATAGAGTGTGATCTTTATGAGATATTTCTTTCACTGCTGGAAGACAAACGAGTTCTCAAATCTGTTGACGGATTAGAAAATAAACGCGGTAAAGAATACCTGCTTAATCAGTTGCAGAAGATCGCTACACCAGAGGCTCTGCTGGCAAAGATGGACTATGCGCCTCATGTAAAAGGACAAGATGTTCTATTCATGACCGGCATCGGGAAAATCCATCCTTTCATGCGTTCCCACAAGATGCTCGACAGTATGCAGCATCTTTTCGAGGACATTCCCATCGTGATGTTTTATCCGGGAACATTTAACGGACAGACGCTCAGTTTGTTTGACGAGTTCTTAGATGGTCACTATTATCGGGCATTTAATCTGCTGTGACGGAGGTAGCAAAATGAAATTACAGAATATGTTCCAAAAGGACATAAACAGAGACATTAACGGTGTTATCAAGGTTGCGCAGAACGATGAAAGCAGCCTCCAACAAGAACTTAGTGAATACATAATCACGAGGGAGTTGCGCAGACATTTCCGTACCTTCTTCGATAACTATGCAAAAGCAATCGACTACCCCACCGACAAGATCGGTGTTTGGATTTCCGGCTTCTTCGGAAGTGGTAAATCTCATTTCCTGAAAATGCTGTCTTTTCTTCTGGCAAATCAGGAGGTATGCGGCAAAAAGGCAATGGACTATTTTGCTGACAAATTCGATGATCCCATGATGTATGCGACTGCGGTAAAATGCGTCTCCGTTCCGACTGAGTCCATCCTTTTCAATATTGATATTGAAGGTCCTATCACCAAAGATAAGACCGCCGTTCTTCGCGTCTTTGCGAAGATGTTCTATAATCATTGCGGCTTTTACGGCGATGACTTGAAGATCGCAAAGCTGGAACGCTTCATCGAAAGACAAGGTAAGACTGCTCAATTCCGCGCTGCCTTTGAGGAAGTCAATGGCGCACCGTGGGTAGAAACACGCGACTCTTTTGCTTTCTTCGAGGATGACATTGTTGAGGTTATGCAGTCTGTTCTTGGTATGAGTGAGCAAGCTGCACGAAATTGGTTTAACGGCGAGGAAACTAACGAACTGAGCATCGCACAGCTCGTCGCAGATATTCAAGAGTATGTTGACAGCAAGGGCAAGGACTTCCGTCTTCTGTTCATGGTGGACGAAGTTGGTCAGTACATCGGAGACGATGGCGATCTGATGATCAATCTGCAATCTCTCGTAGAAGAGATCGGTACTCGCTGCCGTGGTAAGGTTTGGGTCATGGTCACGAGCCAAGAAGCGATTGACAGTGTTGTCCATATCACCGGCGATGACTTCTCCAAGATTCAGGGACGCTTTAATACTCGCCTGAGCCTTTCTTCTTCCTCCGTTGATGAAGTTATCAAGAAGAGAGTCCTCGCAAAGACCGAAGCAGCAGATCAGCTTCTCCGAATGGTTTACGACAAGGAACACGCAGTCCTTAAAAACCTCTACACCTTTAACAATCCGGTGCTGGACATCAAGGGCTTCTCTGACAGCGCAGAGTTCGCTTCTACCTTCCCGTTCGTGCCGTATCAGTTTATCATCATCCAGAAGGTACTCGCTGAGATCCGCAAACACGGAAACTCCGGCAAGCATCTTTCTGGTGGTGAGCGTTCTATGCTGTCCGGTTTCCAAGAGGCAGCTCAGAAGGTGCAGGAAAAGGACGAAAATGCACTTGTTCCTTTCCATCTTTTCTATGATACGGTTCACACCTTCCTTGAGAGCGCAATCCGTCGAGTGATTGATCGCTGCCAGACTGCCGCAGATAATCACGATGGACTTGAGCAGCAGGATGTAAGCGTTCTGAAACTGCTGTACCTGGTTCGCTATATTGAGGACATTAAAGCCAATATCGACAACATCGCAATTCTCATGATCGAGGACATCCGTACTGACAAGATCGCCCTGAGAGCATCTGTCACTGAGTCCCTTGAGAGACTGTTGTCTCAGAACTATATCTCTCGCAATGGCGATACTTATGCCTTCCTGACTGATGAAGAGCAGGACATCGCTATTGACATCCGCAACACCGTTGTGGACAGTGCGCAAGTCATCACAAGCATTGCTCAGACCGTGTTCGGAGAAATCTATCCTTCCAAAAAGTTTAAGTATGGCAAATACGACTTTGCCTATGATCAGTATATTGATGAAACCCTGAATGGCTCTGCCTCCGGTGGTATGCGTTTAAGAGTTGTTACCATAGCAAGTGACTACTACGGCGCACCGGATCAGCGTCTCATTATGGATTCTCAGGTGAACAATGAAGCCATCGTTGTTCTCTCCAATGAGACACCCTATTTCGAGGAACTTGAGCAAGCCATGAAGATCCGCAAGTATGTAAAGCAGCGGAATGTTTCCCAGCTCCCCGAAAGCATTCAGGACATCATCCGCAAGCGTCAGCAGCAAGCTCGTATGCTTGAGGAAAGAGCGCGTGGCTATATTGAGAAAGCCATTGTCGGCGCAAAGGTTGTTGTTCATGGTGAGATCATGGACATCAAGACCGGCAGCGCAAAGGACAAGCTGGACGCAGCTTTGAACGGTCTGGTTGAGAGCGTTTATTCCAAGCTCAACATGGTCAACAAGTTCGTCGAGAGCGACGCAGACATCCTTGCTATCCTGAATGGCACAGATGGAGAAACCATCGCTTTTGCCGGTCTGGGTGCCAATAACGAGGATGCGCTGAACGAGATCAGTCAGTGGCTCGAATTGCAGAATGCCAAGATGCTGAGTACATCTATGGGCGATGTGCAGCGCAGATACGGTGCAATTCCGTATGGCTGGCGTGAGATCGACATTGCAGCTCTGGTTGCCCGTCTCATTTCTCAGCAGAAAATCTCCATCAAATACGGTGGAGCAATCGTTGGCAAGGACGAGCGCAGACTTGTAGACTATCTGCGCAGAAAGTCCGAGATCGATAAGGCTGTTGTCACTCGCAGAATTGCACCTGATGAACAGCTTATGCGTAAGAGTGTCAATTTCCTGCGCGATTATCTTGGTGCCATGGACATCCCCTCTGATGAGGATGGTCTGATCCGCTTTGTGCTGGACACATTCACTCGCAAGCAGGAGCATTATCAGAAACTCCTTGACGATGCCTACGCTCAGTTCAGATACCCTGAGAAAGAGCTTGTCACCAAAGCCCGTGACCTCATGACCGATGTTCTGAGTCAGCGCAAGGACAATGTTGCGCTGCTCAAGCGTATGGTGCAGAGACAAGATGACCTTCTGGATTCCGTGGAGGATTTAGAAGGTGTAGAACTCTTCTTCAAGTCTCAGCGTCCCGTTTATGATGACGCTCGGCGTCAGATGGATCGCGTGAACAAGGAGCGCGACTACTTTGCGACGGATGCAGAGGCTCTGGATGTGTTCCATACCATTGCAAGCATCCTCTCCATGCCGAAGCCTTATGATCGCATCGGTGAGCTGCCTGAGCTGATCAGCAAGGTGAAATCAGCTTATACCGGTCTGCTGGACATCAAGAAGGATGAGGTTGCCGAGAATATCCGTCAGTGTATGCAGGATGTTCACCAGCTTGCAACCGAGGCTCGTGGTGATGCCACCTCTCTTCTTCGTCAGGCTGATGACTACTTTGTTGGCAAGCGTGAAACTGCAAAAGAAGCATCCTCTCTCACTGAGCTGGACGCTATGATCACGCAGCTTCTCAACTACAAGGACAACATTTGCCGCCGCATGGAGCTGATGGCAGCTTCTCACCAGACACCCGATCCCGTGAAGCCGGGACAGTCCGGCGGTGTTGCACCTAAGCCTCAGAAAATTACTACCGTCCGTCGTTACGACCTCTGCTCTGTGAAGCGTTTGCAGTCTGCGGAGGATATTGACAAGTACCTCGAAGGCATCCGCGAGAAGCTGATGAAGACGCTGGAAAACTGTGACGGTATTCAGATCAACTAAAGGAGACTGAGCAATGAATAAAGGCGCAATACAGCGTTTTGCGATATGGGCGCGTACTGAGCTGATCGCTCAGGTATCGCAAAGAGCTTATCAATACGGAATTACCAAAGACGATTACGGCGAACAAAACGCCGTGACCGTAGGTGGACGCGCTTTGACAACGGATGAGCAGCGGCAGCGGAAAGAGCTTGTCGAGCAGATCCGTTCTAAGGGATATACGCAAGTGATGGAAGAGGTTGCCTACATATGGTTTAACCGTTTTATCGCTCTGCGCTTCATGGAGGTCAATAATTATCTGCCCTCCCATATTCGAGTATTCTCTGACAGCACCGGTGCGTTCAAGCCCGAAATCCTGAACGATGTTCTGCATTTGGATTTACCCGGCCTGAACACGGAGAAGGTTGCTGAGTATATTGAGAAAAACCAGACGGAAGACCTTTACCGTTATCTGCTGCTGACGCAGTGTAACGCTCTGAATGCCTCTCTTCCTCAAATGTTTGAGCGCATGGGCGGCTTTACCGAGCTGTTGCTGCCGAACAATATCTTGAAGCAAGATAGCATTCTCGGTCACATGGTCACGGACATTCCCGAAGAGGATTGGACTGACCAGATTCAGATTATTGGTTGGCTCTATCAGTTCTACAACACCGAACTCAAAGCTGAGGTTTTCGGCAAGTCTGGTAAAATTGTAAAACACGAGATTCCTGCTGCTACTCAGCTTTTCACTCCCGACTGGATTGTCCGCTATATGGTAGAAAACAGTTTGGGCAGAATCTTCATTGACAAGCGCAAGAATGAAGGTATCTTTGCCGATGGACGCGGCGCAGATGAAATGACATGGGAAGAGTCCGAGGCTAAGAGAATCGCCAACGAGAAAACCATCGCAGAACAGATGGGCTGGAAATATTACTTGCCGGAGGCTGAACAGACAGAGGAAGTCAGACAGCAGCTTGACGAGATGCAGAGTGAGTATGCCAATCTGGATGTGAAAGAAATCAAGGTGATTGATCCTTGTATGGGCAGCGGACATATCCTTGTCTATGCCTTCGATGTACTGATGCAGATTTACGAGGCAAACGGATATAGCCAGCGTGACGCTGCTCAGAGCATTCTTGAGAACAACCTTTATGGTCTGGACATTGATGATCGCGCCGCGCAGCTTGCCTATTTCGCTGTTATGATGAAAGCGCGTCAGTATGACCGCCGCATCTTCTCTCGCGGCATCCAGCCTCATGTTTATGCGATTGTAGAAAGCAATGGTCTGGATCGCAGCACCATTGATTACTTCACCAACAATGATCCGAAACTGCAAAAGGACTTTGGAACTCTGGTAGACGAACTGCGTGACGCGAAAGAATATGGCTCTATCTTGAACATCTCTCAGGTAGACTTTGCTGCCCTCTATGCCAGAGTGGAGGAAGTACGGGGCGATATCAGTATGTTCCGCGAGATTGTGCTGAACAGCATCCTGCCGCTGATTCGGGTCGCAGAGGCTATGGCACAAAAGTATGAGGTCGTTGTGACTAACCCGCCTTATATGACCGTTTCTTCTGGTGATGCAAAACTGAATGAATATATAAAAAGTCATTATCCGGATAGCAAATCTGATTTGTTTGCTGTTTTCATCGAGCGTTGCAGATCAATGACTAAACATAATTTCTATCAGGCAATGATAACTATGCACTCGTGGATGTTCTTGTCTGCTTTTGAAACTCTCCGAAACAAACTCTTAACAATAGACATCGTAAATCTTCTTCATTTGGGCGCACGAGCCTTTGAAGAGATTGGTGGCGAAGTAGTACAAACAGCGAGTTTTGTTTTTAAGAACAGCTCATATAAAGACTACTGTGGTGTTTATTGTCGCTTAGTAGAACCAAATACTCAAGATGGAAAAGAAGAATTGTTTTTATCAGGCGAAAATCGCTATGTGTCGAGCTGCAAAACAATTTCCAAAGTTCCGGGGCATCCTATTGCATACTGGGCATCTACTAACATTATTGACGCATATAACAGAGGCGTTTCAATGGATAAATACGCACCACCAAAGCAAGGATCAACGCTAGGCATCAATGATCGTTTCCTGCGATTATGGCATGAAGTCTCACCAAACAACGCCAAATGGTTTCCCTGTCTTAAAGGCGGCGAATACCGTAAATGGTATGGTAATCATTTGTATGTTGTAAATTGGGAAAATGATGGCTTTGAGGTGAAGTCTGCTGGACGAGCTACCATTCGTAACGCCGACAAGCTCTTCTTTCCCGGTGTATCGTGGTCACGCATTACCTCGCATCCATCTTTTAGAATTATGAAAGAGGGATTCTTTTTTGAAAGCGCATCAGGTGTATGTTTTCCCAAAAAAGAAAGGATCAATTTTACGTTAGGGTTATTAAATTCGTGCGTGATAAACGCATTTGCCGAAATTGTTAATCCAACTCTGACATTACAATCAGGAGATGTTGCTACAATTCCTGTTTTAGAAGAGCACACTGAAACAGTAAGTAGTCTGGTTGAAAGACTAATTTCGACCTCACGAGATGACTGGGATTCCTTCGAAATCTCTTGGGATTTCAAGCGACATCCGCTGGTTGAATTGAGTATGGCTGGTGCGTATGCATGGGGCGAGGAACCACCAGTTATGAACCTTGCATCAGCTTACAAAGCATGGAAGTTGCTTTGTGAAGGTCGCTTCAACCAGTTAAAAGCCAACGAAGAAGAACTCAACCGCATCTTCATCGACATCTACGGTTTACAAGATGAGTTGACACCAGAAGTTGAAGACAAGGATGTTACAGTCCGTAAGGCTGATCTCGGACGCGATATTCGCTCTCTGCTCTCCTATGCTGTTGGCTGTATGTTCGGACGCTATTCTCTGGATGAGCCGGGTCTTGCCTATGCCGGTGGTGAATGGGACGCCTCTAAGTACAGCACCATCATTCCCGACAAGGACAATATCATCCCGATCTGCGACGATGACTACTTTGATGATGACATCACCGGACGCTTTGTAAAGTGGGTGGAAACTGTCTACGGCAGCGAGACGCTTGAAGAAAACCTCAAGTTTATCGCAGACGCTCTTGGCGGCAAGGGTACGCCTCGTGAAGTGATCCGCAGCTACTTCATCAATGACTTCTATGCCGATCACCTGAAAATCTATCAGAAGCGTCCGATCTATTGGCTCTTTGACAGCGGCAAGAAGAACGGCTTTAAGGCGTTGATCTACATGCACCGTTATCAGAGTGACCTCCTTGCCCGTATGCGTACCGACTATGTTCACGAACAGCAGGAGCGTTACCGCACTCAGCTCACGCACCTTGCAGACGCTATTGACCACGCAAGCGCGTCTGAGCGCGTGAAGCTGACCAAGCAGCAGAAGAAGATTCAGGAGCAGGCTCTTGAAATCCAGAAGTACGAAGAAAAAGTCCATCACCTTGCCGACCAGAACATCCAGATCGACCTCGATGATGGCGTAAAGCACAACTACGAGCTGTTTGCAGATGTGCTGGCAAAGATAAAATAATAACAGAAATAGAGAGGTGTGTTATATGAGTGGCGTTCAGTCTGCAACAACAAGTGAAGCTTATGCTCAATTTGGCAAGTGGCTGATAGAGCAACCCTATTGGCTTCAAGATGCAGCTTGGAGAATATACAGCGGCAAGGAAATTGATGATGCTCAAATCAAGCTCTACGCTGAAATGTGTGTTGCTCAGGCAAAAGGCGAAACGCCTTCATATAACCATCTCAATTCAACCGAGATATTCCAACAGAAAGGCAGCCGAAAAGTATCTGTTTTGTCTATATCAGATGTCTGCGGCGTAAATGCCTTGGCAGACAATGTTGGACTGGATTTCGCAGAGAACGGAGTAACCGTAGTCTATGGATTAAATGGTGCGGGAAAATCCGGATTCATGAGAGTTTTCAAGGAGCTAAGTGGATGTCCATATAGAGAACCCATACAACCAAACGTTTTCAAGAAAAACGGGGCGAGGTCGCCATCCTGTAAGGTTGTAGTTACCCAAGACGGCACACAGGTGGAGAAAACATACGATTTGTCGGTTAAACAAGAAAACTCTGTCCTTGCGGTTTGCGATGTGTTTGACACAAGGATATCGAATCAGTATATTTCATCAACGAATAATGTGTCCTACCAGCCTTTTGTTTTTACGGTACTATCAGAGTTGGCGAAGATTGCTGACAGAATTGGGGGACACATATCTTCATTGGTAAGTACGCTTCCCAATGTCTCAGTTACAATTCCAGCCGAACTGGATACATCTCCATCTTTACAATGGCTTAAAAAGATTGATAAGGATACAGTTATCCCAAGTGAACTCCTTGTTTGGGGCGAAGGTGAAGAAACCGAGTATCTCGAAATTCCAAAGCTTTTGAATAGCGAGAGCGTTAAACAGCAGCAGAAAATAGTTGCGGCAAGCATCAGAAGTATTTCCCCTGTTTTGGATGACATCAAAGCGGCTCTTCATTCTTACGATAAGGATAGATTCGTTCTATGTTATCAAGAAATGATGGACGCGAAGAGACGATTCGATGCGGCACAAGCTCTCTTTAGTTCTGAGGCACATAAGCAGGATCAAATAAGCATCAACTCAAGTGATTGGAAAACACTATGGTCGATGGCAAGAAAATACTACGAGGAGTTCATCTACCCTGAAAATGGAGTGCATTTCGCGAATGATGGTTCTCTTTGCCCAATATGTCACCAAGAGATCCGCGGCAGTGTTTATCAAAGGGTTAATAGTGTTGATCAGTATATTAACGGATCGTGTAGCAGTGACTATCAAGCATCCCAAAAGGCATTTGCGCAGTTATGCAGTTTAGTTACAGATAGGCGAATCTCTGCTGCGTTTGCAAAAGACACGTTGTCCGATATTATCCACGAAGATGAACTAAACGCTGTTGTGGCTGTCTATGAGGCAATAGAGACAGCAAAAAGCCAGCAAAGCGACGAAGCGCGATATAAGAAGTTGATTGAGCTGAATCTAAAACATGCTGAGAAAGTGTTAAGTGACCGGCTTGATGTGTTGACAAATAAGGCGAAGCAGTTGGAGGATGCCTTGCAGGACGATGCAAAACTCAAACTGAAAGAGCGTTTTGAGCAGTTGCGGTCTCATAAATGGGTGTTTGATAATCAAGCGATAATTCGTGAGGCTGTAAGTAATATATGTCACCGTGAGGAACTTGCCGCAGCAAAGGCTTTTCTCACGACGAACAAAATAACAATGGAAACAAATAAACTTGCCAACGCCTTAATTACGCAAGCATATATAGAGCGTTTCACAGAAGAATTATCAAAAATGGCTCGAAATATAAAGGTTAAGCTTGAAAAAGCCGCCTCGCAAAAGGGAAACTCTCCGTATAAGGTTACGATAGATGCTTACGATTCGAAGAAATACAAGCCGGAAGACATTTTGAGTGAAGGTGAGCAACGAATTGTAGCTCTGGCGGCGTTTTTTGCCGATGCTGCGGGTCGAGAAGATTGTACACCTATCATCATAGACGATCCAATATCCTCGCTTGATTTGAATTACGAGGAAAGTGCAACAAAGCGAATTGTTGAAATTGCAAATAATAGACAGGTAATCGTTTTCACACACAGAATATCTTTGCTGGTGGGAATGAGTGAAGCTTGCGTTGCGAAAAGTGTTCCAATTAAGGAATTGCATATAAGAAGCACGCTGAGCGGAAAAGGACTACCGGACTTTGAGGATGTTTATCACGGAAATGTTAAAGGTCAGCTTGGTGGGTTGAAGGAGAAATTGAGCCGTGCTAAAAAAATGGACGCTGACTCAGCAGAATACAACGATTGCATCGGACGGGTATGTCAACAGTTCAGAATATGTGTTGAACGCTCTGTAGAGGACATTCTCCTCTTGGGAATTGTACGACGATTCCATCGGAACATACGCACGAACAACATGGTTACGAAACTTCCCGCCATCACAGAACAAGACTGCAAAATGGTAGATGATATGATGACGAAGTATTCGTTTGTTGAGCATTCTCAGCCATCTGACATACTACCATTGCAATACACCATCGAGGAAATTGAAAATGACATTCAAGCGTTCATAACTTGGATTACAGAATACCTCAAGAAACAAAATGCCAAATAAGGAGGTGGAATGTTGTGTCCACAGAATCCATCCAATTTACACTCAGAGAGCGTTTTGCTGCCCCTCTGCCGGAGTTCTATCAAAGACGGATCATCTTCTGGCAGGACGAAGATCGTGAGTTTGAGGCAATGCTGGACGAGCTTGTGATCCCAGATGTTAAGATCATCAAACTCACCGGCGCAAACAATTTTGCCGTGAAGAAGCTGCTGCTGCATGATGACCTCACGAGCAATTATCTTATCTACAATCCCTTTTCGTACTCTCAGCCGCAGGACGATTGGCTGAGAGATATTGAGCTGTTTAGTGAAGAATATAGGGCTGACTTTATCTCCATGCAGATGAGTGAGCTTAACATAGCTGCAAGTCCAGCTATGCGTAAGACCGTGAAGCTCTACGGTAAGTTTCTCGAAAGCAAGGAACGCCGTCAGAAACTTCGCAAAATCGGACGCGAATACCAGACTCCTTTGCAGCTCCATATTGACATCATGGCTGTCCTTGCCGGTTTGAATGGTGGCTCTGCACAAGATGTCTTCATCGCTGTTCTTGCTTCAGGTCTGGACGAGGAAAACAATGCGGCTCTGAACAACATTAAAAAGTTCGGCAACATTGATGCTTTCTGGCAGCTTGTTCGCAAGTACACCGGCTATATTTACGAGGAAGAAAAACCGCTGGGCTTCTTTGCCTCTCATGTTTTGCTTACTGCCCTTGCTCAGACGATGAATACAAGCGTTCTCAAGGGACTTGAACGCTTTATTTCCGATTCCAATAAGGCGTACTGTTACAGCATCGTTCATGAGTGGAGAAATCATGAGGACAACTCTTCGCTATGGGAGATTTGCCGGAGTGTTGAGCAAGAATTACAGTTACCATCCCGTTTTGAAAAACAAGATATTGAGACGCTGTTGACTGCCGACATCTTCCCGTCCATCCACGAAACTATTCTGAAACGCTTCTTCTCCGAAGCAGCAGATCACGTGGTCAAGACCGATCTCATGCTCAAGACGGCTGAAAATCGCCGTACTTCCGGTTGGATCGAGAAGTTCCGGTATTACTACGACTGCCTCTACTATATTGCAAAGATGCAGGAGTTCTATCAGGTGAACGCTGCCGGATTCCACATCGTTGAGCCAAAAGCAATATGGAACCTCTATACCGAAAAGGCTTATGAGATGGATAGCTTCTACCGTCATTTCCATTACGCCTTCGGATCCTCTCTCAAGGATAGCAATACCTTACTGGAAGACAAACTGAAACACGCGGCAGATTATGTAGAGGCTTTGTATCAGAATTGGTATCTCAAGGAGCTGACCGGCTGCTGGACAAATGCAATCACAGATAACCTTGCCTCGTTGGGCTATGTTTCAGAAATTTCCAAGCAACGAGACTTCTACTCTCACTATGTCAGACCTCTTGCCGGAAAGAACTCTCGCGCCTTCGTCATCATATCTGATGCGCTCAGATACGAGGTAGCAGCCGAGTTGTGCGATACTATTATCCGCACGACCAAAGGCACAGCAAAGCTCGATGCTGTTCAGGCGATATTCCCGTCAATCACGAAGTTTGGTATGGCTTCCCTTCTGCCGGGTAGAAAACTCTCTGTAAATGAGAACATGGATGTTCTGGTTGAGGGTATGCCCACAAGATCCACCGCAGAGAGAGAAAAGGTTTTGTGTGCAAGCAATCCAAGCAGCGTAGCTGTTCAGTATTCAGATGTACTGAATATGAAACGCACTGAGCGTAGAGAGCTTGTAAGCGGCAGAGAAGTAGTTTACATCTACCACAACACGATAGACGCTATCGGTGATAAAACACCCACTGAAAAGAAAGTCTTCGAGGCTTGTGAGGATGCGATGCAGGAGCTTTCCAACATCCTTCGTATCGTTATAAACGATATGCAAGGTACTGACATATTCATCACTGCCGATCATGGTTTCCTCTATACATATAGTCCCCTCTCGGAGGGTGAAAAGGTTGCGAAAAGCGTGTTCTCCGGTGAGGTCTATGAAGTAGGGAGACGATACGCTATCACCGAGCCGGATACCTCGGCAGATTATCTTATTCCGGTGCAGTTTGACGGTGAGTTCGGCGGTACGCCCATAAAGGGTTTCACGCCGCAGGATTCCACCCGTATCAAGATTTCCGGTGGTGGCGAAAACTATGTTCACGGTGGCGTAAGCTTGCAGGAAATAGTTGTCCCTGTTATCACATTCAAAAACCTACGTACCACAAGCAAGAAGTATGTTGAGGTTTCTAACGCAGAGTTGAAACTGCTGAGTGAGAGCCGCAAGGTATCTAATCTGCTGTTCTCTTTGGATTTCTTCCAGAGACAGCCTATTGGAGACAAGGTACAGCCTTGCACATACTCAGTCTATATGACAGATGATGAAGGTGTGGTCATCAGTGACCGTCAGACCATCATCGCAGATCGCACCAGCACCAATGCTTCTGAGCGCGTATTCCGCGTTCGATTCAATCTCAAAGCCGGTGCATACGACAAAAACAAGATTTATCGCCTGATCATTGCTAACGATACCGATGTACCGGAAGAGATTGAGTTCCACATCGACATTGCTTTTGCTGATGATTTCGGCTTTGATCTGTAAAGGAGGTTTTCAGGATGAATGACTATATCGAAGCAAACGCCACAGAAGACGCGAATGCAACGATCAATAGCAAGTTGCGTCAGGTGTTTGACGGCAGAATTGTCCGTAAAGACCTCACTAAGAAGATCAAGGAAGGTGCGAATGTACCGGTCTATGTCCTTGAGTTCCTGCTTGGTCAGTATTGCGGCTCTGATGATCCTGACATTATCGAAACGGGCGTGAACAATGTAAAACGCATTCTGGCAGAAAACTATGTCCGTCCTGACGAAGCACAGAAGATTCTCTCTGTGCTTCGTCAGCGTGGCAGCTATACCGTCATCGACAAGATCACGGTTAATCTCAACATTAAAACAGACAGCTATGAGGCTGAGTTTTCCAATCTCGGCATTAAGGCTATCCCCATATCAGAAGAATATCCGACCAAGTTTGATCGGTTGCTCTGCGGCGGTATCTGGTGCATTGTCCAACTTGAATATGAGTATGTGGAAGAAGATAAGCGTCGCTCTCCCATCTTAATTCATAAATTGACACCGATTCAAATGCCCCATGTGGACATTGATGAGCTTAAACAGGGACGCAAAGCCTTCACGCAGGAAGAGTGGATCAAGGTATTGCTTCGCTCTATCGGCATGGAACCGGACAAGCTAAACAATCGTGAAAGATGGCTGCTGCTGGCTCGTATGCTGCCTCTTGTCGAGAACAACTTCAACCTCTGTGAATTGGGTCCGAGAAGTACCGGTAAATCTCATATTTTCAAAGAGATTTCTCCGAACAGTATTCTGGTTTCCGGTGGACAAACAACGGTTGCAAATCTGTTCTACAATATGGGAAGAAAAACGGTTGGTCTTGTAGGACTTTGGGACTGTGTTGCTTTTGATGAGGTTGCCGGTATCAACTTCAAGGATAAAGATGGCATCCAGATCATGAAGGACTATATGGCATCCGGCTCTTTTGCTCGTGGCAAGGAGGAAAAAGCGGCAAGTGCATCTATGGTATTTGTCGGAAACATCAACCAAAGTGTTGATGTTCTGCTGAAAACATCAAGTCTGTTTGATCCCTTCCCCCCTGAAATGGGAACAGATACAGCTTTCCTTGATCGTATGCACTGCTACATCCCCGGATGGGAAATTCCGAAGTTCAGACCGGATCACTTTACTAATGATTATGGCTTTATCACTGATTATCTGGCAGAGTTCATTCGAGAACTTCGCAAAGAGCAGTATGGAGATGCTTTAGATAAGTATTTCCGTCTTGGCAAAAACCTCAATCAGCGCGACACGATAGCCGTCAGAAAGATGATTGGCGGCTTTATCAAGCTCTTATATCCTGATGGAGAGTATTCAAAGGAGCAGCTTGAAGAGATCGTTAAGTTTGCGCTTGAAATGAGACGGCGCGTAAAGGAACAGCTCAAGAAGCTGGGCGGCATGGAGTTCTACGATGTCAACTTCTCCTATATTGATGTTGAAACTTTTGAGGAATACTATGTCAGCGTACCGGAGCAAGGAGGCGGCAAGCTCATACCGGAAGGTATGTGCAATCCGGGTCAGGTTTATACCATATCTCAGGGCAAGTCCGGCATGATTGGCGTATTTCGCCTGGAATCCCAAATGCTGCCCGGTAATGGCAAGTTCGAGCGTACCGGCATCGGCTCAGAGACAAAGAGCAAAGAGGCTACCAATACAGCGTTCAATTATTTGAAAGCCAACTCAAACCGCATCAGTGGCTCTATCAGCACAACAACGAAGGACTATATTGTCAACTATCAGGATTTGCAAGGTATTGGCATGACAGATAAACTTGCTTTGCCTACCCTAATTGCTCTTGCGTCTATTGCACTCGGGAAACCTACGATTAGCAGTCTCGCTGTATTGGGTGAGATCAGCATTGCAGGAACGATGATAAAGGTTGACGAGCTTGCAAACGCTCTTCAAGTCTGCCTCGATAGCGGAGCAAAGAAAGTATTACTGCCTATTACATCCGCGGCAGACCTCGGAAGTGTTCCTTCTGAGTTGATTGGTTGCTTCAACCTGATCTTCTATCAGAGTGCGGAAGATGCAGTCTATAAAGCTCTGGGCGTAGAATAAAGAGGAAATCCAATCGAAAGGAGGCTAACTCGTGGCAAAACGCAGGAAGAAAAAGAAAAGCAGCAAATGTCCTGAGCCTTTCAATACTTTTTTTGATATAGCAGCCGGTCTGACTATGGGTGCGATTGCTGATCACATGGAGAAGAAGTATCATTACACAAAAAAAGGCAAAATCAATCCCTATGCTGTTTCGGCTTTTGGGTTAGCTTCTGGACGGATGAAGTCCACAGAAGATATTTTGCGGACGGGTGCGTTTCTTGGAGCAATGGGATCATTTGATGTTGATACAAGTGATCCCGACACGCCGCATTCGTACATTTTAGATGATCCCATTTTCTGCGACATTCCAGAAAGCAAAGTTAATGACAACCGTTATGCTTGTGTCCTGCCCCCGAATTTAGGTCCACTTTCAAAGTTAGTTTTGCCTATTTTATAGCACGAAAATTCCTATCTCCAGATTGCATTTTACCACGTTTCAACA
>JGI24712J26585_10001528_pt1 | contig 19758 bp, 14 predicted proteins | sample BioPla3DNA2_FD_26585 | JGI IMG/M metagenome (IMG submission 26585) | reverse complement strand
TAAAGTCATCTTCTGCTGGAATTTCTTGGCCTTCTATGGTGGTTTCAGCTTCTGGCTCTGGATCTGGCTCAAGCTCTGGCCCAGGCTCGCCCTCCATCTCTTGTGGTTCTTCTTGAGCTTGTGATTCTTCTTCTACTGGCATGGATTGTGATTTGATATATCTTTCTAGGCTGCCATTGTCTCTTCCAATATATTCACCTAACAAGATCTTCTCGTCTCTTGCTATTAAAATTCCATTGATCTTGTCTAAAGATAATCCTCTGGATTCTAGATCAGATATATTGAATTCTAATTCTTCTTTGCTTTTCCCATTTTTTTCGGTATAGACCTTGCCTAGATTGTATGTTTTTTCACCTTCTATTAATAATACATTGTAGTACTGGTCTGGTTCTGCATTTTCTAGAGATATTGATAGATTTCCTTTAAGGCCTTTAATCTCTAGTTTTCCATGACCCTTTGCCTTGATGTCTTTCATATTAGACAAGTCTTTTTTTAGTATGATAAATTTCTTTGTATATCCAAGAACTCTAGTCATAAAAATCCCTCCTATTAAACTTTAATATATCTATATGTTTAAAGGAGGGAAAACTGTACTAAGTTTCATAAATTCTTCTACCGAAATGTTTTCTGCTCTAGTTTGAGGGTCGATTTTACTTTCTTCTAATGCTTTTCTTATTAAATCCTTTTCTATATCAAAACCATAGCTAGAAAGGGAATTTATAATGGTTTTTCTTCGTTTTGAAAAGCCTGCTTTTACTATTTTGAAGAATTTTTCCCTATCTATATCAGGTAGGTCTTTCTTTATTTCAAGCTTTATTACTGCTGAATCTATTTTTGGTTTGGGCATGAATACTGTATTAGGCACCTTTATAACAATTTTTGCATCTGTGTAGAAACTAACAAATACTGAAAGGGACCCGTAGTTTTTGCTGCCTGGTTGGGCTATCATTCTTTCGGCTACTTCTTTTTGTACCATTACATTGATGGATTCTATATTTAGGTCTTCTTCTAGAAGCTTGCCTATAATTGGTGTTGTGACATAATATGGTAGATTGGCTACTACTTTTATTGGGCCGCCATTTAATTTTTCTTCTATAATCTTATTGATATCTATTTCTAGGATATCTCCATTGATTATTTCTACATTATTATAGGCCTGGAGGCTTTCTTCTAATATTGGCAATAGGCTTTTGTCTAGCTCTACTGCTAGGACTTTTTTTGCATTTAGGGCTAGCTCTTCTGTTAGGGTCCCTATGCCAGGACCTATTTCAAGGACATAGGTATCTTTATTGATAGCTGCCTCTTCTACAATTTTTCTTACTATATTGCCATCAATTAGGAAGTTTTGCCCAAGACTTTTTGAGAATTTGAAACCATATCTATCTAGTATGTCCTTTATATGTGTTGGGGAGTAGAGTCTTTTATTTTCCATCGTATTCAATCTCCTCTATGGCCTTTATGAATTCTTCTCTGNTTATGGCAAAGTTGTTTAATCTATTTAAGAGCTGTTTTCCATTGCTATATCCAATGCCAAGATGGTTAGCTAGTTTTGTCCTTTTTTCTCTTGAGTCTTTGCCGCCAACTAAGCCGAATTCTATTAAATCTTCTTTGGTAAATAGTTTGTTTGCTTGGATTATTTCAGGTCTAGCCTTGTTAATAGCCTCAATAATGTCTTCTTTTGTGGCATTTTCTACGCCTATATCTGCCTTTTTAAGGGCTTTACCTTGGGGGAGAAAGGCATGCTTGCAATTTTTTATTTTCTTTGATAGGTCTTTTCTTATTTGCTCTCCTGCATAATCTGGATCTGTTAAGATGATTATTCCTCGTCTATCTGCCAGTGCTTTTAAAGTATCGATTAGTTCTTTTTTGTATCCAAATCCATTTGTGGCTATGACTTCACATTCAAGTGCGGCCTTTACGGCTCTTATGTCGTCTTTTCCTTCTACTACTATTAGCTCTTTTATCATAAATACGCCTCTTTCAATTCACAATTCACAGTTTACAATTTATTTGGGTCTAGCCTTCGAAGTCTATTGTTTCGTAAGTCTCAGTATAGTCTTCAACTGACGAGGTCTCATTTTGTCTAGTTGTTTTTACTATTGAATTAAGAATTCTACAAATTTCTTTACAGTCTGATATTAGTTTTAAATTGTGAATTGTGAACTTTTTCTTTTATTTAATGTTAAATATTCTCTTTGTGTTTTCGCTAGTGGCCTTTGCTAATTCCTCTAGGCTTATGCCTCTTATTTCGGCGATTTTTTCTGCTGTGTGTTTTACGAACTTTGGTTCATTTCTTTTGCCTCTGTGGGGTTCTGGGCTTAGGTAGGGGCAGTCTGTTTCTATTAGGAGCTTATCCAGAGGAATTTCTTTGGCTACATCTTTTACTACTCTGCTGTTTTTAAAGGTTACTGGCCCAGCTATGGATATATAGAAACCTAGTTTTATATATTCTTTTGCCATTTCTACGCTTCCAGAATAGCAGTGCATGATGCCTCTAAGCGATCCATCTTTGCCTGCTTCTTTTAATATGTCGAAGGTTTCTTGGGATGCATCTCTGGTGTGGATTACTACTGGAAGATTTAATTCTTTGGCAAGCTTTAATTGCTCTTTAAACACCTTCCTTTGTATGTCTCTTGGTGAGTTATCGTAGTAAAAATCAAGACCTATTTCCCCTATGGCTACTACTTTTTCCTCTAAGGATAGTTCCCTTAATATATCTAAATAATTGTCTTCTGCATCTTCTGCATCATGGGGATGAATCCCTACTACTGCATAGATGTGGTCATATTTCTTTGCAAGTTCTACACTTGCTTTACTTGTTTTAATATCTGCGCCTATATTGAAGACTAAATCTATATTATTGGCCCTTAGGCTTTCAATTAATATTTCTCTATCGTCATCAAATCTATCGTCATCAAGATGAGCGTGGCTGTCTATAAACATTTATTTCACTTCCATTTTATTTGATGTATTTATTATATAGATAATGGATTCCCTTCACAATAGAATATGGGTAGATTTAATTCAGCCTTACTATTATTATTTCTATCTTTTCTAAGGCTAGGGTATATGCTACATAATATATTCTTGAAGGGATATCACTATCACAGGTTTTGTGGAGGATTAGAGATTCATATAGGTCATTAATTCCTTCTACATCATCCCTATGTTTGGATTGTATTTTCCTTAGCAGGTTTTCTTCTACCTTGCTCTTTAATAGTATCCGATATGTCATATAGTCACTCCTAACATCTATTTTGTTTGGCTTATGCTTTTCCAAGCAAAAAGAACCGTCCCTTTTGCTTGCCTTTTGCTTGGGTTTAGGAGATGACAGCTCCGTCTTTTACTTCTTCTAGTGTTGTTAGTAGGGAGAGTTTACCTTGGTCGTCTTCTGCTGCTAGGATCATTCCTCTGGATTCTATTCCTCTTAGTTTAACTGGCTTTAGGTTTGTGATGGCTACTACTTTTTTTCCTATTAAGTCTTCTGGGGAATAGAAGTCCTTTATGCCTGAAACTACTGTACGTGTTTCGTCTCCAATTTCAAGTGTTAGTACTAGCAATTTATCTGCTTTAGGATGATTTTCACAATTTACTACTTTTGCTACCTTTAATTCAATTTTTGCAAAATCATCTATTGTTACTTCTGGTGTTTCTTCTACTTCTTTCTTTTCTTCCACTTTTCCCACTTCCTTCTTCTTTGTTCTCCTATCTATTAAGGCTTGGTTTGCTTTTTCTAAGATATCTAATTCTTTTTCTATTTCAAGTCTTGGGAATATAATATTTCCTTTTTCTACTCTATTACCTGCAATGCTGTCTTCTTCTGAATTCCAGATTTTTGTGTCTTCCCAATTTGCTTGTGCTTTTATTCCTAGTTGCTGTCTTATTTCTATTGATGTCTTGCCCATAAATGGTTTCAACAATACTGATATTATTCTTAGACTTTCTGACAGATTGTATAGGACTGTATCTAGTCTGTCTTTGTTTTCATCTTTTGCTAATATCCAAGGCATTGTCTCATCAACATATTTGTTTGTTCTTCTAATTAATTTCCATATTTCCTCTAAGGCTGCAGAGAAGTTGAATTTATCCATTTCTTCTTCTACCTTGTCTGCTGTTGAGACTGCAAGTTCTCTTAAGGAAGCATCTACTTCTTCTTGACTCTTTGGTGATGGGATTATTCCCTCATTATATTTTTCTACCATACTTACTGTTCTACTTAGTAGATTTCCTAGATCATTTGCCAGGTCAGAATTTAATCTGTGAAGGAATTTTTCTCTTGTAAATGAACCGTCTTGACCAAATGTAAATTCTCTTAATAGGAAGTATCTGAATGCGTCTATTCCATAAAGGTCTATTATTGGCTCTGGATAAATTACATTTCCTTTTGATTTTGACATTTTATCGTCATCAAATAAGATCCAACCATGACCAAATATTTGTTTTGGCAGTGGTATGTCTAAGGCCATTAGCAAGGATGGCCAGATTATTGAATGGAATCTCATAATCTCCTTTCCTACTAGATGAACATTAGCAGGCCAATAGTCTTTGAAGTTTTCTTGATTTTCTGTTCCATATCCTAAGGCTGTTAAATAGCAGGATAGGGCGTCTACCCATACATAGATTACATGTTTTTCATCAAAGGGTACCTTTATTCCCCAATCAAAGGATGTTCTGGATACGCTTAGGTCATCTAATCCTTCTTTTATGAAATTTATCATTTCATTTTTTCTTGATTCTGGTTGTATGAAGTCCGGATTGTCTTGGTAAAGTTTTAATAGTTTGTCTTTGTAATTTGATAACCTAAAGAAATATGATTCTTCTTCTGTGATTTGTGTCGGCCTATTGCAGTCAGGACATTTGTCCCCATCAACTAATTGGGCTTCTGTCCAGAAGGATTCACATGGTGTGCAATAGTATCCTTTATATACTGATTTGTAAATTTCACCTTTTTCATAGAGCTTTGTAAATATCTCTTGTACTGCTTTTTCATGTTTTTTATCTGTTGTTCTTATGAAAGAGTCATAATCTATTTCAAGCATTTCCCAAAGTTTCTTTATACTTGCTACGATTGTGTCTACATATTCTATTGGTCCTAGGCCATTTTCAGCAGCTTTTTCTTGGATTTTTTGTCCATGTTCGTCTGAGCCTGTTGTGAAGAATACATCATAACCTTGTAGTGTTTTAAACTTTTTTATGGTATCTGCAGCTACTGTTGTATATGTGTGTCCGATGTGCAGATTGTCGCTTGGGTAATAAATTGGTGTTGTTAAATAATATTTTGGCTTTGCCATTGATTTTTCCTCCTCTGTTTATTAATACTAAGGGTGTTCATGATAATAGAAATAGGTTCACTAAATTTCTATTATCATGAGCTAGGTAACAACAAAAAACCTTCATCTCATTATGTAGAGACGAAGGTAAAATTCGCGGTACCACTCTAGTTCATTTAAACCTTGCGGTTTAAATCTCATTAGGTTCTAAACCTATTAATTTAACGGTTATTACCGTTACAGCCTATTAGACTGTAAAATTTAGGGGCCATGTTCAGATAAGCTTATACGCTAGTTTTCACCTTATCTAGCTCTCTATTGAATAAGGATTATCCTACTCTTCCCATCATCATTTCTATATATTGATATATTATCCATAAATAATGATATGATTATACCAAGTAATTTATGGAAAGTCAAATACATCACTGCACAGTTCACATTTTTATGCTAGACTTCTAGATAGTATCGAAATGTTGCCTTATCAATATTAGCTTGCACTATTTTTTTGATTTTCTTTATATGATTTAGGGATACATTTTCATTATATTTTATAAAGTAGTCCCACCTTCTAATGATATTTTTACCGAAATGGAATTGTGAAAACTCAAAAAAGAGGCATAGGGCATTGAAGAAATATGACTCCCCAATACTAGAACAATCAATTTTAATAGTGAGGCCAAAATTTTTTACTGTTGTTAATAGTATTGTTTGATATATTGCATGGAAATTTATTTCTAGTATATTGTCTTTTATTCTTATGTATTTATATAGATCTAAAACGACACTCATATCATTTTTAGTAAAGTGTGTTTCATCTAGGGAATAAATTTTGTTTATTAATGAATCATCGGCTACTCTTGCTAAATTTAAGTTTCCAAAGGAAGGCAATGAATAAAAAACTAAATAATCATCTAGAAGCTCTTGTGCTTCTCTATTGTCTATGTCATGGTGGATCATTTCCAAATCCATATAGCTACGACAGCGTTTCCTGTGGATTTGAGGGGTACAGCCATACCATCTTTTAAAATGCTTATAATAGTATTTTACATCTGAAAAGTCAAACTTTTCTGCTATGGATGCAATGCTATCATCAGTTGTTAAAAGGAAATGCTCTGATTTAATTATCTTTTCAAAATTAACTCTTTCCAGAAAGCTAAAATTACTAATATCCTTCCAGAAATGGCAAAAATAATTTTTTGATATATACTCACGGGATGCTATGTCATCAAGGCTTATCCTTTCATAAATGTGGTCTTCAATGTATTTTACTACCCTGTGGTATCTGTTAAGCTGACTAGATGGTATTTGGTCTGAATTTAGAAATTGGATCCAATTGAAGTCATTTACCATGGAGTCAATTAGTTGTTCTTCATATATTGTATAAATATCATCTGAGACTTTGCTTTTATTTATTTTGCTTAACAATATTCCAATAAGTTTATTTCTAAACATTATCTTATATTCTCTTTTAGCACAATCAAAATTGTCACATCTGATTCTAGAGCATTTTTTAGAATACATATTATTTCTGAAATACATGTACTTAATATATGGGTATTTCTTTTCATAATAGTTTAGGTCAATATAAAAAAAGGCAACTACTGATTCATGTATTATGCTTTGAATAGAGTGAATTGAATTATTGTTAATAATGTAGAAGTCTCCCTCTTTTACATATGCACATTCTTGGTTTATGATTACATTTATATCCCCTTTTAATGGCAATATTATCTCTGTTATGTTTTCGTGGGAATGTATAGGATATCTTATTATGTTGGTAATCCTGAGTGAAATAGGGTTATTGTTATCAGTAAACATCTTTAATCAACTCCCATTAATTCACAAACACTTTTTATAAACTTCCTGTCCCCAATTATATAATTATATCATGTTTTAGTGATTTTTTCCATAAATGTTAGTCAAAAAATAAGCAGCCTAGGCCGATTAAGTATCTAGCCTTGGCTGCTTAAGATAGTTCTTGCTTATCTTAGTCCAGGGGACTTGTATATTCATTGTTTTTTGTTCTCATCTTAAATTCTTTTATTGCTTCATCTGCTATGGTATTATCCTTTAGAATATCGTATATCATCCCTGTAAATATCTTGGCCCCGTACATCATGCCCTTAGTTCCTATTGATGAACCGCTTGCTGATGTAGCTTGCCATGAATGGTTTGGTACTCCAAGTGGGAAGGTTGAGGTGAGAAATAGATTCATAGGCATATTCCATGATACATCTCCACTATCTGAGGAACCTGTAACTGATACTTTACTAATGTCTTCTTTTTCTACTAGGCCTTCAAATATTGCTATATCATTATCTGAACTTCCAAGATATTTTATTTTTTCTAAATCCACCATTTTTGGATCTAAGGTGTCTTGCAGGTCTTTTGCATATTGTATTTCTTCATCGGTATATGATGGACCTTCGATTTCTTTCATATTTTTATATGTTAAATCAAATAATACATCATTAGGAAGGAGCTCATAGCATCCACCTAGGTTTATTATTTCAACGCTTGTTCCTGTCATTAGACCTGCTCCTCTTGCTATGTCATATAGCCTTTGGCTTATGCCTTCTACATCTTTTCTTTTTGGTGCTCTTACATAGTACCAAGATTCAGCCTCTGCTGGTACAATATTAGGTGCTCCCCCTGCATTTGTAATGGTGTAGTGTATCCTTGCCTTGTCAATGACATGCTCTCTCATATAGTTTGCACCAACATTCATTAGTTCAACTGCATCAAGGGCTGATCTGCCTGATTCAGGAGATTGGGCTGCATGGGCAGAAATTCCATGAAATCTAAATTTCATAGTATTCATTGCTAAGAAGGCCTCTTTTATTGCAGAGTTTACTGCCATAGGGTGCCAGCTCAGGGCTATGTCACAACCTTCAAATGCTCCAGCCTTAATCATTTTACCCTTTCCTATTAGGGTTTCTTCTTCAGGGCATCCATAAAACCTTATTGTTCCTTGGGTTTTTGTTTTTTCAATAAATTCTTTTGCTGCTAGGGCCGCTCCAAAGGCTGCTGCTCCTAACATATTGTGTCCACAACCATGGCCGCAAGCATCATTTTCTACAGGATTATATTCTGTATCTAGCTTTTGTGATAATCCCGGTAATGCATCATATTCTCCTAAGATGGCTATAACAGGGTAGCCACTACCGTATTCGGCATAGAATGCGTGGTCCATCCCTGGTGTGTTTACTATTTTAAAGCCCTTGTCTTCTAAGGTCTTTCTGTATAGGTTTGCTGATTCTTTTTCTTCACCAGAGACTTCTGGATTATTCCATATTGTCATATTTACTTGATTTACTTCATCTGTAATACTTTCTAAATAGTTTATTAGCTCTTTTTTATCCATATTTCCTCCACTTTGTATTATATATTTAATCTATCTTAATTATCTTTTCTTATACATTATTACCCATAAAAAACAATAGTAAAATGTAAAAATAATTAATTGCTAGGAGATGAATATTTTTACTTTTTTAGCATTTTTTTCGTTATTGGAATAATATAGTATGTATTGGTGACAATATCTTTAGATTGTAATAGTCTTTTCTGAATATTTCGGATTTGGGTCAAAAATTTGACAATATATACTAAGTAGTATACAATCAAAAAATAACCAAAAATAGTTACAAAATAGTTACAATTTTTATTAATTGCTAGCTAAATTATTATTTTGTAGCGAAATTTAAGGAGGTATTTTATGAATAGCATAAAGATCACAAAGGATATGAAGTTTAAAATCCTTATGATCCTAGCTATGGTAACCACAGTACTATTAGGTTTTTATGTGTACCAAGGAAATGATGTAGTTGTAAATATTGACGGTGAAGAAATGACATATATGACTTATGCCAAAACAGTAGAGGAGTTTGTTGAGGCTGAAGGATTGGAGGTAAAAGAAGGGGCTTACTTAAGTATCCCATTAGATTCAGAAATCAAAGGCAATATAGAGCTTACTATAAAGAATCAGAAGAATTACACTTTAGATGTTGGCGGAGATTTAACTAATGTAAAGTCTGTCCATACTAAGGTGGAAAAGATCATAAAAGATGCAGGCATTAAATTAAGTAAGGATGACTATACACTTCCTGCTTTATCAAGGGAAGTAAAGCCAAATTCAACTATTAAGGTCTATAAGGTGACCGAAGCTGTGGAAGTTGTAGATAGTGAAATCCCATTTGATGAACAGGTTACTATGAATAAGGACCTGGATAGAGGGACTATAAATGTAGTTCAAGAAGGTAAAGCTGGACTGAGAACACAAGAAGTTAAAAATAGATATGTTAATGGCGCTTTAAGTTCATCTATTGTTTTAAAGGATGAAATAGTGGAAGAGCCAACTACTCAGATTGTTGAAAAGGGAGCTAGAGATTTAGTTATTGCTACATCAAGAGGAGATACTAGATATAAAAAGTCTATAACAATGCAAGCCAGTGCTTATAGTGCAGAATATGCAAGTACTGGGAAAAAACCAGGTGATAAATATTATGGAATTACTGCCTCTGGTACAAAGGCAAGACCTGGTGTAGTAGCAGTTGACCCAAGGGTAATTCCACTGGGTACAAAACTATATATTCAATCCCTAGATAGTACAGATGATTATGGATTTGCTGTAGCAGAAGATACTGGAGGGGCTATCAAAGGCAATAAGATTGATTTGTTCTTCCCTACTGAAAGTGAATGTTATAAATTTGGTAGAAGAAATGTAAAAGTTTATATTTTAGAGTAATAAAAAGTTCCCAAATTAATTTGGGAACTTTTTTAATTAAGATAATAAATATAATAGAAAAATGATAATACTACTAAGCGAACATTTGCAGGAGTGACCTTTAGAATTATTCACTCCGAAAGTGAGAGCGTGTATTTTTATCATTTTTCTTGACATAGTCTTATCAACTATTAAATGTAACTAATTAATTTTGATTTCGTAGATTTCTGTTGAGAGGTATGGAATTCTTAGTTTGTCGGCTTTAATAAATTCAGGATTATCTCTAATTAATCCACCTTCTCCTAGTATTGACCTAAAGAGCATTTTCTCAATATTGATACTATAAGCCTTTTCTAAGTGGTGTTTAATTCTATCTGTTGTAAAGATATAGTCATCTTTATTGTTGTGACTTATAAAAAGAAATCTATTGCCCTCTTTTCGCTTTATTGTATAGCCTATAATATTTTCCATGTCCATAAATCTAAGCCTGTACATTACTTCATTTGCATCAGTCATCCTAAATTCTTCGTATTCTTTTCTAATAGTTATTAGGTCTTTTATGTAGTTAAAATAATCCTTATACTTTTCTTTGTATGTCCAATCAATTGCGTTTATACTTAGGTCAGAATTATATGAGTTTTGATTCATATGCTTGCTTCTTAAGAATTCATTTCCTGCATGGATAAAGGGTATGCCTTGTGCTGTGAACAAGATTGAGTGGGAAAATTTGTTTACCCTTATTAGGCCTTTTTCATCCATATGAGCTAAAGATTTTTTTATCTTATCTGCAAGTATTAAATTGTCATGGGAGTTTAGATAGTTTATGCTTTCTAGGGGATTGTTTGTGAAGCCTTTGTGGTTTTGGTAATAGTTTATTGACCCGGCTAAACCAATCTCTACTTGGTGTTTTAAATCAGAAGAGCCTTGGGCATATCCCCAAAGGTGGCCATCATTATCTCCTTTTATAGCATTTCTAAAGTCATCATTAAATAAGGAAAAGTTTTGATCTTTTTGCCTACCTTTTAGGGTCATCTTGTCTGGGGGTAAAACTGTTGGCCCACCAGTCCATGGCTCTCCGTATATAAGTATATTTGGATTTATTTGACTTAGGATACTTACCGCTTCCTTAACTGTATCTATATCTATAAGTGCCATTAAATCAAATCTAAAGCCATCTATTTTGTATTCATTAACCCAATATTTGAGGGAGTCTATTATGAACTTTTTAACCATGGGCCTTTCTGATGCTATTTCGTTTCCTACACCACTACCATTGGAAAAAGATCCATCTGGATTTTTCCTATGGAAATAATCTGGCATGATTATATTAAAATTTGATTTTTCTGTTTTGTAGGTATGGTTGTAAACTACATCCATGATGACACTTAATCCAGCATTATGTAATTCCATTATTAGGGTTTTTAATTCTCTTATTCTACATGTTAAATCCTCCGGATCAGTTGAATATGATCCTTCTGGTACATTGTATAGTTCTGGATCATAGCCCCAATTGTAATTATCTTCATGGAAAAAGAATTCTTCTTCCTCATTGACTGTTATAAAGTCATTAATGGGCATTAGGTGGATGTGGGTGACACCTAGTTCTTTTAAGTAGGGAATCTTTTCAATGAAAGCAAGATATTTTCCCCTATCATTGACATTTGAGCTAGCACTGGCTGTGAAGTCTTTTATATGGGCTTCATATATTATTGCTTCTGATTTATTAGTTTGTGGGATTTTTTGATTTTCCCATCCTTCTGGATTGGTTTCTTTTAAGTCTACTATTCCAGACCGCTGTGAATTTATTGACGCAGCAATGGAATAGGGGTCTGTAGTCTCTAGACCTCTCACTAAGTAGCTATAGTTAAGGCCTTTTAGGTCTCCTCTTATTGTTACTTCATGGACGCCATCTATGGATTTTCTCATGGGATATATGATTTTTTCATGGCTTTTTGAATCCTTATATAGTACAAGTTCTATTTTGTCCATTATAGGTGACCATACCCTAAATGTGGTCTTGGTTGGGGTGTAAATCATTCCTAATTGTTTATTTGTTATTGGATATCCCTCTTTTATATTATCTATGTTCTGCTCCATAGAATAGCTCCTTTCTAGGTAAAAAATCGTAATAATATAGAATTGTCATTCCGAGCTTGTCGAGGAATCTTGTCTTTTCAAGCAAAAAGAACCGTCCCCTGTGCTTGCCTCCCCTGTGCTTTTCCGAGCAAAAAGAACCGTCCCTTTTGCTTAGGCTAATTCTTTATATAGCTTTATATATTCTTCCGATGACTTCTCCCAGTCATTTTTGGAGTTCATGGCGTTTTTTATTATGTTAGTCCATTTTTCATCATCTTTTATCATGGTTAGAGCTTTTTTTATGGCTTCTAATAATTCTTCCGGCTCAATCTTTCTGAAGGCAAAACCATTTCCTTCATTTGTTACTATGTTAAAGGGTTCTACTGTGTCTTTTAAGCCGCCTGTTTCTCTTACTATTGGGATGGTTCCGTATCTTAGGGCTATTAGCTGAGATATGCCACAGGGCTCTGCCAGGGATGGCATTAAAAACATATCTGCCCCTGCATAAATGAGATGGGATTCTCCTTCATCAAAATAGTTTCTTGATGCTAGCTTGCTAGGATATTTGGATTGAAAGTACTTGAATGAGTCTTCGTATGTCTTTTCACCAGTTCCTAGGAGTACGAACTGAATATCTTCTTTCTCAAGTAATTCTTCTAGTATATGGATGACTAGGTCCAGGCCTTTTAAGTCTGCTAGCCTTGTAACCATTGCTATCATTGGTATATCTTCATTTATTGGGAGATTATATAACTTTTGGACTTGTATTTTATTTAACTTTTTCTTGTCTATTGTATCTATATTGTAGAGGGCTTTAAGGTTGGTATCTGTTTCTGGATTATAGACTTCATAGTCAATTCCATTTACTATTCCCCGTAATTTATTACTGTGGTTTATTATGACCTGATCCAGCCCTTCACTATATTCTCCTGTCTTGATTTCTTGGGCATATGAATGGGAAACGGTAGTAAATGCGTCTGAATAGACTATTCCCGCTTTCATGAAGTTTATGGTATCATGGCTATGTCTTAGGCCATCATAGTTTGCATATTCACCTGATAGGCCACCTATTTCCCACAAGATGAAGTCAGGAAAGATCCCTTGGTATTTTATATTGTGTATTGTATATATGGTTTTGATATCAGAATAGAAGCTATTGTCTTTTGCAAAGTCTTTAATATACAAGGGTACAAGACCTGTATGCCAATCATTGCAATGTACTATATCAGCTTTAAAGTCAATTTCTTTTAATAGACATACTAGGGCTTTTTGGAAATAGATAAATCTTTCTCCATCATCGTACTCTCCATAAATATTAGTTCTTTTAAAATAGTATTCATTGTCCAAAAAGTAGTAAGTTATATTGTCTTTCTTTAAAGAATAAACTCCTACATACTGTCTTCGCCAGCCAAGGACAACGAAATAGTATTTTTCAAGGTTTAAATCATCCATATATTTATCTTTTATTTGTGAATACAAGGGTAAAACCACCCTTATATCATGGGACGCTTTCCTAATGCTTTTGGGCAATGAGCCTGCTACATCGGCTAATCCTCCAGTTTTTATAAAAGGAGCNACTTCAGAGGATGCATATAAGATTTTCATCAATGTACTACTCCTTTCTTAAATCTTTTGATTTTTCTACTACATATGGCATGGTAGAATTTCCAACAATCCTTAATCCTTCCCCAATACTAGAATACTTATCCATTATGGTATTTACTACTATGGCATTTTCGTGTACCTCTGATTTCTGCATCAGTATTGAATTCTTTACTATGGCGTTTTTCCCTATCTTAACTCCTCTAAAGACTATGGAGTTTTCTACGTTTCCTTCTATTATGCACCCATTTGCAATTAGAGAATTGTGGACCTGGGAACTATCACTATAAAATGTTGAAGGTTCATCCTTGGTCTTTGTNAATACAGGCCCTCCACCAAAGAAAATCTCCTGTGATATTTCTTTTTTTAAGAGGTTTAGATTGGCATCATAGAAGCTTTTTAGGTCATTTATTCTTTCAATGTGTCCTTTGAATTCATGGGTATTTATTTTATATTTGTCTTTATAGACTATGATTGCTTCTTTTAAATAGGTTGTTTCCCCATCTTCTACAGCCTTTTTAAGGATTTCTAGTAGAACCTTCTTTTTTAGTATTATCATACCAATATACATATTAAATTCTTGTTCCGTCCAAAGATTAATTCCAATATTTTTGAATTTCCCATTTTTATCCAAGATTATTTTATCGCAATTGATATATTGCCCCCAAGGATCTACTTGCTTTTTATAAATTAATGTCATATCTGCATCTGTTTCAATAAAGTCATAATAGGCTTCTTTTAGATTTACAGACCCCAAATAATTTGGATGTATCAGCAAGACATTTTCATCCTTACAATTATCAAAAAAATCTATTGTACTATAGAGTTCTGCAATTTCACCTTTGCGAGCTAAGGATTGTATTGGAGGGAATAGAAATAATCCATTAAATCTCCTATTTAAATCCCAAGGTTTCCCGTTTCCTAGATGGTCCATTGTAGATCTAATCTTATCTCCTGTATATACTGCAACTGTACTAATTCCATGATTGACCATATTTGAAATTGTAAAATCTATTAATCTATATCTACCACCAAAGGGCAACATGTATATGGGTCTTTTTTTGCAAAGAGAACCGAAATTACTCTCCTGTTTGTCCATATTTCCCATGGTTATTATTCCTAGACAATTTTCCATATTCTCCCCCCCTTTACTCTATGGTGAATGTTCTTTTGGTTACAAGATAAATATTGCCATCGCCTTCTTGGCCAATTTTTTGCCCTTCTTTTACCGTAACTCCTTCGAGTATGATGGCATTGTTTACTTCCGCACCAGCTTCTACGGTACTATTAGATAATACTACTGTGTTATTTACCCTTGCTCCTTTTTCAATGAGGATATCGCTAAAGAGTACACTGTTTGTTACTTCACCTCTTACTATACAGCCTTCATTTATGAGGGAGTTTTTAACCTTTGAACTTGTTGATAAATAATGAGGTGGAAGATTCCTATTCCTTGTGAATATCCTCCAATCTTTATCATACATATCTAATTCGTTATCAGGGTCTATTAAATCCATATTGGCTTCCCAATAGCTTCTTACTGTTCCTACATCTTTCCAATAGCCTTTGAAGTGCCACGCATACATTCTTTTTCCATCCTTAAGCATACTTGGCAGCACATTTTTACCAAAGTCATGTTCTGAGTCTGGATCCTTGCTATCTTTGATTAAGTATTTTCTTAATTCTCCCCAATTGAACATATATATCCCCATAGAAGCCATATTGTTCTTTGGATTTTTAGGTTTTTCATCAAATTCTACGATTTTCATTTCTTCATCTGTGTTTACAATTCCAAACCTTGATGCTTCTTCCCAGGGTACTTCTATTACGGAAATTGTTACATCTGCATTCTTCTCCTTGTGTTCTTTTAGCAATTGCCTATAGTCCATTTTGTAGATATGGTCTCCTGACAATATTAATACGTACTGTGGATTTAGTTCNTCTAAGTAGTCGATGTTTTCAAAAATTGCATTTGCTGTACCTGTGTACCATCTACCTCCATCTTCAGATGTAAAAGGTGATAATAGTCTTAGGCCTCCTACATTTCTATCATAATCCCATGCTTGACCAATACCTATGTGTGTGTTTAATTGATATGGTTTATATTGTGTCAATATTCCTATGTCTGAAATACCTGAATTTGTTGCATTGCTTAAGGCAAAATCAATGATTCTGTATTTCCCACCAAATGGTACTGCTGGCTTTGCTATTTTCCTAGTTAAAGCTTTTAATCTTGAACCTTGACCACCTGCTAAGAGCATTGCTACAACTTTGTTTTCAACCATATTGTCCCCCCCTTGTTTCTACTACTATTTATTTAACTTTAAATATAGTGAACTTAAACCTGGCAAGTCAACTCTAAGAGTATATTTCCTTCCATGGATTTCCTCTTTTGATGTTTTATATGATTTGTTTCTTTTTGTGTTGCCACCATATTTAGTATGGTCACTATTTAAAATTACTTTGTAGCTGCCTTCTTCATCTACTCCTATTGGATATATTGGCCTAGCTACTGGGGTAAAATTAAATATTGCTATTAGCTTGTCTTCATCTTTTCCAATTCTTTCAAAGGCAATGATGCTTTCTTGATGGTTTTCATGTTCAATCCACCTATAGCCATCAAAGGAATTATCTATCCAATGGAGACAAGTTTCTTTTTTATATAGTTTATTTAAATCTATGACAAATTTTCTCATTTTAGAATGCATTTCGTAATCTAATAAAAACCAATCAAGGGCTTGATTCTCGTTCCATTCTATAAACTGGCCAAACTCTCCTCCCATAAAAAGTAGTTTTTTGCCTGGATGGGCATACATATATTGATATAATAATCTTAAGCCGGCAAATTTCTCTTCATATTCTCCGGGCATTTTGTTTAATAGGGATTTCTTGCCGTGGACTACTTCATCATGGCTTAAAGGCAAGATATAATTTTCTGAAAAGGCATAGGTCATTGTAAAGGTTAAGGCTTTTTGATTATCTTTTCTATAAANGGGATCCATCTCCATGTATTTTAATATGTCATTCATCCATCCCATGTTCCATTTATAATTAAAGCCCAATCCACCTAGGTCTGTAGGATATGTAACTAAGGGCCAAGCCGATGACTCTTCGGCAATCATCATAGTATCTGGGAAGCTTTTAAAGACTTCATAATTAAGTTTTTTTATGAATTCAATGGCTTCTAGGTTTTCGCTGCCACCATATTGGTTTTTTATATCTTTTCCTGTGGAATTTAGATATAGCATGTATGCTACAGCATCTATTCTCATTCCATCAATATGGTAGTATTCATGCCAGTATTTTGCGTTTGAGATTAAGAAATTGACTACTTCATCTTTGGAATAATCGAAGTTTACTGTTCCCCATAGGTCATTATCTGCCCTATAGGGATGAGAGGATTCATAGCAAGTCTTTCCGTCAAATTGTCTTAGGCCGTGGTCATCTTTGCAAAAATGAGCTGGTACCCAATCCAATATGACTCCTATATTCTTTTTATGACATTCATTTATAAGGTACATAAAATCTTTTGGTGTACCATATCTACTGGTTGGTGCATAGTAGCCTGTTATTTGATACCCCCAAGAACCATGAAATGGATGTTCCATTATTGGCATTAATTCTATATGNGTATAGGCCATTTCATTAATATATGGGATAAGCTCGTCTGCTAGTTCCCTATATGAATAGACCTCTCCATTTTCTTTTCTTTTCCATGAATATAGGTTTAGTTCGTAAATATTCATTGCTTTATTTATTAGATTTGAGTTTCTCTTAGACATCCATCTTTTATCCGTCCATTCAAAATCCTTGATATCATAGTATTTTGATGCGGTTTTTGGTGGCGTTTCAGCATGAAAGGCATAGGGGTCAGCCTTATATAGGACTTTGTTATCCCATGTGATTATTCTATATTTATAGCTATCAAATTCATTTACCCCTTGGATTTTAATTGTCCAATTCCCCTTGTCAATTTTTTGGAGGGGTAGATTATTATCATTCCATTGGTTAAAATCTCCTGTTAAGTAAATTTCTTTTGCATTTGGAGCCCAAAGAGTGAATCTGACATATTCTTTTCCATCCTCTTGTATTTTATGGGCTCCATAATATTCATATGCCCTGTAATCCATGGTATCAGCCCCTCTTTATAATCAATGGTTAATTATCATTGGCCTTTTCATACCTATATCCAAATATTGTGTCTCTTTTTGATATATACCCTTTTCTGACCATATCCTCTATCTTTTCTTCCAAGGAATTTACTGTATATGTTAAATTTATCTCTTTTTCTATGTCACTTATGATATGAACTAATTCTATGTCATTTATTGGTAGTTTATTCATTATTAATTGGTAAAACTTTTCGTCTTCTTCTTTGGTCTTTGATTTGAGTTCGTCAAAGGGGTTTTCCACATGAGGACTACTTGTATAGGCAGCCCTTATTCTTGCATAGGCAGTTCTTCCCATTGAGGCGGAGGATATGAATACATCACCTGTTCTTAAATATGGAAGGCGCTTTGATTCTTCTATGGTTATGTCTGTTTCTTCTTTTATTGTCGTTATGTCAGATGCCCTTACAGTTCTAAATATTAGCTTTGTGTTTAGTTGAGCAGTGATTGTCTCATCTAGGAGGGTAGGCCTTTGGCTTGCAAGTATTAGAAAGACTCCGTATTTTCTACCTTCTTGTGATATTTCTTTTAGTATGGATTTTGAGGGTGAATCATAGCCCTTAGGGGCAAAGTTGTGAGCTTCATCTGTAACTACTATGAAGGGTGGGAAATAGTCTGCATTTGTTTTTTTGTATATGGCATCTTTGTACTCTCTTCTTTTGTGGTAGAGATTATTTAATAGATATGTGCTAAAGACTTGGAGGATTCTAGTGTTTCCTTGGATTACAATTAGTTTCCCATTTTGTAAGCCATCTTCAATTTCCCTGATATCTTTTGAGAAGACTCCATCGTTACCTAGCCTTCTAAGTCTCCAGGAAATCCCTCTTACCGAGCTATATGGGCAGGTCTTGTCGAAGGATTCGTATAAGTCTTTCCTTTCTTTCCAAGCCTTTCTTTCTTCTTCGCTTTGGGCGTTTTCTATACGGGCTTCTATCCTTGATAAACTTCCTTCTTCTTGGGCATCTAGTAGCATTTGAAGCCTATTGGAAAAGCTATAATATGAGTCTCTTCTTTTAAAGAGGACATCGACTACATTGTTCATTGAATCAGTAAGTCTACCTGCTGCATCTAATAGGTTTTTTAAATCCCCTGCCGATAGGTCTTCAAATTTTACCCCAATGTGGATTCCGATTTGAAGGCACTTAAATCTATTATTAAAGTCTGGGGAGTTTTCTATGGCTGTATGGGAAAAGTCCATTTCATAATGAGGATCTAGGACTAGGGTAGGTATGTCTTGCAGCATTAGTTCTTCTAGGACTACCCTTAGACCAAAGGACTTGCCTGAACCAGATCCGCCAAATACTCCTATGTGGGGATATTGGTGCATTGATCGAATATCTAAGATATATGGTAATTCTTTTTGTGGTATAAGTTGTCCTTCTTCAAAGGTGTGAAGTAGGTTTTTATATTCATTATCCATTTCTTTTGCTACATGGTCAGTGTTTCTTATTACTCCTAGGACCAAACCATCTTCTGGACTTGTATTGATCATTAGGCTTTTTATTTCGGAGAATTTTGGAAGTCTAGCATCTGAGCCTGTTTGTACTGGATATAGGGCTTCGTTTAGGAGACGTACTTTTGCTATATATATTGTGTCTTCGTCAATATCATAGCCTAATGATTTTAATGACTCTAATACACTATTATCTACAAAGTCTCCATCAATATTTAAGGGGATATATCTATTGTAGGTTTTAGCTTCTACTACTTCTCCTATAAGCTTTCCTTGATATGTATCTTCTACTATTAAAAATTCATTTATCCTAAAGTTCCGGTCTTTGGAACCTATGAAGAATTCCTGCTGGGTTGTGATTCCAACAACTTTCAAATTATCACTCCATTCTATTTTTTCAAGCAAAAGGGACGGTTCTTTTTGCTTGGTTTAGTTTGTTAATGGCGGGCCACGACATATTTG
>JGI24712J26585_10001518_pt1 | contig 19824 bp, 19 predicted proteins | sample BioPla3DNA2_FD_26585 | JGI IMG/M metagenome (IMG submission 26585) | reverse complement strand
TCCTGGACGGCGGCATTCACGCTTTAACCTGCATCGGACCCGCAAGCAAAGAAACCTCCCGCCATTATTTCCGGGAGCCGCTCGTAATAGAAGCGCTGGCAGATGATGAGATCGATCTGTGCGGCGTGCTTCTGGTCGGTTCGCCGCAGATCAATTCCGAAAAATTCTATGTATCCAAACGCTTAGGCATGACGATCGAGGCCATTCGCCCCGACGGGGTGATTATTACAACCGAAGGCTTCGGCAACAATCATATCGACTTTGCGGCGCATCATGAGGAAGTCGGAAAAAGAGGGATACCCGTAGTGGGGATTTCCTATTGTGCCGTACAGGGCGCCCTGGTTGTCGGCAATGAATACATGAACGCCATGGTCGACAACAACAAGTCGAAGCAGGGCATCGAAAACGAAATACTGGCCAATAACACGCTCTGTAAAGAAGACGCGATCCGCGCGCTTTCTATGCTGAAAAACCAGATGGAGGGAGAAGAAATCCTCCCGGCCGCCCGCCACTGGGACCCGCAGGTGAAAGAAAAAAACCTCCAGGCGATCGAAACGCATGCGGGCAGGATCGAGCGCGCAGACAATGAACAGATTCTGCCCAAGAGCCGCAAGCGGGCGGAACTGTACGAAAAGGACGAATAGATGGAACGGCTCAGGTATGCGTCGACCGAACGCTTTTATGAGGGCGTGATTACGAGAGTTACGGGCGGTTCGGTGACCATTGCCATACAGGGACGTATGGGGGAGCTGAAGATCCCCTTGCGAATGCTTGTGTCCAAAGAAAAACCCGAAACCGGACAGACGGTAGGCTTTCTGCTCTCCTGTCCGGAAGTGCTGGATGAGGGAGAGAAGAATGCATAAACACAGAAAAACGACCGTGACAGAGGGACTGCAGTCGGAGATTTTTGTTCCGATCACACCGGAACCTGTCTGGACCCCTGTGACAAAAGAGTTGAAAGATATGCGCGTGGCATTGGCCACGGCGGCCGGTGTGCACCTGAAAACCGACCCGCGCTTTAATCTGGCGGGCGATACCGGTTTTAGGGAGATTCCCGGCGACACGCAGCCCGATGCCCTGATGGTTTCCCACGGCGGCTACGACAATGCCGATGTCAATAAAGACATCAACTGCATGTTTCCTATCTCGCGTCTGCAGGAACTGGCAGAAGAAGGATTCATTAAAGAAGTTGCGCCGATTCACTACGGATTTATGGGTGGCGGCGGCGATCAAACCGCGTTTACCGAACAAACCGGTCCCGAAATAGCCCGCCTCTTAAACGAAGAAAAGGTGGACGCCGTCATCATGACGGCCGGCTGAGGCACCTGTCACCGCTCGGCTGCCATTGTGCAGCGGGCGATCGAGGAATCGGGGATTCCTACGATACTGATAGCCGCCCTGCCACCGGTTGTGCGCCAAAACGGAACACCGCGGGCAACCGCACCGCGCGTGCCCATGGGCGCCAATGCCGGCGAACCCAATAATCCGGACATGCAAAGAAATATTGTGCGGGACTCGCTTAAGGCACTCGCGGAAATCGAATCCGCGGGGCATATTGTGCCCCTGCCCTACGAATATATCGCCCATGTATAAACGGGAAAGACCCCTTCTCATTGGACCGAATCCGACGAGAAAGGGGTCTTTTTTTGTTGGAAAAAGAGGCGGATGAATTTTCCTAAACTTAACGATAAGCGCATGGCAGTTTAATAATGGGCCACTATGATTAGACGCGTGGACATTAACAGACGAAAGGTAACGGAGGGTTTACAGAACGGTTTTCTCATCGTTTTTACCGGCGTTTTTCATGTGGTTGCACCCGGGAAACCGGTCAGATAAAGCAACAATTTACAGTAAAGAATGAAACCTGCCGAGCATGCTGGATCCAATCGGCTTGCAGAAAGTCCTACGGACATTGCATCGGCGCCCGTCTTTTGACATCCGGCCGGGTAGACAAACCCGTGGAACGCCTCTGTGAAGTGGGACGCACCGTGATCGAAAAGTCTTTTGCAGGCCTCGCCCATGCGAAGGATGCTGAACATGCCTGTGTGTGAGTCGGAAGCCCTGCAGTATCCCCGGATTGCGTCCGGTTTGTATTTCAATGATCTTTATCTTCGATCCAAAGAAGAGGGCAAATGGATTGTAGGAAGCGAAACAGAAGATACGCATTTTCTGGTCACACCCAAACAAAAAAAGGCCATCGAAAGGATCGTGCCTCTTCTGGATGGCAAAAAATCGGTAGAAGAAATTGCCGGAACCGTGCAGCAGGAAACCGGAACGATCGAAAAAATGATCCGATTGCTGGCGCGTAACGGACTCATCTGCGGAATAAATCGGGACAAAACAAGCGCCTATAACGAAGTGGACAGCCTTTCTGTCAATCTGTTTCGCCATGAATTCAAACCGGTCGATCCGCATGCACCGGTGCGCACGGTGAGCCGTATTCTGACAAAGGCCAGCACAGGGGTTTTTATCCTCAGTCTGATTGCATGTATACTTCTTTTCCGGAATCATCCGGCGCAGCATATGACGGTGGAGGAATGGCTCAGTTACGGAAGCGGGGAGTTAAGCTCCCTGTACGGCTATCTCTTTATCAACTTTGCAATGATCCTGATGTTCGGTATGCATGAAATCGGTCATATTGTAGCCGGTTTAAAAAACGGAATCCGGCCGGACCGCTTTTGCTTTTCCCTGTATCTGGGATTCACTCCGATGTTTTATGTAAAAAACAAAAATATGTATGCTTTATCCCGAAAAAGCATCGTAGAGGTGCTTTTTGCGGGTTGCTATGTCAATTTTCTGCTGGGCCTGCTCTTGCTCAACGGGTGCTGACATCCGTTCGCAGCCGGTTTATCCACGCACTCCGATGGGGGGATTGTATAGAGATGGATACGGAAGTATCTTGGGAAGATCAGAGGGGAGAAGGAAAAATTGTCCTACGAAATGAAAACAAACAAGGGGAAATCAGCTGCATTTGCCGGTTTCAGGTGGAATTACAATGAAACTTCTTCTGATTAACGCCAGTCCCCATGGCGAAAACAGCAAAACGCTGCTCTTAGCCAGGCGTTTTATCCGCGGACTGACACAAAACCCTGCCATTCCTTTGGAAAGGGATACGTTTCGCAGTTATCATTTACAAAGTATGAACATTCAGGAATGCAATGCGTGCCATTGTTGTTGGCAGGACGAAGAGAATTTTACCTGTCGGATCCAAGGGGATGATATGAATGAAATTCTGTCGGATTACCGCCGGGCAGACCTCGTCGTATGGAGCTTTCCCCTCATGTTCTATCATTTTCCTGCGGCGATGAAGCGCATGCAGGAGCGGCTGTTCGTTATGCTCTCGCCGGAACTTGTGCGCAATCAAGCGGGCTATACCGTGCGTCCGATCGGGGCGAAGTTTTTTTCTTCCCCAAACCGGCGCGAAGTCTTTATTTCCACCGCGGCTTTTCCCACCGTCGTACACAATTACGAAGGCGTACAGGCGGTTTTGCGCATGCTGTATGAAGACAGGGCCGATGAAATCTTCATGCCGCAAAGCACCTTGTTTAATCAGCCGATCATGAAACGAAAAATAGCCCGATACCTGGACCTGGTCGAGTCGGCCGGCGCAGTTTACAGTATGACAAACGGGATCGACGCCAGGCACCGCGCACGTCTGCAGGAACTTCTTTTGGACGAAGACTTCTACATACAAGAGTCCAATCGGCAAAATGAGAAAACGGTCGATTCTTTCTAAAACAAACGGCATGGGATGCGTATACATCCCATGCCGTTTACTGTAGACTAAGTCGTTCTTGTAGAGCCTCCCGCAGTTTGGATCGGAAAAATGGCTAAAGGAGAAAAAGGGTTTCTCCTTTAGCCGGCATTCGGAGTGAGCGGCAGAGCCTGTGGGCTAAGGCGGAAATTGCGCCACAGCCGCGTTCTTGTGGCACGCTTTTGCCACTGTCGCGGCTGTAATTTCCGCCGTGCCCCAACAGACTCCCGCGAACGGAGCTGTCGGCGGAGGAGATCCCTTTTTCGACCCCTATGCTCCGTTGGTTTGTCTTCGCGCGTGTCTCTTTTTTTCTACTTTTTGTTTCTTGCCGCATAATCCAGCGGGATAATGTGATCAAAGAGATTGGCTGCTTCGCGGATTTTTTCTTCCGAGCCGAGCACGCACAGATAATTTTTGTCCATAGCTTTCCGGAGCATGTCCGCATGCGCCTGCAGATCCTCCACCCGGGTATGGAGGGCTTCCTGCAGATACTTTTCCACCTGCGCATAATCGTAACCGGTGATATGGTACGACAGCGCGTGCAGGCCTTTGTCACGGGGGGACAGGGGCGGGTCAAAGCGGTTGATTGTGCCGATGATGGCATCTTCCAGTTCCCGCTGCGACAGCTGCAGATTCTCGGTTACATCGCCCAGTGTATTGTACACATCGATTGTTTTTTCCAGCTGCGGATCGCGATAGGAATAGGTGGAGAGCGTCCCGCGCGCCTGGATCGAGAGCCCGGCCCCGTAGGCGCCGCCTGTAGCGCGGATCTTCTGATGCAGATACTGTATGCTCAAAATGGCGGCCAGAACCGTGAGCGAACCCGAATACGGAACGCCTAAGTCACGCAGACTGGCGCCTTTGGATACGTACTGCACGCCCGCAGCGGACAAAAAGGCTTCTTTGTTTCGCTCTTTGCGTTCGTATTCCTGCGGTTCGGCCGGCAGCAACGGGATCTCCCGGATCAGCTCCTCCCAAACGGCGAATCCTTCGTGGAAGGTTTCTTTGTCGGTGGTTACATTGACAATCAAACCGTCCCGGCGGAGCAGCTTGGCATATACCTTTTGCCAGTTTTCCTTGTAGGCCGCTTTTTTCTCGTCAAAATGCGTCGTTATTTCCTGCAGGGTGAAGTAGCTGTCGAGCCCCGTGATTTCCTCACGCAGGGCGGCAGCTTTGCTGAAATAGGACATCACGCGGCTCATAACCACCGCGTGCCCGGACGAAATCAGGCTCATATCCATGGTGGAACGATCTTCCAAAAGCACTTCCTTCAGCCGCTTGTCATCCTCAAAGACACTTTCAAAGAGGATCTCCCGAACCATATCGATCGCTTCTTTTTGCCTGTCTGCAAAGAATTTCACCGATACGACCAGTTTGGGCAGCGGTTCAGCCGTGTCAAAGTCTTCAAAAATGCTGGGGACAATCGACAAACCGCCGGCTACGCGGTAGATCGCGTTGTATACGTCTTCATAACCGCGTTTTTTTGTGGCGACATCGCCCAGGAAAGAAGCCACATGCGACACATCCTGCAGTTCCTTTTGTGAAAGATGCGAAAGATCAAAAACCAGATCGGCATATACGATCCGGCCGGTGAACACATCGTTGTGTAGTACCGTGGCCTGTTCCACCTCCAGCGGACGGGAGTCGATCCGGTCCACTTTGGGGGAAAGGTCTGCCAGCGAAAGATGCGGGATCGTCTCTTTGTCTTCCGGTGTGTCGGCGGTGTCGCGGAAGGTATCCAGCCGCTCCCCGGCTTCCCGGAGGGCCTGTTTTTCTTCCTCTGTCATTTTGGCCAGGCGCGCGGCCAGTTCTTCTTTTACCGAGCGGTCTTTTTCATCAAAAAGGCCGGGCTTCGGCGTGGCAAGAATATCCACCCGATGGGGATTGTCCAGTATGCGTTCGCGGACGAATGATTGCAGGGCTCCTTTTGCCAGGCTCTCACGGAAGGTCTGAAACGGCGCTTCAAAGTCCAGCATTTCCAACGGATCCGCATCGTACAACGCGCTTCCGAGCACCTGAATAAAGCGAACCACACCCTTGGCTGAATGTCCGGGACCTTCAATCAATGCGAATTCGATTTTGTTTAACGCGGCATCCAAAAGCCCGCGGTCGATCCCTTTTTCTGCGATCTGTCGGAACACTTCTTCCACAATGCGGGAAAAATCGTCTTTTCGGGCGCGGTCGGTATTTTTTGCCAGTATGCCGAACACCCGGTGTATGCCGTCATTGTAGGGCGAGAGAAAGTCTTCTCCGATCCCTGCTTCCAGCAGCGCTTTTTTCAGCGGGGAGGCCGACGATTCGATCAGCACTTCCTGCAATAGCAGGCTCATGAAGGCTTCCTGCGGTTCGGTGGAACGGCCGATCAGCCAGCTTGTGCCCAGCCAGTCTTTGTTTTCCACCGTATCGGTGAGCGCCACATGATAGTCGAACGCGACCTCAACCGGTTTTTTAAAGGGTTTTTGTTCGGCAATGTCCGAATCGACGGCTAAATACGCATAGTCCTGCAAGAATTCCTGCGCATGCGCCAATTCTTTGTCCAGATCGCCGTCGCCGTAAAAGTACAGGATACTGTTGGACGGATGATAGTAGTTTTTGTGAAAAGCGAGAAACTCTTCGTAACGGAGATTCGGTATCTCGTAAGGATCGCCACCGGAATTGTGCCGGTAGATCGTGTCTTTCAAAAGCTCGGCATTCACACGATCCAGGATCTGCTCTTCCGCATCGGACATCGCCCCGCGCATTTCATTGTAGACGATGCCGTTATAAGAAAGGCCGTCCGCGTCGATGCGGCAGATCCAGCCTTCCTGGCGGAAGATTTCTTCTTTTTGATCCACCAGCGGATGAAAGACCGCATCCAGATACACATCCATCAGATTGTGATAGTCGGTTTCGTTGCGGCTGGCAATGGGGTAAATGGTTTTGTCGGAAAAGGTTATAGCATTTAAAAACGTCTGCAAAGATCCGCCGATTAAGTCCATAAAGGGTTCTTTGGTTCGGTACTTTTCGGATCCCGAAAGCACGCAGTGCTCCAGAATATGTGCCACGCCGGTGGAATCCGCCGGCGGTGTACGAAAGGCGATGCCGAATGCTTTGTTGTCGTCGTCGTTTTGTATCTTGATGGCCCGGGCCCGGGTGCGGTCATGCTGCAAGAGCAACACCGTGCTGTTGATCGACGGGATGTCCCGTACCTCTGTAACCGTAAAGCCGTGTTTTTTGTCTCCTTTGTTCATACTGCCTCCTCATTTGCTGTTCTCTTCATTATACCCTACGGACACCGGGCCGTTTCATGATATACTAAAGACGAAGAATGAATTTAAGGAGGCAAATATGGATCTGTTTACACAAATCAAAGACAAAGTCAAAGCAAAAAAACCCACCATTGTTTTTCCCGAAGGATTTGACGTCCGCGTAATGGGCGCGGCGGGCCGTCTGGCCAAAGAAGACATTATGAACGTCATCGTTTTGGGAAACACCGATGAAGTGAAAAAAGCGGCGGAAGAAACCGGCACAGACCTTTCTTCACTCACGCATTACGATCCCGCTACCTACGAAGAAACCGATGCACTGGCCGATGCCTTTGTCGAACGCAGAAAAGGGAAGATCGACAAAGAAGGCGCCTTGAAACTCCTGCAAGAGAATGTAAACTATCTGGGCACCATGTTAGTGTACACCGATCAGGCGGACGGTCTGGTATCCGGTGCAGCCCACGCAACCTCCGACACCGTGCGGCCGGCCCTGCAGATCATCAAGATGCAGCCGGGCTACGGAAAAACTTCCGGTGTCTTTATTATGTTAAAAGACGACGAGCAACTGGTGATGTCCGACTGTGCAATAACTATTGCCCCCGACGCCAATGACCTGGCAGAAAACGCCGTGCTCTCGGCCAAAACCGCCAAAGCATTCGGCATCGACCCCGTCATTGCGATGCTGAGCTTTTCGACCAAGGGATCCGCAGAATCCGAAGAAACGCTGAAAGTAGCCGAAGCCACCCGCCTTGCCAAAGAGAAAGATCCGGAGCTTGTAATCGACGGCGAACTGCAGTTTGATGCGGCGTATGTAGAATCGGTCGGCAAGTCCAAAGCGAAAGATTCGCCGGTTGCCGGTCGTGCCAATACCTTTGTCTTCCCGAGCCTGGAAGCCGGCAATATCGGCTATAAAATTGCCCAGCGCTTAGGCGGTTACGAAGCCATCGGCCCGATCCTGCAAGGTCTGAACAAGCCGGTCAACGATCTATCCCGCGGCTGTTCGGAAGAAGACGTATACAAACTCGCGCTGATCACAGCGGTACAATCGTTATAAGAAACAAAAAGAGCGGGAAATTCACCCGCTCTTTGTTGTAAAAAGGGGTAACTATACATAGAGTCCTGCGTCTTTATCGTTTGGAAGGAGGCCATTGGATGAAAAAAATCCTCATACTCTTTGTATTGGTTATACTGGTCGGCTGTACACCGACGGATACACCGGGTTCGGAAGCACCCGGTACCGAAAAGCCGGAAGGGATTCCCACAGAACCGGCAGCGGAAGATACGGTTGTAACGGAAGTAAAAGTGATGATGCCGGTGGATGTATTTAATCCCGGCGGGCTTTTGGCTGTGACGCTGGAACCGGAACACAGCACGCTGGTGGTGCTACCGGCCCGGGCAGTGGAAACCATGGAAGTAAAGCCGGGCGATGTCTTAGCGGTAACCCACGCCGGGATCTTTCTGGAATCCTATCCGTTGCAGTTCGGAAGCGTAAAAGAAGTGGAAAAAGTGCGGGAAGAACCGGATCAGTTCGGGCTGGTCATGACGGTATTTGATGCATTGGCCGAAGATTCCGCCCTGCTGTCGGGTATTGCTAAAATCGGTGTCGATTTATCCGAAGCGGACAATCTCACGGAAGCAGAAAAACGGGCGCTCCTGTGGCAATGGGAGAGTCAGAGGGAAGAGGAAATCCTGCCGGGAACATTCGATGAACTGGCAGAGCAGGGAGAAATCGACAAAGAGAATCTGGTATGGGAAGAGGGTGTCCTCTTTTCGTTTGCCGCGAATGCCGCCGATGCGGCAAAAAAAGAACTCACGTATGAAGCGCAAATGTGGCGCTCGGGTACGGGAGCGGTCGGGACGAAAAACGCGAAGGCCGTTTGGGAAAACGGCGCCTGGACGCGCACGGGCGGGGAACACTATGTTTCCAAACAATAAGTATGCATCCGCGTTTTGTGGCTCTTTACGAAATTCGGCAAAAATGATACACTAAGCGAGTATTCTCTGCACAGGCAACCGGACCTGTGCCGTAGACCATAGGGAGGTGAACAGAATATGAACAAATACGAAGGGGTGTTTATCTTTTTCCCGGATGTGGAAGAAGAAAAACGAAATCAAACTTTCGACAGAGTGAAGGCAATCATTGAAGCAGACGGTGCCATTGACGAGATCGATGATTGGGGTATTCGCAAACTCGCATACGAGATTGAAGACTACCGCGAAGGTTTCTACCGCATCGTTCGATTCTCGACAACGCCGAAAGCGTTGGCGGAAGCGGACCGGATTCTTCGCATTTCGGATCCCGTCATGCGCCACATGATGATTCGTTTAGAGGACGAATAGGAGGAAACCCATGAATAATGTCGTACTAATCGGAAGACTGACCAAAGACCCCGAGCTTCGCTATATTCCCTCAACGGGAAATGCAAATACCCGATTTACGCTCGCGGTGGACAAGCAGCTTTCCAGAGACAAAAAGCAGGAAATGGAGTCAAAAGGACAACCGACCGCGGATTTCATCAATATCGGCGTATGGGGAAAGCAGGCGGAAAACTGCGCCAATTATCTTGCCAAAGGCCGTCTCGTTGCCGTGCAGGGTCGTATTCAGACCAGCAGCTTCGACGGACAGGACGGACAACGCAAGTATTGGACCGAAGTAGTGGCCAGCAATGTCCAGTTTCTCGAATGGGGCGACGGCCCTCGTCAGGGCGGTCAGCAGCCGCGCCGCGACGAAGGCTACAATCCGGACGTAAACGTGGACCCGCCCATGGACGATCAGTTTGAAAGCGCCGGATCGGATCCGTTTCCGTTTTAAGTTAGATAAGGAGTAAAGGATCATGCAAAGAAGATACCGATCCCGCCGTAAGGTTTGCAGCTTTTGTGCAGACAAATCTTCGACGATCGATTATAAAGACACCAAGAAGTTAAGCAAATACATTACCGAGCGCGGCAAAATTTTGCCCCGACGCGTAACCGGCACCTGTTCCAAACATCAGCGCAAGCTGACAGCAGCGATCAAAATCGCACGCCAGGTAGCCCTGCTGCCCTATAGCGCAGACTAAGAAACGAATCCAAAGAACCGTAGACTCTGTAAAACCGGAGAATACGGTTCTTTTTGTATGCTTATATTAGTGCAAACTATCAATCGGAGGATTAATATACGGGCCGTACAGAGAAAACACCTTAAAAATGCTAATTATATTGCAAACGATTCGCCGCTGTGATAATACATTCTTATGCCAATACTGTGGCACAGTAAGAAACAAAGGAGGTTCCGTTTGGGACTCACATCGGCGATCGGCCCCGCACTGGGCGTTTTTGTCGTTATGCTGGGTCTGATGTCTGCGATCGGCGGACCGATCGCCTGGCAAAGACTCTCCATCATCGGCGCAGCTCCGACGGAGTTGACGGCGGCCACGATGGCGGCACAGGCGCAGGGCCTGGAGCTGGGCGGACAGGGCTACGGTTTGATCAACTTTGCCAACGCCCCCTGGGTTATGGCGTTAAACGGAAGTGCGTGGCTGTTGACGACGGGACTGTTTACCGACAAATTAGCCATTGCCACCAAAAAGATCTCCGGCGGGGATACACGCAAGCTGGCCATCATCGGCGGCGCGGCCATGTGTGGTGCTTTTGGTTATCTTTTCGGTAACGAACTGGCAAAAATCGTCAATCCGGACCCGCAGGTGAAAACCTATGCGGTGGCCGGTATCTGTGCTGTGGTGGCCATGTTTGTACTGGACCGCATTGCGCAGAAACATCCGAAGCTCAAAGAACACACGCTGGGGCTGGCCATGCTGCTTGGCATGTTTGGCGCGGTCGTGTTCAAACGAATCATGAATATATAAGGTGGATCATATGGATAATAATGTACGAACACAGGAGAACGGTTACACCGAAACCTTTACCAGACCCATTATCCGATGGGGACGGATTACCAATTTAGGCGCGATGTTTCTCTGCTTCCTGCCGCCTATCGCGATTGCGACCATATACAATACCATGCCCCCTCTGAAAGATATTCTGGCCGGTTGGGGTTTTATTTTCTCGATCTTCGGTATCTACGCGATCGTGGAACCGCTGTCGTATTTCCCCGTACTGGGCGTGCCGGGCACGTATATGTCTTTCTTATCGGGGAATATCGGAAATATGCGCGTGCCGGTCTCTGCGGTGGCCCAGGAAGTCATGGGTGTGCAGCAGGGTACGCAAAAAGCCGAGCTCGTATCCACACTGAGCATTGCGGGCTCGATTATCACGAATGTCGTGGTTACAACTATTGCAGCTATTGGCGGCGCAGCGCTGTTCAGTCTGTTTCCGCCGGTTATCATTGAAGCCTTTACGTATGTGGCTCCTGCGATCTTTGGTGCTATGTTTTCTATGAACGCGGTCAGACATCCGAAGCTGGGCGCTTTTGCCATTGCTTTGGTTTTGTTTATGATCCTTGTTATTAGAGTGCTTCCTTACGTACGTCATCATTCTGGTTGCCGTATTCGGTACAGTGGCTTTCGGTCTGCTGACAGAGAAGAAAGGGAAACAGAATTAGGAGGAAACGGTGAATACGGAACGTATTTTAGAAGTAGCCGAACGTTTGTCGGAACAAGTCATCGCCTGGAGAAGAGATCTCCATCAAATGCCGGAATTAGGCGTGGATCTCCCGAAGACGTCCGCCTATGTAATGAAACAGTTGGATGAAATGGGCGTGGAATACGAGTCGGGTGTCGGCTTGGAACACGCGATCGTAGCGGTTATAAAAGGAAAAGAAGAAGGCAAAACCGTTGCCCTGCGGGCCGATATGGACGCTTTGCCGGTAAAAGAAACCACCGGACTCGACTTTCAGTTTGCAGGCGACCGCATGCACGCCTGTGGACACGATGCGCATACCGCGCAGCTACTGGGTGCGGTCAAAGCGATCAAAGAGCTGGAAGGCGAATTTAAAGGCACGGTCAAATTCCTGTTCCAGCCGGCCGAAGAGATTTCCGCCGGGGCCGAGCCCATGGTGAAAGCCGGCGTTTTGAAAAACCCCGATGTGGATTATATCATCGGTTTGCATGACGGCAATATTTCGCCGGATATGGAACCCGGCCGTTTTGCCATCAGCACCGGCGCCATGATGGCCTGCCTGGACCGCTTTACCTTAAAAGTCATCGGCAAGGGTTCGCACGGCGCGTATCCGCATCAGTCGCACGATACCCTGGTGATTGCCAGCCTGATCGTTGTCGGCATACAGGAAATCATCGCGCGGGAAATCGACCCGGTGGAACCCGGTGTTATCACACTCGGGAAATTTCATGCCGGATCCACTTACAATGTCATTCCGGGAGAAGCCGAGATTGAAGGAACCCTGCGTGCCGTCACCCAGGAAACCCGCGACTATCTGGCAAAACGCATCGGCGAGGTTGCCGAAGGCATTGCAAAAACCTACAAGGCTACCGTCGAATACGACTATTTGGGCGGCGCGCCGCCGGTGATCAACGATCATGAAGTGGCGACCCGCGTCCACGACTCCATCGCCAAAGTGTTAGGCGAAGACCGCGTGGACTATATGGAACGCCCGGTCATGGGCGGGGAAGACTTTGCCTATTATCTGGAGCAGGTACCCGGCTGTTTTATCTTCATGTCGAATCCCCTGCCGATCGACGGAACCGTGTATCCGCACCACAATCCGAAGTTTGCCCTGAACGAAGCGAACTTCAAAGACGCCCTTGCGGCCTTTTTGCAAATCACCTTCGATCTGCTGGAAGCATAGCAACGGCAACACAAAAAAAGACGCCGCGGCTGCCGCACCCCTGTGCGCGCAGCCGCGGTTTTTTCGGTCGTATTTTCCATTCCCGTCCGCCTGCGTTATAATAGATAGGATAAGGAAAGGGGGTTTATGTATGCGGGACAAGCATTTACAAACGGTTTTGGCCGTGTTTGCATCCTTCGGTCTGTTGCTGGCCGGCTTTTTTGTGTTTCCGCCTGCGCTGGCCGCCTTTGCCATTCCTCTGGTGATGATTGCTCATGTGTACGGGCTAAAAACACTGGCGCCGGGCCTGGGAGTATTCTTTTTACTGATTCTCCTTCTTACAGACCTGGCAACCGCTGGCGTCGTCTTGCTGATTGCCCTGCTGTTTGCTACGGCGATCCCTTATGCGTTTCGCAAAAAATTCGATCCGTATCAAGCGGTACTCGCCCTGACGCTTTGTCTTTTGGTGATTATGGGGGCATTAAGTATTGCGCTGCACTATATAAACGATCTGGGTCTGTTGCAGGCCATGGAACTTACGCTCAGGGAAGTGATCGAGCGGCAGATCGAATTATTGGAAAGCGGCGGAATTTCATCGATCGAGATCCTGAATCTGGAATACAATCTGCGCCAGGCGCTGGATCTTATGATCCGGATTTTGCCGGCCATGCTGTTTGTCGTCAGCTTTTTTACCTCGCTTGTGCATTATCTGGGTTCGGCACGGCTTTTACGCTACCGGGGCTATGGTATAATTAATGCGGGAAACTTTAATCAATTTACGCTTCCATCCAATATCATTATCGGTGCGTTGGTGACCTTTGCGGGGTCGTGGCTTTTGAACCAAACCGGCTTTTTACACACCGAAACACTGAACACGAATTTAGTAGTTATTTTCTCCCTGCTGTTTTTGGTGCAGGGGCTGGCCGTCGCGGACTGCTTTTTAGCCAAGCGCCTGCGGCTGGTGACACGCATTGTGATTCCCTTGCTGCTGGTATTGTTTTTGCAGCTGGGCCCCCTGTATGTTCTTCTGGGCATACTGGATGTGCCATTGCAATTTAGAAAACGAATTACCTACAAAAGAGGAGACGAATGAAAAAACGCCCGATAGACATTCAATCGCTTGGGCCGCCGATGCTCATACCACTTGTTATCAGTATCGCCCTGGCATTTTACAATCAAATACTCGGCTTTTTGGGCTTTTTGCTGACGCTGTATCTGGCCTGGCACATACTGAACCAAAAAAGAAAAGACGACGAGAAGTTCGTGCGGTATGTGGAAAGTCTGGGGACAGACTTTGACGCCGCCGCCAAAAATGCGGTGTTCAGTATGCCCTTTGCCCTGGCGCTGACCGACGGCACAGGAAGACTTTTATGGTACAATACGCGCTTTGCAAAAATTGCCGAACAGGAAGATCTGCTGCGTAAAACCGTATCCGAAGCCATTCCCGGACTGGCAGTGCAGGGTCTGACAGAAGACGATCCGCCGATGGAAGTCGACCTGCGCGACGAAGGCTATATCTTTTATTTCACCTTGCAACGAAACGAAAAAACCGAAGAGGTGGAACGCATTCTGCTTTACGGTTTGGACTATACCGAAGAGCGCGCGCTGAAAAGAGCCTACCACAAGGAATCCCTCGTACTCGGTCTGGTTTTTTTGGACAATTACGATGAGATCCGCTCCGGCGCGGGAGAGGCGGAACGAAACATTATCTTTGCCAATATCGACAATCTCATCAGCCGTTACTTTGCAGACCACAACGGACTGGTGAGAAAATACGAATCCGACAAATATCTCGTCGTGCTCGATTATGCCGAAGCATCCCGCATTATTGATAAGCGTTTCGACCTGCTGGACAAGGTGAAAGGTGCATCGGAGGACAATGCCCTGCCGCCTTCCCTGAGTATCGGTCTGGGTCTGGACGGACAGACGCCGCTGGATGCCTACACAAGGGCCCGCACCGCAATGGATGTGGCCTTGGGCCGCGGCGGGGACCAGGCCGTTGTAAAAGGCGAAGCCGGCATGGACTTCTACGGCGGAAAGAACAAGGCCGTGGAAAAACGCACAAAAGTCAAATCCCGCGTCATTTCCCACGCGATGCAGCAGCTGATCGACCAGTCGGACCAGGTTTTTGTCATGGGACATAAAAATGCCGACATGGACAGCTACGGTTCCGCGATCGGGGTCCTGGCAGCCGTGCGAATGCGCGGTAAGAAAGGCTTTTTGGTGCTGGGGGAAATCAATCCCTCCATTGCGGAGATTGCCAAAGTATTTGAAAATGCCCCCGAAGAAGTGCGCCCGCACCGGATCGACGGACAGGAAGCGGTCGACCGCTTTACCAATCAGTCGCTTCTGGTCGTGGTGGATACACACCGGGCCAATTCCACGGAAGAACCGCGCCTTTTGCCCAAGGCAGGCCGCATTGTCCTTTTGGATCACCACCGACGGGGCGCCGACTATATACAGGATCCGACGCTTACGTATCTGGAACCGTATGCTTCTTCCACCAGCGAACTCGTAACCGAAATGCTGCAATACATGGACGATTCGCAGCAGCTGAGCAAGTTGGAAGCGGAAGCGCTGCTGGCGGGTATTATGGTAGATACAAAGAACTTTTACTATCAGACCGGCGTGCGTACCTTCGAGGCGGCATCGGTTCTGAAGCGGGCCGGCGCGGATTCCATGGCGGTCAAACGATTCTTTAAAGACGGCTTTGACACCTATCTGGCCCGGGCGGATGTTGTGAAAAACACCCGCATCCTGTCCGAGCATATCGCCATCGGGCGGCTGTACGGACAGTCCGAGGAGGCAACGCTCATCGCTGCACAGTCGGCCGATGAGCTGCTGGGTATACAAAGCATCGACGCATCGTTTGTGCTTTCGGAAATTGCCGGCGGCACGCATATCAGCGCCCGATCCCTGGGGGATATTTCCGTGCAGCTGATTCTGGAAAAACTCGGCGGCGGCGGGCACCAAACCAGTGCGGGCGTCCAGCTCCGATCCACGGATATGGACACCGCCGAAGAAAAACTGATTCAGGCGATTCAAGCCTATGAAATGGAGGAGACAAAAAAATGAAAGTAATTTTATTGGAAGCGGTACACGGCTTAGGCGAAGCCGGCGAACTCGTAAACGCAAAAAGCGGGTATGCAAGAAACTATCTGCTGCCGCGCGGACTGGCGCTGGAAGGCACAAAAGCCAATATTGAAGAATGGGAAGTGCGCGTAAAAGAAAAACAGGAGAACGAGGCAAAGGAAAAAGAAGAAGCGCTTGCCCTGAAAGAAAAGCTGGAAGAAACCAAGCTCGAACTTTCCGTAAAAGCCGGAGAAGGCGGACGCCTGTTCGGTTCCATTACGAGCCAGGATATTTGCGTGGCACTGCGCGACCAGGGTATTTTGGTCGACCGAAAGAAAATTGAACTGAAAAACCCGATTAAAGAAACCGGCACGCTTACCATACCCGTGCGCGTCTATCCCGAAGTGACGGCGGATCTCACCGTCAACGTCACCGAGGCGTAATACCGGTGGAAGAACGGGGCAGACAGCTCCCGCACGACTTTGAAGCGGAGCGCTCGGTCCTGGGAGCCATGGTACTGGATAAAGAAGCGCTCCATATCGGATTGGCGCGAATCGACGCCGACGATTTTTATATGCAGGCCTATGCCGATGTGTTTCGTGCCATCAGCCGGCTGTCGGCGGAAAATGTGCCGATCGACACGGTAACGCTGGCTAATACGCTGCGCAAAGAAGGCCTTTTGGACGCGGTGGGCGGGATCCCCGCCCTGATCGAACTGTCCGAATCGGTCGCATTAACCTCCAATGTGGAGGCGTATTGCGAAATCGTAAAAGAAAAATCCACACTCCGGCGCCTGATCCGGGCGTCGGAGACAACGGCCCGCCACGCTTTTGAAGCGGCAGAGCCCGTGATGGACATACTGGAAATCGCGGAGAAGGGCATATTTGAAATCACCTCGCAAAATCACAATAAGGGACTGATCCCCATACGGGAATCGCTGACCGATACGCTGGGACGGATTGAGGAACTCTCCAAATTCGACAATCAGCTCACGGGGCTCACGACCGGCTACACGGACTTGGATCGCATGCTGTCCGGCATGCAGAAGTCCGACTTTTTGCTGCTTGCAGCCCGGCCGTCCATGGGAAAAACCGCTCTGGGTTTAAACATTGCTTTTCATGCCGCCTTGCGCGACAAAGCCAAAGTGGCGATCTTTTCTCTGGAGATGAGCGCCAATCAGCTGAATCAGCGGATGATCTCTTTTGTATCGGGTGTGGAACTCTCCAAAATCATTTCCGGGCAGATTGAAAGCGCTGACGAATGGCTGAAAGTAGCGGATGCCGTAGCTCTGGCCGGCCAACTGGACTTATATATTGACGATACACCCGGAATCTCTCTGACGGAAATGCGCTCCAAATGCCGCCGCATGCAGATGGAACACGGACTCGATCTGATTGTGATCGACTACTTGCAGCTGATGACCGTGCAGTCGCGTTCGGAAAACCGCCAGCAGGAAATATCCCAGATATCGCGCGGCTTAAAAGCCCTGGCCAAAGAAATGAACTGCCCGGTTCTGTCTTTGGGACAATTGTCGCGTGCGCCGGAACAACGGACCGACCATCGCCCGATCATGAGCGACCTGCGTGAGTCCGGCGCGATCGAACAGGACGCCGATGTGATCCTCATGCTGTACCGGGACGAACAATACAACGAAGATACTGAAGACAGAGGCATTGCAGAGGTTCTTATCACCAAACACCGAAACGGTCCCACCGGGCGGGTCCGGCTGTATTTTCAGCACGAATGCACGCGTTTTCATACGATTGCACCGGGACCGGGGCAATGATCCAACGCACCCGGGCTTATCACGAGCGCATCACAACCGGGGATCTGTGTATCGTCCCTATGACCGAAGCCCATGCGCTGGCCATGAAAAACTGGGGCCGGCATCCATCGAGTCTGTATCGGGAGTATAATTATTGCGATATGACACAGGATGCGCTTCGCGTATGGTTTAAGGAAAGAAACAACCGGACAAACCGGTATTACAGTATTTTGCAGAACGGGAGTATGACAGGTTTTATCGGGCTGAAAGAAATTGCACCGCTGCGCCGGCGGTCGGTGCTGGGTTTTTCGGTCGATAAAAACAAAGAAGGGGAAGGCATCGGGGGAAGTGCCCTGCGCGCCTTTTTGCCGGTGTATTTTACGCAGATGGGTTTTGCCGTGATGGATCTGTACGTGTATGCGTACAATGAACGGGCCATCCGTCTGTACAAAAAGCTGGGATTTCATCTGGTGGATACCACGATGGATCTGTTTCGCAATCCGGCGAATTTCCCCGCAAAAAACGAAGAAGAACAATATGAAGACGCTTTCTACCGAATCGAAGAAGGCGTCTATGCAAAAGTGTATCAGATGCGCCTGCATGCGCGCGATGTCGGGAGGTGGCTATGAAATTTCTGCTGGAAGACTGGAAGATCGACCTGGGCGAAACGCCCGTGGAGAATATGTTTCTAAACAGCTATATGCCCATGGCACCCGGCGACGCCGTCAAGGCGTATCTTTTTGCGTACAAAATTGCCTATGAAAACGGCACGCTCACAGAAAACCTGTCCGATATCCTGCAGATCCCGAAGGATCGTCTTACCGAGATATGGGACTACTGGGAAGAGCGTGGCCTTGTGCAAAGGCAGGGCGAAACCGTGTGTTTCCGAAGTTTGCGCCAAATGTATTTAGGCGTAGAGACGCCCGACTACTACGCAAATCCCGAAGAACTGATCGAAGAGGCACAGGATACGGAAACCGCCATGATGATCGAACAGATCGAGTCGATCCTGACGGTGGAACTCAGACCCAATCAGACAGCGCGGCTCTTAACGACACTCGCCGACTATCCCATGGCAAAAGAAGTGGGGGTTATGAGTTTTTCCTATGCCTTTGATACGCTGAAAACCAAAGACTTTGACTATGCGCTGGGCGTGTGGCGCAAATGGTATATCGCCGGCGTTCGTACCATGGACGATCTGGAAAAGCATCTGATGAAAGAAAAAGAACGCACCGAGACGCGACGGCAAAACAAAAAACCGAAAACCACAAGCTTTACCACGCAGGGGCAGGGCCAGGATCGCTTGTCCGATGACGAGATGAAGGCACTGATCCAACGAAAAATGAAAAAACAAAGGCGGACCGAAGCATGAGCAGCCATCGCGTAGACTGGATTCTGACGACGCGCAGGCAGGCGGCTGAAGAAGCCGCCCGGCAGGTGGAGGAGAAACTGCTACAAAAGGACGCCTCATACAGGGAAGCATCCCGTGAACTGAAACAGACCGGGGCCAAACTCGCCCTGGCGCGGGTAGGCGGGGCCGACACCAAAGAGCTGGAAATGCGCATGCGCAAATGGGAAAAAATCAAGGCGGAGCGTCTGAGGAAAAACGGTCTGACCGAAGCGGATCTCTTGCCGCGCTACACCTGTCCGGTTTGCCGGGATACGGGCCGAAAGCCCGGCGGCGGCGACTGCGACTGCAAGAGGCAGCTTGCACTGGAGCAACTGTTTGAAGAAGACCCTTCCGCCAAAATGCTGAAAGAGGAAACTTTTGCCACCTTCGATCTGTCGTTGTTTCGCGATACCAAACAAGGCGAAGAACCGGAGTCGCCCCGTTCCATGATGCGCACCATGCGCAGGGAGGCATTGGCGTTTACCGAAAACTTTGCCAGGGAAGGAGACAGAAACTGGCTTTTGTACGGTCCGGTCGGCTCGGGCAAGTCGTTTTTGTGCCACGCTATCGCGCGCGACATGATGGACAAGGGGATCCCGGTGGTATACCAAACCGCATACGGGATGCAGGAGTTGTTTCAGTCGGTGCGCTTTGCCCAGGCAAAAGACCGGGCCGAACGCGAAGGAGCATTAAAACGCCTGATGGAAGCGGATCTTTTGGTGATTGATGACTTAGGCACAGAAACCGTACATTCGGTCAGTGTCGCGCATTTTTTTGAATTGTTGAACGACCGGCTGCTGGAGAAAAAAAGCACCATCATCTCCACCAATCTGGAACCGCCGGAGATCGAACGGATCTATTCGCCTCGTATTTTTT